>Ga0209634_1003786_pt1 | contig 10109 bp, 10 predicted proteins | sample LinPmetageLP40_FD_184043 | JGI IMG/M metagenome (GOLD analysis project Ga0209634, IMG submission 184043) | Marine viral communities from the Pacific Ocean - LP-40 (SPAdes) (version 2) | ecosystem: Environmental > Aquatic > Marine > Oceanic | place: Pacific Ocean | collected 2010-08-26 | reverse complement strand
GCCGCCATCGCCCCCATGCCGCCAAATCGGCCAAGTCCCTTTAACATCTTCTACTTCCCCTGTGGTTGAGCCTTTTTAGCAAGCAGGCTAACAGGGGTCAAAAGCGCAGACCATCTGCGCCGATTTTTCCAAATCATCAGGACACTTTACCATGCAACATTCTGTCTGTGTCTATTGCGGCTCCCGCCCCGGGGATAACCCTGCATTCACCCAAGATGCCGAAACACTTGGCCGCGGTCTGGCCGAAGCCGGGCTGCGGCTGGTTTACGGGGCGGGTGATGTGGGCCTCATGGGCAGTGTCGCACGCGCGGCGCAATCAGCGGGCGGCGACACCTTTGGCGTGATCCCCGCGCATCTGGTGGCATGGGAAGTCGGCAAGACCGATCTGACCCGCTACATCGTAACCGAGACGATGCATGAGCGTAAAAAAGTCATGTTCATGAACTGCGATGCCGTGGCGGTTTTGCCCGGCGGTGCGGGATCACTAGATGAGCTTTTCGAAGTGCTGACATGGCGCCAGCTGGGCCTGCATGAAAAGCCCATTTTCCTTGTAAACACAAACGGCTACTGGGATCCCTTCATGTCACTGATGAACCACGTCGTGGCCCATGGTTTTGCCGATGCGACCCTGTTGGATTACGTCACCGTCGTCGCGGATGCCGCTGCGGCCCTCACCGCCCTGCGCCGCGCTTTGTCCTGACGGAACGTGCTGACCGAGTAGAGCGCCAAGGCGCACCAGATCAGAACGAAGGCTTGGACATGCCAGCCGGTGAACGGCTCTTGGAATAGGACGACGGCGCAGAAAAACTGCAAGGTTGGGTTGATGTAGCTTAGCAGCCCGGCGGTCGCCATCGACAACCGCCGCGCGGCGTAGCTGAACAAGATCAGCGGTGTCGCCGTGATCGGACCGGCAAGCATCAAAAGCGCGGTATCGCGAAAAGACACGCCAAAGGCCCCGACCCCATTGTCACCCGTTTGCCACAGCACGAGCACTGCAAGCGGCGACAAAAGCAAGACCTCCGCCGTGACAGAGACCACCGGCCCCACCGCCAACCGCTTTTTCGCGAGCCCATAAAGCCCGAAGGAGGCCGCGAGTGCCAAGGCAAGCCACGGCGCGGTGCCCAGTCCATAGGTAAGCACCGAGACGCCCACAGACACCAAACCCACCGCGAATAGCTGCACAAGGCTCAGCCGCTCGGCATAGACCAAAAGCCCCAGCAGCACGGATACCAGCGGGAAAATGTAATAGCCCAAGGCGGCCTCCGTCGCCTGCCCGCTTTGCACCGCAGAAATGAACAGATACCAATTCGTCGCGATCATCAAAGCCGCGAAGGCCAGCAGACCAAAGGCCCGTAGCCCGGCCATCGCGTTGAATACCGCGCGAAGGCGTCCCTGTACGGTCAGCAAGATCACGAAAAACACGAGCGACCACAGGGTACGATGCGCCAGCACTTCGGCGGCGGGCACGTGGGATAGCAATTTGTAGAAAATAGACGATAGCCCCCAAATGGAACAAGCCGCGATCATAGCGGCGATACCTTTGGTGGTGTCGGTCATTGGGAATCCTTGGCGCGGTAGATTGCCCAGTTGTGACGGCAATCAATTCCCGCGCCAAGGGTAAAGTCAGGCGTCTGCCAGTTCCCCGGCAACGATCTTTTCGATCTCATCGATGGGGTGGTTGGTCAGGGTTTTGGGAATTTCACCCACGACCTTGCTCTGCACTTCTTTGTGGAGGTTGTCGCGCAACTCTCCCAGCACCGCAGGTGGGGCAACCAGTACGATCCGGTCGTAGCTTCCCTTATGTGCGAGCTTGTAAAGAATGTCCGACAAGTCTTTGGCAAAGCGCTCTTTTTCCAACTCATGCCAATCTGTATCATCGAAAGCTGAGCGGTGACCGCTTGGCCCATCGCTCATCCGTCCGGGGCGGTTGGCGGCCTGCTCTCTGGTGGGGGGATTTTCCTGTTCTTCTTTCCGCACGACCTGCAGGTAAGGGTCATCTCCGTCGGTATGATTTTGCAGAAAAAGGGCCTTTTGGCCATCCGCGATCAGTACCCAAGTGTCTTGGCTAAGTTTGGTCATGAAGGCTCTCCGTGGTTGCGCTTATCTTCGCCAGTGACGCGGGTTACGCCGTCTTCACCCTTTTCGGCGCGGCGCAGGGCGTCTTGGGTGCCTACGTCCTTTTGTAGCCCCCCGCCGGCGCGGCCGCCTTGATCTGGTGTATCGGTGTCAGAAAGGAACTTTTCGGTTTCTTTGCTGCCGTCGTTGGATCGTTTTCGCTCGGCCATCTTGTCCTCCTTATGACGTGAAGTCTCAGTAGGAAAACAGTTCTGGAGGGTCTTGGGTTCCAACGAAAAACCCCGCAGCTGGACTGCGGGGTTTTGGTCTTGGTCAACTGCAACCTAGAGGCTGCGTTCGTCAAATCACAGGCGCGATGCGACGTTGTCCCAGTTCACAAGGTTGTCGAGGAAGTTCGACAGGTAGTCGGGACGCGCGTTGCGGTAATCGATGTAGTAGGAGTGCTCCCACACGTCACAACCCAGCAGTGCAGTCTGGCCGAAGCAAACGGGGTTCACGCCGTTTTCGGTCTTGATGACCTTCAGGCCGCCGTCTTTGGCCTTGACCAGCCAGGCCCAGCCAGAGCCGAACTGGCCCGCGCCAGCGGCTTTGAACTCGTCCTTGAACTTGTCGACCGAACCAAAGCTCTCGGTGATCGCTTTTTCCAGCTCACCGGGCATTTTGCTGTCGTTCGGGGTCATCATTTCCCAGAACTGGTTGTGGTTCCACAGCTGGCTGATGTTGTTGAAGATGCCATTCTGGGCGACCGCATTCGCGTCATAGGTGCCCTTGATGATCTCTTCGAGGGTCTTGCCCTCCCACTCGGTGCCTTCGATCGCCTTGTTACCGTTGGTCACATAGGCGTTGTGGTGCTTGTCGTGGTGGTATTCCAGCGTTTCCTTGGACATGCCTTTAGAAGCAAGCGCGTCGTGGGCATAGGGAAGATCGGGAAGTTGAAAAGCCATTTCGGGGGCCTCCTCATTTTGGAATTTCGCTGCGGCCACTTGATGTGCATCAAGCAGCAACGTCAAGATCAACGTCTGCAAATCATATCTGTTCCGAGCGAATTTGTCAGACTTTCCCCCGGTTTATCCGGCTCCGAAATGCCCGACTTCGCTGCCGGGCTGTGCTGCGACCTTAAGCTGGTCGAACATATATTGCGCGACAGAGCGGAAGCAGACCACCTGAAAGGCACCGTCTTCAAGCAGCCAAAAGGCGGCGGGCACCTGACCAATGCGCGTACGGCGGAACATGCCGGGGGTGAATATCGCGGGCGCAAGATCAACCGGTGCGAGCTTGGCCAACACGTCGCGGGCATGAGGGCCTTCGATACGAAAAGCCGCCCGCGCCCCGGAGACATCGACGGCCAGCGTATGGGTATCCTCAAACGCTGCATGAAGCCGCGCCAGCACCTCGGACACCTGCGCGTGGGGGCACATCAGCAGCAACTCATCCGGCGACATCCAAGCAACCCCGGCCTCGCCTCCGGTGCTGCACTCGCCACGGTTGGGGCGCTCAACACCGGTGACCTTTTTAACTACCTTGCGTAGGAACGGCGCGTCCAGATCGCCGCGAATGGTGATCATCCCCAAGGGGCCAATCTCGGAAATCGTTGCAATTCCAGCGTCATATCGCGCGTTCTTCAAAGCGGTGATGGTTTCAGACATTCTGCTTCTCCCCTTTGGGGTCGTAAAATACCGGGTCGACGATTCTAGCCTCATAGGTTTTGCCGTCGGTGCCGGGGAAGGTAAGCACCTCGCCCATGCGGTCCGGCCCGTTCAGCACCAGACCCATGGCAATGCCGCGATCAAGCGTCGGCGAATGGTAGGTCGAGGTCACCCGCCCCTGCATCACCTTTTGGCCGTTCTCGTTCTCGCCCTCGCCAAGCGCGTAGGCACCATCCGGCAGGGTGCTGCCATCGGTGGTTTCCAGCCCCACCAGCTTCCAACGTGTCGGATCCTGCATGTGGCTGCGTTCCTGCGCGCGTTTGCCAAGGTAGTCATCTTTCTTTTTCGATATTGCCCAGTTGAGGCCAAGGTCTTGGGGGATCACCGTGCCGTCGGTTTCATCGCCGATCATGATGAACCCCTTTTCAGCGCGCAGGATGTGCAGACATTCCGTGCCATAGGGCATCACGCCCAAGTCATGCCCGGCGATCAGCAGCGCGCCCCAAAAGGCCTGCCCCTGCCCGGCCTCGACCGCGATCTCATAGCTCAGCTCGCCCGAGAAAGAGATACGGAAGACCCGCACCTTGAAGCCCCCAAGCTCCCCCTCGGTCCACTCCATGAAGCCAAGCGCCTCACGGCTCAGGTCCATCCCGCCGAGTTTCTCAAGACATTTTCGTGCGTTAGGACCGACCACGGCAACTTGGGCGTAGTGCTCGGTGGCGTTGACCACATGAACCTTCCAGTCCCACCACTCCGTCTGAAGCCATTCTTCCATATGGGCATGGATGCTGTCGGCCCCGCCGGTGGTGGTGTGGCAAAGGAAGGTCTGTTCATCCAACCGCGCGACCACGCCGTCGTCGATCAAGAAGCCGTTTTCATTGCACATCAGCCCATAGCGGCATTTGCCGGGCTTCAGCGTCGACATCATGTTGGTGTAAAGCATGTCGAGGAAGCGCCCCGCATCCGGGCCGCGCACGATCAGTTTGCCCAGTGTCGAGGCATCGAGCAGGCCGAGGTGTTGCCGCGTGTTCGTCACCTCGCGCATCACCGCGTCATGGGTGCTTTCGCCGCTTTGCACATAGGCATAGGGCCGCCGCCATTGGCCGACCGGCTCCCAAATCGCACCGTTGCTTTCGTGCCAGTCGTGCAGCGGCGTGCGGCGGATCGGCTGGAAAGTATCGCCCCGCGCCGCGCCCGCAATCGCGCCCATTGAAATCGGGTGATAGGGCGGACGGAAAGTGGTGGTGCCAACGCTGGGAATTTCAGCGTCCAGCGCCCCCGCCAGCGTGGCCAGCCCGTTGATATTGCTAAGCTTTCCCTGATCCGTCGCCATGCCAAGCGTGGTATAGCGTTTGGCATGTTCGACCGAAACGAACCCCTCCTGCGCGGCCAGCCGCACGTCCGAGACTTTCACGTCGTTCTGATAATCCAGAAAGGTCTTTTCGCGCAGTTTCACACTGGCGCCCTGTGGCATCTGCCAGACCGGCATCATCGACGCCTCTTCGCGGCGCGTAGCCTCAGGCGAGGTGAAATCGCGGGGCAGTTTGAAACCAAGCGACGTGGCCACCCCGTCGGCGGCGGCATGCGCGTCATGCAGCACGTCATCCAACGGGAACACCCCAGCCGCGGCTCCGGCGGGCGTGACGAAACCATGGCCGTCTGCGCCGGTGGGTGGATGATCCTGATCGGGGCGGAAGCAGGCATGGGTCGTGTCCCACGTCAGCTTGCCGCCGCAATGGGACCACAAGTGCACCACCGGCGACCAGCCACCCGACATGGCGACCGCGTCGCATGCGATCTCTTCCAGTACAGCGCCCTCTCCGGCCTGCGAACAGACAGCCACGCCCGTCACCCGCTTGCCGCCTAGAACCGAGGAAACCCCCTGCCCCATGACCACCCGAATGCCGAGCGCCTTGGCCTGCGCCACCAGTTCACTGTCTTGTGGCAGTACACGCGCATCAAGCACGGCAGGTACCTCAAGCCCCGCCTGTTTCAGCGCAATAGCGGTCAGATAGGCGTTGTCATTATTCGTTACCAGAACGGTGCGATCCCCCGGCGAAACACCAAAATTGGCCACATAGTCCCGCATGGCCGAGGCCAGCATCACACCGGGCACGTCATTGCCAGCAAAGCTCAGCGGGCGCTCGATCGCCCCGGTCGCGGTGATCACATGACCTGCGCGCACGCGCCAAAGGCGGTAGCGCGGGCCGAGGGCGTCGGGCGCATGATCGCGCAGCCTCTCATAGCCCAAGACATAACCGTGGTCGTAAACACCCGCGCCCATGGTGCGGTCGCGCAGGTCGACATTCTCCATGCCGCGCAGGCGGTCGAGGGTTGCAGCAATCCACGTCTCAACCGACGCGCCGTCGACCGTGCCGCCGTCAACCGGCGCACGCCCGCCCCAATGGGCCGATTGCTCCATCACGATGACCCGTGCACCGCTAAGTCCCGCTGCGAGTGCCGCCTGAAGTCCAGCGACCCCACCGCCGATGACCAGCACATCGCAGAAGGCGTGGAAATGCTCATAAGTATCCGCATCCGCCGCCTTTGGCGCTTTGCCCAAGCCTGCGGAATGGCGGATGATCGGCTCATAGAGGTGCTTCCACAGCGGTCGCGGATGCATGAACATTTTGTAGTAGAACCCGGCGGGCAGAAAGCGGCTGAGGTGTTTGTTGAGAGCGCCAACATCGAACTCAAGGCTCGGCCAGTGGTTCTGGCTGGCGGCCTCCAGCCCTTCAAACAACTCGGTGGTGGTGACACGGGCATTGGGTTCAAACCGCCCCTCTTGACCCAGCCCCACCAGACCGTTGGGCTCTTCCGGGCCTGAGGTCACGATCCCGCGCGGCCGGTGGTATTTGAACGAGCGCCCAACCAAAACCTGATCGTTGGCCAGCAGGGCCGAGGCCAGCGTGTCGCCCTCATAGCCGCGCATCTGTTTGCCGTTGAAGGTAAAACTCAGCGGTTTGCTTTTGTTCAGCAGGCGGCCGCCTGTGGCCAGTCTTGTGCTCATCTTGGGAAACCTTGCGGGCTGGTGGAGGGCGGATGCCTCCCGGTTGGGTTGGGGCCGAGGCGGGGCTAGCTGGCTGCGTGCCACTGCCAATCGGGATGCCGTTTGCGGATTGCGTCAGTGATATGATCCGGCGGCGCGAGGGTCTGGGCCGCATAGCTGCCAAAGACCTCGAGCGTGGCGGTATCGCGGGCCATGTGGAACCACTTGCCGCAACCAAATGCATGGCGCCAGCGTTCCAGATGCACGCCTTTTGGATTTTCGCGCATGAACAGATAGCTTTCGAAATCGTCGCTCGACCCGCCAGGGCCCACACGTTTCAGATGCGCTTCACCGCCGCCGTGAAACTCTGTCTCCTCAGCGGTGACTTGGCAGCAGGGACAGGTGAGGATCAACATGGGCAGGCTCCTGAGCAGGGGGAGAACGGCAAAACGCCGCCCCGGCGCAAAAGCGCGGAGCGGCGTTGGTCATGACGAGGCAGTGCGCAGCGCGCTGCCAAGATCGGCTTATTCAGTCGGGGTTGCTGTCTCTTCAACTGCGTCCGCTGTGCCTTCGGCGGCACCTTCGATGGCTTCGCCAGTGCTCTCAGTTGCGCCTTCGATGTTGACGTTGACGTCATTCGCGCCGTCGATGTCACCACCTGCAAAGAGGAAGTAGGCCAACAGAGCCACAACAACGACAACCGCACCCACGATAAAGGCAAGGCTGCTGCTGCCACCACGGTCAGTTGTGGTTGTGGTCGTGGTGGTATTTGTGTGATCGGTATGATCGGTGTGGTCGGTACGATTGTTTTCCGGGATTGCCATTGTTCAGCTCCGTTAATTTCAAGTTCTGAACAGGCAACTCCAGCGCGGGCGAATTCGTTCCGTACAATACAACGCTTCAGCGACTTGTGGCCGATGCGCAACATCAATGCGCCACCCCTGCAGCCACGGATTCGTCAATAAACCGCCCTTCTGCGAAGCGCTCCATCCCGAAAGCCTCCGTCAGCGGCGAATGTCCCTTTGCCATCAACTCGGCAAAGCCCCAGCCCGAGCCGGGGATCGCTTTAAAGCCGCCCGTGCCCCAGCCACCGTTGATAAAGACGCCCTCTACCGGGGTCTTGCTAAGGATCGGAGAACGGTCGCCGGTCACATCCACGATCCCGCCCCATTGGCGCAGCATCTTAAGACGCGAGATCATCGGGAAAGTCTCAACCAGCGCCCGCACCGTCTCTTCGATATGATGAAAGCTGCCGCGTTGGGTGTAGTTGTTATGCCCGTCCGTGCCACCGCCGATGACCATCTCACCCTTGTCGGATTGGCTCATATAGCCGTGCACCGTATTTGCCATCACCACGACATCCATACAGGGTTTGATCGGCTCGCTGACCAGCGCTTGCAGGGCGACGCTCTCAATCGGCAGACGGAAGCCCGCCATATTCGCCAACTGCCCGGAATGCCCGGCCACCACCATGCCAAGCTTATCGCAGTCAATATCGCCGCGCGTGGTGCTGACGCCGGTGACTTTGCCGCCCGTCTGGCGCACACCGGTGACTTCGCATTGCTGGATGATGTCCATACCCATGTCCGAGCACGCCCGCGCATAGCCCCAAGCCACCGCATCATGGCGCGCCGTGCCGCCCCGCGCTTGCCAAAGCCCGCCCAGAACCGGATAGCGCGGCCCGTCGATGTTGATAATCGGGACCAGTTGTTTCACCCGATCTGGCCCGATGAATTCGGTGGTGACGCCCTGCAGTGCGTTGGCGTGCGCCGTGCGCTTATAGCCGCGCACCTCATGTTCGGTCTGCGCCAGCATGATGACCCCGCGCGGGGAGAACATGACGTTGTAATTCAAATCCTGGCTCATCGTCTCGTAAAGGCTGCGCGCCTTTTCGTAGATCGCGGCAGAGGGGTCTTGGAGATAGTTCGAGCGGATGATCGTCGTATTGCGCCCGGTGTTACCGCCGCCAAGCCATCCCTTCTCAAGCACCGCGACATTAGTGATGCCGAAATTTTTGCCAAGGTAATAGGCCGTGGCCAGCCCATGCCCGCCGGCACCGACGATGATCACATCATAGCGTTTTTTCGGCTGCGCATCGCGCCACGCGCGGGTCCAGCCCGTATGATGGCGCATCGCCTCTCGGGCCACTGCGAAAACGGAGTATTTCTTCATCACGTCACTTCCCAGCAAGGATTCGGGCCGCGCGGGCGGCTGTGGTCTTTTCTGAGCCTAGGAACACATTTGCGAAATGACCACCACGGCATTTAAACGCGGTTTTGCGACATGTGGCGCAATTGGTGAAAAATGCCGCAGGGGGCGCGGCAAATGCGGTCTTTTGTCGGCGCCGGGCAGAGGTTAGGTAGAGAGCATGATATTTTGGTTTCTCTCTGGCGCAATGGCGCTTGTCGTGGGCGGTTTTCTGGCGCGGGCCGCATGGCGCGGTGCGGATACGCCCCTGCCCGCGCAGGCGGATTATGATCTTAAGGTCTACCGCGACCAATTGGACGAGGTGGAGCGGGACGTAGCGCGCGGTGTGGTGCCTGAGGCCGATGCCGCCCGGATCCGCACCGAAATCTCGCGCCGGATCCTTGCCGCCGACGCCGGGCGCGACACGCGCGCGCAGAGCACGTCGCGCCCCGCGCCCGTCGTGCTGATCGCAAGTATTCTAGCTTTGGGTGCCGGGTCACTGGCTCTGTATTGGCATCTGGGCCAGCCCGGCTATGGCGATCTGGCGCTGGCAGACCGCATTGCCTTTGCAGAGGACATGCGCCGCAACCGCCCCAACCAGCAAAGCGCGGTAGAAAGCCTGCCTGCCAGCCCCAACACCGAAGGGCTGAGCGCCGATTATCTTGCCCTGATCCAACAGCTTCGCGCGACGATCAAAGAACGCCCCGAGGATGTTCAAGGTCAGGTATTGTTGGCCCAGAACGAAGCCCGGATTGGCAATTTCGCCGCTGCTGCCGAGGCGCAGGGCAACGTGCTGCGTCTTAAGGGCGCGGATCGTACTGTTAAGGACATAGCCGATTACGCCGAGCTTTTGGTGCTGGCGGCGGGGGGCTATGTCTCTCCCGAGGCGGAAACGGCCCTGCGCGAAGTGCTTAATCGCGATGAGCAGGATGGCCGCGCGCGCTATTATCTTGGGCTGATGATGGTGCAAACCGGGCGACCGGATGTCGGTTTCCGTATCTGGGACGCGCTGTTGCGGCGCGGTCCAGCAGATGCGCCGTGGATCGAGCCGATCCGCGTACAGATACTACAGATCGCAGCCCTTGCCGGGGTGGATTACGAGATACCGCAGACAGGCACCGGCGCCCCCGCACGTGGGCCATCGGCCCAAGACATCGAAGCTGCCTCTGAGATGGACGCAGGCGACCGGATAGAGATGATCGGTGGCATGG
>Ga0209634_1003785_pt1 | contig 10112 bp, 13 predicted proteins | sample LinPmetageLP40_FD_184043 | JGI IMG/M metagenome (GOLD analysis project Ga0209634, IMG submission 184043) | Marine viral communities from the Pacific Ocean - LP-40 (SPAdes) (version 2) | ecosystem: Environmental > Aquatic > Marine > Oceanic | place: Pacific Ocean | collected 2010-08-26 | reverse complement strand
TTACCACTTCCTTGATGACCCTTAATTAGAATTGCAAAAGGTAGTTTTCTTGATGGATACTTAATTGTATGAGCCATAATGTATTCAAATACTTTTCGTTCTTCTAAACCACCTAAAAGATGTGTTAAAACTTCTCTATAAGCAAAAAGAACCCCACCTTTTTCAATTGATTTTGGATTGTATTTAATACCTTTCTTAAAGCATACAGGGTTGTATCCTGTAAATGTATTTAGAATTTCTTTATCAAAACTAAAATTCTTACAACTATTGAAGGGAACGAAATCCATTCGTTCATATACCTTCTTGTATCTATCTTCAATATAATCATTAATGAATGGAAATTTCTTTGTTGTACCAAATTTAGTTGTTTCAATACGAGAACAGATGTGTTTGTATTGTTCGCGTATTTTTGCTTCAGGCAAATAATCAAAATGAAATGTATAAACCTTTTTCCCATCAAGCATACTTGGTATATAACCTTGCATAACATACATCGGTTGAGGCATCTTAACAAATGAATAAAACTTTTCAAAGTAATCCTTTAATTTATCATAATTACCATATAGACTATTGAAATAAGCATTATCAAATGTAAGTAATGATTCATCAGGGTGTTTTACTTCTTCTTTACCTTCATGGTTTAATTTATATATGTCGTTTAATAGTTCTATTCCTTCTTTTGGTTCTTTGATAGTCCAATTCACTTCCCAACCATTATCGCTACAAATTTGATTTAATAAAGATACATCTATTTTTTCAGGAAGTAAGAAGCCATCATAAGCATAGTCAAATCGTTTTGCTTTAATCTTCTTTTCGTTTATTAAAGTGCTTAATACAAGTTCTACGACTTCATTTTCTTTGTGTTGCAATATACGAGCAATAAAAGACCTTCTCGCTTTTTGTTTCTTCTTACATTTTAACAATACAGCATTATAGAATGGTTCATTATGTTTCATAAAATACTTTTCAAAGATCGTGCGGATTTGATTTTGAAATTTAGAAACCCAATCAATTAATCCATTTGCCTTTTTAGAACTATAATTAATAGAATACTCTTCTAAATAACTTTGAATATGACATTGATTAATAACAGCAATCATAAAGGTTTTAGAAACACTACGACCACTACTTATACCACCAAATAAATATTTAGCCATTTTCTTTAACAACTTCTCCCTTTTTTGACAATACGATTCTAATAGTTTGTATTCCTTTTTTGGTACTTTTGCCTTTCTAACAATGTTAAGTAATATGGTAGGTTGAGCGTTTTCAATATCATAATCAAATAAGATTGTTTCATATTTAGGTTTATCATTAATATATGATGCTTTAACTTGTAATGCTTGTTTAACAGCACGAGGAAGATTAGATAATGAAACTCCTTTACTATAATATGCTCTTCCAATATCCTTTTGTTGTAATTTGAAATCACCGATATTCTTCATAACCATTTGCAAATGTTGTTTTCCTGTTAAAGTAGTCGCAGGGATATTATTCCTTTTACACCATTCCTCACTATCGGCATATTCTTTATCCCAACTACTCGTAAGTATTTGTTGAATAGTATTAACATTAATAGGGACACATGTTTTAGTTTGTTTCGCAAAGATAGAATTAGGATTAATGGATACTGTAAAATGCGAAGTCATTTTGTAAATATACTATAAGATACTCAATTTCTTTTAAATCAATTTTCTACAAGATAAATAAATATCGGTTTTGAATTGTTTTTGAATTCCAAATATTGCTGTAAATAGCCAAATATACCCTAAATGGCGTTATTTAGGTAGGCAAAGTTAGACCAAATCCTCTACATTGTTAAAACTCAAATATAACAATTTAGACCATAATGGTATAAGTTTATAAGTATTTCTATATTAATTAAGACGATAAAAAATAGGTAGGTAGGGAAAGTAGCATAGAGGGTATATTTGAGATTCAAATGGAGAACAGTGAATTATGGGTGTTCTCTAATCCTAGAGTCAAAACCCCCTCTATCCTACTTTCCCTACCTAACCTACAAATTCTAAAATTAGGGATATAATTCAGTTCCTCCTTTTCCTAATTCAATAACTTAATTGTTTAACTATATTAAAGAAATGATGGTATCCTATTGTATATAAAACAAATGGCGAAACGAACCCTTAAAGAACGATTAGTATGTTTAAAACATTATAAGAACATGTTTAATGCTATTGAACCAAAATATAAAGATGAGTTTAATAAAGACAACGGTCATCTTAAAAGATTGTTATTAACAATTGCAAGTGAAATACCTTACATTGATAAAAGACCATATTCGCATAACATTATTGGAATGTCTTTGAGTATAATAGGTGAAAAGTTTAACGACAAAATTGTTTATCTTATTATTGAAAATACACCATTACAGGATAGGGGGTGGGGATATATATTAGAACAAGTATAAGTACTGAAACATATTAAAGAACCGCTTATATATTAGAATAACTAACAGAGATAATGACTTCTCAATCCTTATCAAAAGCAATGCAAAATTACCGCCAAACTAAAAAAGGCAAAGATGCGAATAAGCGGTGTTCTGCGAAATATTACAGAGCTAATAAAGATATGATTTTAGCAAAACAAAAAGAGCGAGTAATATGTCCTTTCTGCGATGGTGAATATAATTCGCAATATTTCAAACGCAAACATTTAACTTGTTGTCCTTGTTTAACTTGAATATACAACACCAGAGATTATACGCTCGTTTTTGGTGATGAATTCAATTATTGTGGATAATGAAATGAAATGTTTTGTTTGTATAAAGTGGTTTCTATTAAACACATCTACTTTGTAGATGCCCTTTTTTTTAACGCCTAATGAGTTTATAATCATGCTTATATCCTCATTAGTCTTATTAACTGGAATATCATAACTTGATTTATCAGGATCAAATAATGTGATTTTCCATTTTTCTAATCGTTGTTTAGTAAGTAAGAAACTTTCTATATAACAACACCAACCCTTTCTTTTGTATATCATATAATCATAATGTATAAATGGTTGTGCTACTGCTACTATTGGTGCTGGTTCAGGAAGAACGAGGGGCGATATAGGTGCTGATGGTATTGGATTTTTATTCATCATTTTTATATTATAGGTATATATATTATAATGGCGAACGCTCATCATACATCTTTCATAAACCAAGAAGTTGTTTCTACTTCACAAAACAATGCTTTAAGCACTCGTTTAACCGCTGTAGAAACATTAAACGCCTTACAACAACAGGCAATAAATTTGAATACTAGCAAAATTACAAGTCCTTTCACTGTTTCAGGAAGCGATTTATATATTCAATCTAAATTTCTTGGACTGGATAATAGTAATCCCGAATGCACTCTTGATATTGGAGATGGTAATTTAGTTCCATGTATCAGGTTGAATGGTAGTGAAAATGCCACAACATCAAGTGAATTGATTTTTAGTGATGTTTATAGTAGTGGAGATTCAAGTACAGACTATGGCGCTGGTTGTGGTATAAGATGGGATTCTCAAAATAATCAATTACAATTTATCGTGGACGCCCAAACAGGATCATCTCTAATAAATGCTGGATATTTACAAAGACACGAGTTTCCGTCGTGGAATTTACCGAGAGTGTCTATTCCTACGTCTTTTACTGCCTACAATATAGACCAAACACCTAAATCTATTTTTCTATACGCAAGTAGGGTTAAAATTATTAGTTCTGGTTTAAGTGTTAATCCACTAACAATACCTAACACAGCGACTAATATAGCGTTTTTAAATTCAATAGAAAGCGGAATAGACAACGCTGAAAGCACGGGCATAATAACAATTTCGTCAGCAGGTCTTTATAAATTTATGGTTATGCTTTCGTTAGACCAAACTGGGTCTCAAAAACAATTTAAAGTAGAATTTCGGCATACCGATGGAACTTTGATATGGGATAGTAGCGACCATTTAAGCAGAGAAGAAAGTTCTCTTTCTTTTTCTGCTATGTCTGTAAATACATTCAAATATGTAGGCATTGGGACTTATCGTTTTATTTTAGAATGCGACCAAGATGGCACTGGTAGAGTTCAAAATCTATCTACATCTGCTACTACACTTATGATTGAAAAAATGGTGCTTCCAAATGGATATACATTAAGCAGTTCTTATCCAACGGCATAAATAATAATAATTGTATATATAAAATGGCTAACGCTCATCATACATCTTCAAGTGGAGATATTCAAAGTTCAATAAATAAAACACAAGTAGCAACAAATTCAGGATTAATATCTTTGGTATCAAACGCAATTTATACATTACAAACAACTCAAAAAGCAGCATTTCTTGATAATCATATATTAAAATGCCGCCCCTTTGAATCTTATGCACTCTATGGCAATCACCCTAACCAAATAGCAAGTGATAATTCATTCCCATTAACAAATGGGTTATATAGAAGAATTGGTTTTATTTTCACCCAAAAGGACAACTTCAGCGGCCATTTTAGAAATGCTAAAAGCACACAATTCAAACCAGCGAGTGCTGGTTATTATCTAATTCTTTTTAGTCTTCAAGTGGATATAGATGATACCGATACAACGGCGAGAACCCTACATTTTCGCATGTTTCGGCAAGGCGTTGGAATTGAATTTGAATTTAAGCAAACGTTAAAAAATGATACTGGTATAGACGCCCATTATTGTATATCTCATTCTCAAATAGTAAATTTAAACAATTCAAGTAAATATGCATTTGATGTTAAAAGTGATGGGGCAAACCAAAATAATATTTCATCAAGTGTAGGACAGATTGTAATAATGCGAATTAATAGTCAAGTAGGGACAGCACCAGGAATATTTCCATAAGGTAGGCAAAGGAGGATAGACCCCTATTTCACTTTACGATTAGAGAACACTGATAATTTACTGTTCTCTAATCCAAATCCAAATATACCCTCTATGCTACTTTCCCTACCTCAAATAATAATATTGGAGTTTAGTATATGGAAAATTGTCTTATTGAAAATACATCTCGTTATTGTTTGTTTCCCATTAAACATAATGACTTATGGGAGCATTATAAGAAAATGGTTGCTTTGTTTTGGTCTGTTGAAGAAATAACATTTAAGGGAGATAAAGATGATTGGGATAGTTTAACAAATGATGAAAGACATTTCATTAAGATGATTTTGGGATTTTTTGCAAGTGCTGATGGTATAGTAATAGATAATTTGGGAACAAGGTTTTTAAGTGAAACGAAATGGGCGGAATTAACCTGTTGTTATTCAATTCAATTATTTATAGAGGCAATCCATAGTGAAACATATTCATTATTAATTGATACTTATATTGATAATGAAGATGAAAAGAAAAAACTATTCAACGCAATAGATAATTATCCTTGCGTAGAGAGAAAACAGCGTTGGGCGATAAAATGGATAAACGATAAACATTCTTCTTTTAGTACAAGATTAGTTGCTTTTGCTATTTGTGAAGGTATATTTTTTAGCAGTAGTTTCTGTGCTATATACTGGTTAAAAGAAAGAGGTTTAATGAAGGGTTTAACATTCTCAAATGAATTAATAGCAAGAGATGAGGGATTACATACTGATTTAGCAGTCATAGTTTATAAAAAACTGCAACATAAATTACCACAGGACATAGTAGCCAATATGTTTAAGGAAGCTGTTGAAATAGAAAAACTATTTACCACAGACGCTATACCTTGTAGATTAATTGGAATGAACGCAAAGTTAATGTGTGATTATATTGAGTTCGTTGCTGATAGGTTAATAATTCAATTAGGTTATAAACCAATCTATAATAAAGCATGTCCGTTTGATTTTATGGAGAAGATATCATTACAGGGTAAGCAGAACTTTTTTGAAGGTAGAAACTCCGCATACTCGCTTGATACTAATGTAAAAGAAAAAAGCAATTTTGATTTAAGTTGTGAGTTTTAATTACCAAATCAATATTTCATTATCACTCAACCACCGATTAAAAGGTTCATCACAAGGATACCAACATTTCATTTCCATTCTATCTTCTTCTTCATTATAAACTGGTGCTGAAAGAACATCATCATCATCAGTTTTCCATTTATGTATAATCGTGTTTAATTCATATATGACTGTATCAAGTAGTTCTTGATGTTTTTCAAATGCCTCGCCGTATTCTTGATTATGGTCGCATTCGCTAATAAGACAACCAATACAATCATCGTGGCACATTGGGTTATTGTAATAATTCATTATATACAATAAGAGGTTGTTATTTCTTTAATATGTTTTCATAATTCATTTCCAATGTTTTTTGTATTTCCTATCTATGTTTTTATAAAGAACCTCACCTTTCAAATCCAACATCCATTTATAATACGGTGTTGTATGTGAATAAGGTAATTCTTCTTTTACTATAAGACAATTCTCATCATAAAGATAATTAGGACTATCCCAAACATCGTATCCCATATCTAAATTAGATAAAACCCACGCATAAGTTCCAAATGGTCTTCCATCTTTACGCTCTTTTTCTTTTTGTTTCTCATCACCGTTCTTATGTTCTTCTTTCCATTCTTTTAATTGTTTATTACTTGGATTAACATAGCTATCAATATATTTGGTAAAGAATGAATTGTTTAAAACGATTTGTTTGGAAGTCATTATATACAATAAGAGGTTGCTATTTCTTTAATATGTTTTCACAATTCAATTTTCTACGATATATATAAATGGACGAAAAGAAAGAAGAACATAATACAGTACAAGTAAAGGAAGAAGATAAGTTAATGTATGAACCTGATGACGAATTTGAAATGAAGACCTGCTGTGGTAGTTTATGTGGTATAGATAAACCTCTATGCTTATATATGGGTAAGTTTAGTATTTCAGTTGGTGTATTGGTATTTTGTTTTTTCATGCTTCAAGATAAATCTAATAGTGCAGAATTTTACACAGGAACAATAGCTGGTCTGTTAGGTCATTATTTAAATACACCTATACCTCAAATACAATCAAAAGCAGTAAAGAAACAGAAGAAGGATTAGGTAGGGAAAGTAGCATAGAGGTGGTATTTGAAATTGGAATAGAGAACAGTAGATTATTAGTGTTCTCTAATCGTAAAGTGAAATGGGGGTCTATCCTCCTTTCCCTACCTAACGGAATCAATTGTTATGTAGAAAATTGATTTATAAAATTTCGTTTCCTAATTAAATCAAAACGAAAACATATACATCACAAGAAAGACAATAAGAACAATATGCCGTTGTATAACAAGTCAGCGTGTGAGGTTTGTTCCAAATGTGCGAGAACTTTTCATTCAAGGGGGACTAATGAAAATGTAATAATAAGAAAGAATTTACTGCTTGTAAAATTGCATATGAAGAAATGTAAAGGTAAAATGAACTTAAGTCCCAGTATTCGTAATATGATAGCACAAAGACAAATGGATAATCACCTCAATGTAATACCCCAAAAAACTTTGAGAAGAGCAAGAATGTTAGGGTCTAATGACAATAAAACTATATATGGTTTTACTGTTTAATAGTGTATGACGACCTTTTTTTTTCCGTTGATAGAACTCAATCACTCTGTAGAAAATTGATTTATAAAATTTCGTTTCCTAATTAAATCAAAACGAAAACATATACATCACAAGAAAGACAATAAGAACAATGGCGTTTGACAGGTGTGTATGCGATGTTTGTTCCAAATGTGCGAGAACCTTTTATTCAAGGGGAACTAATGAAAAACAACTAATGAAAAAGAATACATTGCTTGTAAGATTACATACGAAGAAATGTAAAGGTAAAATGAAGTTAAGTTTTAGTATTCGCAAGATGATAGCAGAAAGAGAAATTGATAATCACCTTAATGTAATACCCAAGAAAATTTTGGAAAGAGGAAGATATAGAGGAGGTTTTGAGATATAAGGTTGAGGTTTAATAGTGTATGACGACCTTTTTTTTTCCGTTGATAGAACTCAATCACTCTGTAGAAAATTGATTTATAAAATTTCGTTTCCTAATTAAATCAAAACGAAAACATATACCTTATAACAAAGACAATAAGAACAATATGCCAAGAGGAACATTTGGTCCAGTCGCCAGTATGTCTCGGTTTATGGGGGGTTATACTTGTCAAACTTGCGGTAAAACTTTTACTTTTGCAAATGGAGATGAAGCATATATGATTAAAAGGCATAAAACACTTGTAAGATTACACAGTAAAAGGTGTAATCTTAATGCTGTTATTAGTAATAATGAAGCTGCTGAAAAGAGAAAAAAAGCGATGAAAGCTATGACAAATTCATTAATGTCTAATAAAGCAGGAGGGGAAGCAACACTATTTAGAAGCTATGTAGCAAATGTTTAATTAACCTTAGTATAAGTAGTCATAGACATCATGATGGAATGATTCATCATCTTAGCAATTTTTTTTCTTTCTTCTAATGGAACATCGTTCTTGTATTTATGACTATCATATATCTTTCTTAACATAGATGATCCAATCTTTTTATCAAATGCATTCTTAAATGCTTTTGAAATTAGTTTAGATAGACTTGATTTATTAACTGGTTTTAGTTTTGTATTATACAATAACGATTTCTCTCCTTTATAACTTCTTAAAAGGTATATGATCTTTTGAATTTGTTTAGGGCAAATCCAAATAACTGATTTATCCTCAGGTTCAACATAAGCTTGTGTTTTAGGTAGCGATACACCGAAAGAAAAAAAAGAACCTGCCTTTTTGGTTTTATGATAAACCCAAAGATTATTGTTTTTGATTTGTTCTTGAAATTCAGTATTGCTATATTCTTTAAAACTAATAACAGTCATATTTTGATAGTCTAATCGTCTTGGTGGAATATCGGTATATAGTCGCATGATTAAGAATTGTTGTAATTCTAAAAAGGTTTTCTTTGTTTTGTTTGCTTTGAATGCTTTAATTGCGAATGGTTCATTCTTCTTAATGTAATTAACAATCTCTGTGTAATCAACCCAATTCTCATTCTCTTTATCGTTTTTCTTTTGTGTGCTTTTAACTTCAGCATACTCTTTATTCTTTGTTTTTACAATTTCATTTACTCTATCATAAATGTGTTTGTATTTTGCTTTTGGTGTTCGTTTTTGTTTTGGTGATAGTGTTAATAGAATACAAGTTAATTGAGCTATGAATTTAGCGTGTGTAATTTGTTTGTTCTCTAATTCAGTAATGTAAGTACTTAATATAGTATCAATATGTTTCTCAACCCATTTATCAGTAATGACCTTATTAACATTAAACTTCTTCTTCATAGATAAAAAATTACTCTCATAGCATTTAATGCTACTCTCTTTTAATTTCCTAAAGACAGTTAAATTTCTTCGTAGGGAAACATTCATCTTATATATATAGTTAAGATTATTCTTTTAAGTTAAAAACGCAAAAGATATTAAACTATCTTTAATTCCTTCTTCCTATAGCTATCAAAGTTTTCCAAGCGTTCCTTCGCTTTTTCTTTCTATATTCACAAAGCCAAGAAGCACCTTTGAAGCAATCACAAGTTCGTTTAAAATACAATTGTGAAAATTGGTAGTAATAGTAGCCGTCGTATTGTTCTCTAAATAACATACCTTCATATGAAATATGTTCTAATGTTTTTTTCATTTTTGCTTTATGTTCTTCAATTGGTGAAGTCTTTAATTTGTGAATATCTTTCTTTACATTAAGAAAGTTTGCTCGTTGAATATCTTCCAAACAATCGCCACAGATAACCTTTGATTGTTTATTTACAATAGTCAATATACTATCGTTTTCATAAAGTTCCATACAACAATCGCATCTTATGTTATGTTCGCTAGAACATTCTTCGCAGTAAAAATCGCCACCACAATTATGTTCTCCTTCTTCTTGTTTATGATATAAATCGCAACCGCAACAAGAATGAATATAATTCCATTCATGATCGCTTATAGAATCTTGCAAACTTTCAAATAATTCATGAGCCTTATTTAATTGACGCTCGTGTTTCTTAATTTGCAATTTGTGTTGTTTTTGGATAGCCTTAATTTTTTTAAGTAGGATATCGTTAATACAACAGAGTTGAGTGTAATTAGCCATAATGAATTGTGTTTGTGTAATATGAATT
>Ga0209634_1003784_pt1 | contig 10112 bp, 7 predicted proteins | sample LinPmetageLP40_FD_184043 | JGI IMG/M metagenome (GOLD analysis project Ga0209634, IMG submission 184043) | Marine viral communities from the Pacific Ocean - LP-40 (SPAdes) (version 2) | ecosystem: Environmental > Aquatic > Marine > Oceanic | place: Pacific Ocean | collected 2010-08-26 | reverse complement strand
GGTACGGCCACGGCAAGTACAGATAGAAGATGGGAGTTTTATGACCAGAATGGCGCACTCGTAAGCTCGGTAGGCTTTATTACTGGAGTGGCTTCATTGAATCCACCAGATCAAATTTATACTGCTCCTGGTAACTATGAAGTGAAATTCATCACCCGTGATAACGTGACCGGATGTGAGACGGAGGTTTCAGAATGGGTAAGGATATATGCTGATCCAGTGGCTAATTTTACAGCTACAGAAGTCTGTGAAGGTTTGGACACATATTTTGAAGATGCCTCATTACTTACGCCAATTAATGGGGAAGCGATTGCGACTTGGGAGTGGGATTTTGATTACGATGGAGTTACTTTCACGAAAGATGCTGCCTTTGATAACATGACCATTTTTGACCGTAATCTGGGGGTAGCCAATACTTATGATGTCGCACTCAGGGTAGTTACTGACCAGAATACATGTGAAAATATTTTAGTACAGAGTGTCATCGTCAGGCCACAACCGATTTCTAGTTTCACTCTTGATCAGACATCAGGATGCAGTGTGTTGCCCATTGAGTTTGCCAATACTGGACATGCTACACAACCGGCCAATGTTCAGGCATACGTTTGGCAAATAGACTATAATGGTGGTGGTGGTTTTGTAGATTATGAGACACAAGACCCTGCCGATCCTGGTTTTAACACGGTATTTGTTAGAGATTTCACGAATAACACACTAGTAAACATCACCATCGATATTCGCCTGAGGACAGAAAACGTGTATGGCTGTGTGGTGACGAGTGCAGTTCAGCGTGTGACGATTTTTCCTGCACCTCAGTCAGGCTTCGCCTCGCTTAACTACAATCCTTTCGCAAATAATTGCGGTAGCACAAGTGTTGATTTTGAAGTTGATGCCGTGACACAAGGTTTAGGTCCTATAAACTATACCTGGCAAGTCACAGATGAAAACGGGATACAATTACAGCCAGATGAAGTGAATGTACCACCAAATGATGCCTTTAATTTTACATTCATGAATACATCTACGACAGACATACAGGATTTTAGTGTGCAGCTGACGACCAATTTTGCTGGAGGATGTCCCAGCGATTCAACTAGAGAGATACGCATCAACCCAATCCCAGCAGCTACCTTCATAGTAGATACATTGGTCTTTGATTGTGAGTCAATGACTTTACAAATGGAGGCTGACCAAAAAGGATTGAATGAATATGCCTGGGAGATAAGAGTAAACAGTGTAATGGTTTTTAGTTCAACTTCGGTTGGAGACCAGTTTGACCGTTCTTTTGATCGACCTGCTTCGGGCTCATCTGATTTGGATGTGGAGATATTCTTACAGACGACCAATTTTGCCAATTGTCAGAGTCCTGTACTACAACAGCTTATCATTATACCTGATCAAGAGGATATCAGTGCTGATTTCAATCCGACTCCGCTGATTCAAACACTCCCTGATAGAACAGTTACTTTGAACAACTCGACTAATGTCGGAGCATGGACTTATCTCTGGAATTTTGGAGATGGGCAGACTTCTACTGATCCAAATGAACTGACTCACGAGTATGACACTTATGGTGACTATGTCATTACATTGACCGTGAACTCGATGTTTTGTACAGAGGTAGTGACCCAAACAATCACAATCAATCCCATTCCTCCAATAGTTGACTTTGAATATAGTCCGGAGGAAGGATGCGCACCATTGACAGTTCAATTCACCAATTTGACCCAGTTCGCAGAAGCAGATAGCTATTTATGGGATTTTGGAGATGGAGGTGCTATGTCAGAAGCGGTGAACCCCACTTACACTTACATCAATCCTGGTATTTACACAGTGTCTTTACGTGCTTCCAATGGACTAGGAGATGAAGCTACTGAAGTCAAACAAAATATTATAGAAGCATTTCAAACACCTACTGCAATCTTTAATATTCGTCCTGAAATTGTGTTTCTTCCCAATCCTATTTACACGAATAACAACAGCTTTGGCGCAACAACATTTGTTTGGGATTTTGGAGATGGATCTACAAGCACGGAGTTTGAACCAATACATGAGTACACAGAGATCAATATTGATGATCTCGGTAATGAAATTGGCTATGATGTTAGCCTTATAGCCATTAATGAAAATGGATGTAGCGATACCACGCAGGTTAGCAATGCCGTGATTGCTAAGAAAAGAGGCGGACTGCTCATTCCAAATGCATTTTCTCCGAATTTGACTGGCCCTTCATCTGGAGGTATTGATGATTCTGGAAGCAATGACATCTTTTTGCCAATAACCGAGAACGTGTCATCTTTCCAAATGCAGATCTTCAATAAATGGGGTGAAATGCTTTTTGAATCTAGTAATAGACAGAGTGGTTGGGATGGGTATTATAAGGGGAGATTAGTCCCTCAGGATGTGTATGTGTATCGACTTAGTTTGGAATTTGACAATGGTACGAAGGAAACCAGGGTGGGAGATGTGACTTTGATTCGTTAATGAGTAGTATTCAAAAAATAGCAATTTTTGTGACAACAATATTGGTGTCCACCTATCAAGTACTTGGTCAGGATACACAATATACGCAGTATTATGCTGCACCCTTGTATCTCAATCCAGGGTTTACAGGGTCTGAACAGGATCACAGGGTTGTATTAAATTACAGAAACCAATGGCCGAGTTTGCCAAGGAGTTTTGTCAATTACTCTTTCTCTTATGACTTTCATATGAATGAGGTCAAAAGCGGTGTTGGACTACTGGTATCAACAGATAGGGCAGGATCGGCAGAGTTGCGCTCCACCAACGTAGGTTTTTTATATTCTTATAAAGTCAATTTGGCTGGGAAATGGCTTTTTTCACCTGGTTTATATTTTGGATATGGACGCAAAGATATCAACTTCGACAAGCTGGTATTTGGAGATCAACTTATGTTTGATCCAGATGGAAATGCCCCTACGCAAGATTTATCTGTTGTTCAGAACATAGGAATGGAATCATATTTTGATTTTGGGGCGGGCTTTGTTTTGTACAATAAGAGGTTTTGGGCAGGGGTTTCGGCATACCACCTGAATCAACCCAATCAATCATTACTTGGAGAAGAAAGTCAATTACCGATGAAGATATCCATTCATTCAGGTATAAGAATTCCACTATATCATGGACTATTTAAACAGGATAGAACATCGAGCATTGCCCCTTCTTTTATTTACAAAAAACAAGGAGATTTTGATCAGTTGGATGTTGGACTTCATTTTCTATATGAACCTATCATGATAGGACTGTGGTATAGAGGTATTCCTGTTCAGCAAAATGTATCTGACAATGTAAGCCAGGACGCAGTAGCCTTGATCTTAGGGATGCTTTTTGAGCCATTTGACATAGGATATAGCTATGATTTTACTATTTCAGAGCTAGGACCACTGGCAGGTGGAGCACATGAGATATCCTTGACTTTCCGATTTGATGTGGCCGAATCGCGCAAAATCAAAAGAAAGGATAAATTCATTCCATGTCCCACATTTAACAAAAATTAATCCTTTGTCTGATTTGAGATAAACACTACCTTTGCTGCTTAAAGTAGAAGCCTGATATTGGGCTTATTTTTTTATGAACCTCTCTAGCCAGCTCAAAGCTGAAATATTCAAAATAGTCCATCAAGTTGCAATGGATATTCAAGCACCTACTTATGTGGTTGGGGGATTCGTGCGGGATATTTTATTGAAGAGACCATCCAAAGATATAGATTTTGTCTCTGTTGGTAGCGGAATAGAATTGGCTGAAGCTGTTGCCAAAAGACTAGGCAAACATGTCAAAGTACATGTGTTTAAGAAATTTGGGACAGCACAAATCAAACTTAAAGACCTTGAACTCGAGTTTGTAGGTGCCAGAAAGGAGTCATATCGCTATGATTCACGCAAGCCGATAGTCGAGAATGGCACTTTGGAGGACGATCAGAATAGAAGGGACTTCACGATCAATGCCATGGCAATAAGTCTCAATGAAGACTTTGGGAAATTGATTGATCCATTCGGAGGACAAAAACATCTCAAGAGAAAGAATATCAAAACACCTCTGGAGCCGGGTATCACATTTTCAGATGATCCATTGCGTATGATGCGTGCGATCCGTTTTGCTACGCAACTTCAATTTGATATAGACGCAGATACATTTGATGCGATTGTGGAGCACAAGGATAGACTGGCTATTGTTTCACAAGAGCGGATTACTGATGAATTGAATAAGATTATTTTAGCTGAAACACCATCTTATGGGTTTAAATTACTCTTTCATTGTGGGTTGCTTAAAATGATTTTTCCTGAAATGATAGATCTATTGGGAGTAGAAACGATCGATGGTCATTCACACAAAGACAATTTCTATCATACTTTAGAAGTACTGGACAATACAGCAAAGACCTCTGATGACTTATGGCTTCGCTGGGCTGCCATTCTTCACGATATAGCCAAACCAGCAACCAAGAGATACGATAAGAAAGTCGGTTGGACATTTCATGGACATGAGGACAAGGGTGCACGAATGGTACCCAAACTTTTTAGGAAGCTTAAGTTGCCAATGAATGAGAAGATGGATTTTGTCCAAAAATTGGTAAGATTGCATCTCCGCCCAATTGCGTTGGTCAAAGATCATGTGACCGATACTGCGATTAGGAGGTTACTCTTTGAGACGGGAGACGATGTAGAAGCACTGATGTTGCTTTGTCGCGCGGATGTGACGTCTAAGAATCACAGCAAGGTGCAGCGCTACCTAGGAAACTTTGACAAAGTAGAGCGCAAGATGAAGGAAGTAGAGACCAAAGATCATGTCAGAAACTTTCAACCACCAGTAAGTGGGGAGGAAATAATGAAGGCGTTTGATTTGAAACCTGGCAAGGTGATTGGAGAAATCAAGGAAGTGATCAAGGAGGCGATTCTTGAAGGAGTCTTGATAAATGATAAACAAGCAGCATATGATTTTATGCTCAACATTGGAAAAGAAAAAGGATTAACCATATCAAAAATTTTGAAGGAGTAGTCAAAGATGGGTACACTAGAAGAAATATATAGCACTTACACCAAGCTTCATGTTGATGAAATTTTGGACTATAATTGTTACAACGAATTAATGCTAATTCACTCTAGTAGTTCAATGGAAGGATCTACTCTTACACTAGACGAAACAGAAGTTCTTATCAATGAAGGAATTACGCCAAAAGGAAAACCTTTAGAGCATTCGATGATGATACAAGATCACTTCAAAGCACTTCAAATGGTAAGTGAAATGTCGAATGATCCCAATCTTAATTTCACCCCAGATTTGCTTAAGAAAATAGGGTCAAAAGTAATGCATAGTACTGGAGGAGAGTATAATTCTGTTTTGGGTAATATTGATTCAAGGAGAGGTGATTTTAGAGTGAGTGCTTCTAGAGCAGTAGGAGGCAGCTATTATGTGCATCATGGCAAAATCAAGTCGATGATTGATGACCTATGTCAAAACCTAAATCAAAGTATTCATAGCGCAATCAAGCTAATTGATGTAGTAACATTGTCAAGTTATGCTCATCTTCAGTTATTGACCATCCACCCTTTTGCGGACGGCAATGGGAGATCTGCTAGACTTTTACAAAACTTAATAATGTTGCATAAGCGAATGCCTTTGGTTATTCAGAGGCATGAAAGTAAGATAGATTACATTCATGCAATTAAAGAAAGTAGAGATAAAGAAATGATCGATCCTTTTGTATCGTACATAACAGAAGAGATGAAATATCATCTAACTGTGGAAATAAAAAGATATGAGGAAATGAGAAATGGTGATTCAAAGGGAACTACTTTTATGATTAATTTATAATGTTTGAAATAAAAATGAATAAGATGAAAAAACCGTTTGCGATAGCAATGTTGTTACTAATGACAATTGCAGTCTATGGACAAGAAAACGCTGAAGAAAACAAAGCACAAGAAGGTCAAAATGCTTTTGTGGGGCATCATACACGTGCTTATGCCATCGCCACTAAATATGGGGATTCTGATATGGCAAAGACGGCACTTTATAACATGCTGGCCGCATATCCTGGAAACGATTCACTTTTGTATTCTCTCTCCTATTTGTATTTCCAATCTCAAAAATATGCATCCGCAGTATTGTCTGCTCAAGACATTCTTGCTAGAAACCCAGACCATCTAGGCGCATTAGAACTGAGTGGCGCGGGTTATGAGTCATTGGGGTTGAAAGACAAGTCGTTGGCGGCTTACGAGACCCTTTATTTGAAGACCACAGAATATCAGACATTGTACAAAATCACTTTCCTGCAATTTGACATGGAACGTTTGAAAGAGTGCATGACCAATGTAGATATTCTTTTGACAAAACCAGAGTCAGATTCTCTCAAAGTATATTATGCGACAGAAGATAACCAGCAAAAGGAATACCCAATCAAGGTTTCTTTATTGAACCTCAAGGGACTGATTAGTCAGAAATATGGAGACAAAGATTCTGCTAAGAAATACTTTCAACAGGCACTAGATATAGCTCCTGATTTTGCACTTGCAAAAGAAAATATGGAGTCTTTGAATAAAAAATAAGCCTTTCGTGCAACCCATTACTTCCACTGATGTCTTATATTTAGTAAGGAATCAGTGGAAGCTTCATATCATATTCATAGAGAGATAGTCGATCGCTGCTTGGCAGGAGATCGTATGGCCTACGAGGAATTGTACAGGCTTTATGCCAGAGCTATGTTCAATGTGTCGCTGCGCATTACCAATGATCAGGCAGAGGCGGAGGATGTGCTGCAAGAGGCATTTGTAAGCGCTTTCCAATATCTAAATACATTCAACCAGACCGCTTCATTCGGAGCATGGTTGAAGCGTATAGTGGTCAACAAAGCGCTGAATCATATTAAACGCAGGAGATTGGATACTATTCCGATAGAAGATGAGTTAGATATAGTAGAGGCTCATGATGAGGTGGATTTGAAATATGATGTGGCTCAAGTTAAACGTGCAATGGAACAGCTCCCTGATGGATATAGAACGGTATTCTCCTTGTACTTGATAGAAGGATATGACCATAGAGAAATAGCGGAAATAATGGGGGTAACCGAATCAACATCTAAGTCACAGTTCAATCGTTCGAAAAAGAAATTAATAGAAATACTTAAACAGGAGGTAGTTTATGAAAGATGAAAATAAAAATCGTCTGGAGACTTTTGTAAAAGCCAATAGACAAGAATTTGATCAGGCAGTTCCTGGTGACCATATTTGGCCTACCATAGATCAGAAAATATTGGTCATTTCCAAACCTTGGTATAGACAAGAAGTCTGGATTTGGAGGGCAGCCTCCTTGGTTTTGTTGATGACTTCTCTGTTTTTATATCAGAATACAGACCATTCTGCACAGCAACAACTGGCTACCAATAATCATGAGTTTGATCAGGTTGAAGGCTATTATGTTTCGAAGATAAGTGAAAAAAGAGATCAAATAGAGGAATTTCAAAATGAGGATTTGGAGGTAGATCAAGCCTATGAGGTTGACTTGCAGCGTCTGGACGCGATGTATGAAGTACTGAAAGAAGAGCTAGGTAAAAACCCTAGCAAAGAAGTTAAAGATGCACTCACACTAAATTTATTGATCAGGATTGATTTGCTGAATAATCAATTGCAGGCTATTGAAGAGTTGGATGAAGATGCTGAGCCGGCAGAACAGGCCGTATGATTCATTGAATAGATTTGTTCTGATTTGCTAATTCAGTGATCGATTCACACCTTATTGCGACAATTTCTTGAGATTGTTAGATTCTTGTTTTAAGTTGCTCTACTTTTAGATGATCACTATAAGCAGAAAAACATGAAACGAATAAAAAATAATGCATGGCTACTATTACTTGCACTTATAGCCTTCGCATGTGGTCAAGTCATCAATGAAGAACAAGCTGCTGTAGCGAATACTTCGGAAGAGAAATTCGAATATTTCTCTGAGCAGTTCGCTGATCTTAAAATCGTCAGATATAAAGTCCCGGGGTTTGACCAACTCACACCTAAGCAAAAGGAATTGGTCTATTACTTATCTCAGGCGGGAATGGAAGGAAGAGATATCATGTGGGACATGAATTATCGCCACAATCTCACCATTAGAAAAGCACTTGAAAATATCGTCCAGAATTATGCTGGTGATAAGACAAGTACTCATTGGAATAACTTCATGGTTTATGTGAAGCGTATTTGGTTCTCTAATGGTATCCATCACCATTATTCTAATAATAAAATAATGCCTGAGTTTTCTCAAGATTATCTTGAAGCACTTTTGGTCGAAACTAATACTGAATTGGATGCTGAGATTGTCAGTGTTCTTTTTGATACTGAGGTGGATGCTAAGAAGGTAAATCTCGATGCTAGTAAAGGATTATTGATAGGGTCTGCAATTAATTTCTACGCTCCTGATGTGACAGAAGCAGAAGTGGATGCATTTTATGCTAACAAAACAAATGCAAATGACAACCAACCACTTTCGCATGGTCTAAACTCACGAATCAGAAAAGACGAGAATGGAAACTTAGTAGAAGACTTTTACAAGGCGGATGGTTTATATGGCGCTGCTATTATTAAAATCATAGGATGGTTAGAAAAGGCCTCAGGTGTTGCAGAGAATGAAGCGCAGAAAAAAGCATTGGACTTATTGGTTGAGTATTACAAAACAGGAAGCCTAGAAACTTGGGATGCGTACAACATCGCTTGGGTCGCAGCAACAGAAGGCGATATAGACTATATCAATAGTTTTATAGAAGTGTACAATGACCCTAAAGGTTATAGAGGTTCTTTCGAATCTATTGTAGAGATCAATGATTTCGATGCTTCGGCAAGAATGAAGACAATGGCTGATAATGTACAGTGGTTTGAAGATAATTCTTCGATTATGGACGAACACAAAAAAGCCAATGTGGTAGGGGTGAGCTATAAAGTAGTCAACGTAGCTAGCGAGGCAGGAGATGCTTCGCCATCGACACCAATTGGTGTGAATTTACCCAATGCCAACTGGATTAGAGCTACACATGGATCTAAGTCAGTAAGTCTTGGTAATATAGTAGAGGCTTATGCACAATCAGGTGGGTCGGGATTCTTAGAGGAATTTGCTTATAGTGAAGAAGAAATCGCACGTGCTAAAGAGTATGGTAGATTAGGAGACAAGTTGCATACGGCACTACATGAAGTAGTGGGTCATGCTTCTGGTAAGTTGAATGAAGGAATAGGTACTCCAAAAGAAACTTTGAAAAGCTACGCCTCAGCTTTGGAAGAAGGAAGAGCCGATTTAGTGGCACTATACTTCCTAATGGATGAGAAGCTGGTTGAATTAGGACTTATCCCAAGCTTGGAAGTAGGTAAAGAAGAATACGATAGCTACATCAGAAATGGGCTGATGTTGCAGTTGAGAAGATTAGAGCCAGGAGATGTTATTGAAGAGGCACATATGAGAAATCGTCAGATGATCGTCAAATGGGCATATGAAAAAGGGCAGGCAGACAATGTGATCGAAAGAAAAGAAAGGGATGGTAAAACGTTCTTTGTAGTAAATGATTACGAAAAGCTGCGTTCACTTTTTGGTGAGCTGCTGAAAGAAATTCAGCGTATCAAATCTGAAGGCGACTTTGAAGCTGGCAAGAACTTGATCGAAAACTATGGTGTACAGGTAGATCAAGAGATACATGCTGAAGTATTGGAAAGAGCGGAGAAATTGAAGTCTGCTCCTTATGGTGGGTTTATCAATCCAGTACTCGTTCCAGTCACCGATGCTGATGGCAATATTACCGATGTCAAAGTGGAATATCCATCTGACTTCACACAGCAGATGTTGATGTATTCTGAGAAGTATGGAAATTTGTAATTAAGTATTACTGTCGTCCGTTTAAAGTTTAAGGTTCAAAGTTTAAAGTTTAAAGTTTAAGGTTCAAAGTTTAAAGTTTAAAGTTTAAAGTTTAAGGTTCAAAGTTTAAAGTTTAAAGTTTAAGGTTGAGTCCACTCCGAAAAGTCAAAATTCACATTTTTGACTTTTTCAACCACTCCAAAACAAGCGTATTCGCTAATTTTCGCCTCGGTTCGTGTCCTCACGAACCGAAACTAGACTTTTCGGAGTGG
>Ga0209634_1003783_pt1 | contig 10115 bp, 11 predicted proteins | sample LinPmetageLP40_FD_184043 | JGI IMG/M metagenome (GOLD analysis project Ga0209634, IMG submission 184043) | Marine viral communities from the Pacific Ocean - LP-40 (SPAdes) (version 2) | ecosystem: Environmental > Aquatic > Marine > Oceanic | place: Pacific Ocean | collected 2010-08-26 | reverse complement strand
AACACAACTGTTACAGAAGAAAATAGTTATTTAGTTCCAGCTCTTGCTATAGGTATGGATTTTGTAGCTGGCACACATTTAGCAGGTGGTGGTTTGCAGTGTACATACGGCCCAATAAATGATAGAGCTTAATTATGGCAACAAGTTATTCATATTCAACATTAACAACAGCAATTAGAGCTTACACAGAAGTAGATAATGATCCTGCTGTTACAGCCGTTGTATTAACCCAAACTGTTATTGATGAATTTATTATGGCTGCAGAGCATAGAATTAATACTGAATTACCTATGGACTCAGACAGAAAAGTCCAAGAAGGTACTTTAGTTGCAGATGACAATACAATTAATTCACCGGCAGGAGCTTTATTTATAAGAGGTGTAGAAGTATTTAATACTGCTAATACTACTGAAGAAGGAACTTGGTTAGAAAAAAAAGATCAAACATATTTAACAGAATATGTAGGAAAATTAACAGGACCACAAGGTGATTTAACCGGACAAGATGTTACAGGATTTCCTAAGTATTATGCAATGTTTGGCGGTGCTACAGGTCTTACAGATACGACATCTGGAGGAATGTATTTTGCCCCTACACCAGACGCAAATTATAGATACAGAGTATATTTTAATAAAATGCCAGTAGGACTTGGTACAGGTAGTGGAGGTAATTCACATACTTACCTTAGTAATTATATGCCACAAATCTTATTATATGCTTGTTTGGTAGAAGCATATGGATTCTTAAAAGGTCCAATGGATATGTTGACATTATATGAAAATAAATATAAAACAGGCATACAACAGTTTGCAGGAATGCAAATTGGGAGAAGAAGACGAGACGATTACACTGACGGAACTGTTAGAATACAAGTCAAATCACCTTCACCATAAAAAAATTAGGAGATAAATATTATGACAATAGCCTCAGCAGTTTGTTCAAGTTTTAAAAAAGAATTACTACAAGGTTTTCACGACTTTGATGCTAACGGATCAGGTGGAGATACTTTTAAACTTGCTTTATACACAAGTAGCGCAACTTTAAATGCAACAACTACAGCTTATTCAACTAACCCAGGCGGTGGGTCAAACACTGAAGTAGCAAACGGTAATGGATACACAACAGCAGGAGCCACTCTTGTTAATACTGGCGTAGGTTTAACTTCTACTACTGCATTTACAGATTTTACTGACGTGTCTTTTACATCAGCATCTTTCACAGCAAACGGATGTTTAATTTACAACACACAAGCTAACGGTGGATCAGGTACTACAAACGCTGTATGTGTTGTAGCTTTTGGTGGAGACAAAACTGTTTCTTCAGGAACTTTTACAATTCAATTTCCAGCTAACGATTCATCATCTGCTATTCTGAGACTAACAGCATAGGGAGTAAATCCTTATGGCTAACTCTTGGAATCAATCCGGAACAACCTGGTCTCAAGGCGATTGGGGACAACAAGATATTACAACTGTTTCAATAACGGGTTTAACAACCTCTACAAAAGTAGGTTCTGTAAATGCTTTTAATGAACAAGGATGGGGTTCTGATACATACGGAACAGAAAACTGGGGTCAATCCGGTTTAACTATAGACTTAACAGGTTTTAATTTTTCAGTAGATTTAGGTACAGCAATAGGTGGCTCCGAAGAAGGATGGGGTGCTGACGCATGGGGCGAAAATAACTGGGGAGAGAATACTACAACTGTATTTATTGATAGTTTATCGATGTCTGCTCATCTTGGACCAGATGGTTGGGGAGTAAACTCATTTGGTAATGGACAATGGGGAGATCCATTTACATTTAAACCTGAAAGTATAATTGTACCAACTGGTCAAACTTTATCTGCAGATGTAGGAGAAATAGCACCAGCGTTTGATATGATATTTAGTATTTCCGCACCAGGAACAATAGGTGTAGGACAAGGTAGTTTAAATGTAGGAGATGGTGCAGACTTTACACAAGGTTTAGCAAGTTTTGCAATACCTGCTGCAGTAGGTTCTATTTCTCCTGCGGATGTACAAGGATTAACCACACAAACAATTACTGCTGTTGTTAATGCTACCGGAGTAAATACAGGTGACGCTGTAGTATTTACTTTAGAATCTCAAACAATGAGTGCGGAAGTAGGTTCTATATCTCCTGCCGATGTAGTAGGTATAACAGGTGTAACTTTTGCAGCAGATGAAGGTGCAATAAGCCCAACAAATATGACTGTAGGATTGACAGGACAATCGATTACTGCTAGTATAAATACTGTAGGTTTCGGAACAATTGGATATCAAGATGTTGACATAACAGGTAATACATCATATACAGACGTTAACCACGCAGCTTAATAGGAGAACAAAATTATGGCATCAACTTATACGGATCTCGGCATAGAATTAATGGCAACCGGCGAAAACGCTGGACAATGGGGAACAAAAACTAACGCAAACCTAAGTTTAATTGAACAATTAACTGGTGGTGTTAATTCTCAAGCTGTGACTGATTCAGGTACACCAACAGCTTTAACAATAGCAGACGGTGCTTTAACAGGTACTGCTCAACACAGAGTTATAGAATTAACAGGATCAATATCTGGAGCTAGAGTTGTAACTTTTCCTTTACTTACAGAAAATTTTTATTTTATTAAAAACGGAACATCTGGTGCATCAACAGTACAGATAAAAGCTGTATCTGGTTCAGGGGCCACGGTCACTTTTGCAGCAGATGATAAAGGATATAAAATTATTTATTTTGATGGTGTAGCAACTAACACCGGTGCTTTTGAAGTACCTTTAGGGGATGCTAATGAAGTAACTCTTACTGGTACACAAACTTTAACAAACAAAACTTTAACAGCACCTAAAATTGGAACTTCAATTTTAGATACTAACGGAAACGAATTAGCTTTACTCACAGCTACGGGTTCAGCAGTTAATGAATTTACTTTAGCAAATGCCGCTTCAGGTGCTGGTCCAACTTTATCATCAACAGGTGAAACAAATGTTGATATTAATATCAACCCTAAAGGAACAGGTGTACTTAAAAGTGCAACCGCTGCAATTAAAATTGCAGGTAAAGAAACTATATGGGTTCCAGCTGCAGCTATGTACGGACCAACTACTAATCCTGCAGACGCAGCACAAGTAGAAACAACAGCTACAAGACCAGATTTAAAAGTATTTGACTTTGATGCTAGTACAAAACAATATACACAATTTACAGTAGCTATGCCAAAATCATGGAACGAAGGAACAATAACTTATCAAGCTTATTGGTCTCCAAGCACAACTAATACTGGTAATGCTATTTTTGGTTTGCAAGCAGTTGCATGTGCAGATAATGATACTATTGATGTTGCATATGGAACAGCAATAAATATTACAGATGCTGGTATTGGAACAGTTGAAGATCAACAAATCACAGGTGAAAGTAGTGCAGTAACAGTTGCGGGTTCTCCTGCAGCAGGTGAGCAAACATACTTTCAATTTTTTAGAGATGCAGCAGACGGTAGTGATACTTTTACCGGAGAATGTAGAGTTCTAGGTATCAAATTATTCTTTACTACTGATGCAGCTAACGACGCATAAGGAATTTAGATATGAGAGATTTAAAAAATAAACTTACATCAAGTAAGAACACAAAAAATATACAAAACAGAAAAGGTAAATCATTTGGTTATCAAGTCTTAGGATTTGGTGCTGGAGGAGCAGCAGACCCCCTTATATTGCAATTTTTAGTAATTGCTGGTGGCGGTGCTGGAGCTGGTGGAACTAACGACACTGCAGGTGGTGGCGGTGGTGGAGCTGGTGGATATATTAATTCTTTTGCCTCAGAAAATTCTGGAGCAACCTCTGCAACTGCAAGCACAGTCGAGATGGTACCTGGTGCAACGTACACTGTTACTGTTGGTGCAGGTGGTGCAGGTGGAAACTCTGGAGCAAGTAATGACAATACAGGCGGTCAGTCAAAAATCGTTGGATGCGGTGTTAGTATTATAGCAACTGGTGGGGGTCGAGGTGGAGCAAACAACTCAGCAGGATGTGCTGGTGGATCTGGAGGTGGCGGAGGCCATGGTACAGGTAGCACAGAAGCAGGAGCAGGTACGGCCGGTCAAGGAACAAATGGTGCAGGTGGTGGAGAAGGTGGCGGCGGCGGTGGAGCCGGTGTTACAGCAGGCACTAACAATGCAGGTGGTTGTGGTTTATCTTCTTCTATTACAGGTTCAGCTGTTGCTAGAGGCGGTGGTGGATCTCAAAAAGGTGGTTGTGGGTCACCCACACCTGGAACAGGTGGCGGCGGTAGAGGTTCAGGAAATTTTCAAAGTGCTTCAGCAGGTGCTGCTAATACTGGCGGTGGTGGCGGTGGAGCCGGCGGAAACGCTGACAGAACCGGCGCTGACGGTGGAAAAGGTGTTGTTATTTTAAGTGTTTGTTCAGCATTATATTCAGGAACTACAACAGGTAGTCCATCAGTTTCAGTAGTTGGTGATCAAAGAGTTATGGTATTTAACGGTTCAGGGAGTTACACCCCATAATGGCTTATTTTGCAAAATTAGATGAAAATAACAGGGTTATAAGAGTTGAGCCTGTTAGTAATAATGTTTTATTAGAGGAACAATTAGATGAAAATAATAATGTTATTTACGTTGGAGTTGAACAAGAATCAAGAGGAGTAGAATTTTTAAGAACTTTATATAAAGAACCTAATGCTGTTTGGAAACAAACTTCGTATAATACTGAAGGCGGTGTGCATAAATTAGGTGGAACTCCTTTTAGAAAAAACTACGCTGGATTTGGTTCAGTTTACGATGAAGCAAATGATGCTTTTCATAGAGAACACATGAAAATTAACGATGAAACTATTTATACTAATTGGGTTTTAAATCAAACTACATTTATGTGGGAGCCCCCTATTCCTTATCCGGAAACTTTTGATGATGGAAACCAAAGACAAGATGGAACACCTATTAGAGATCATTACGATTGGAATGATTCAACATCTACTTGGGAAAAACCTTAATTTAATTAGTTGACCTATTTAAAGTAAATGATATATTTCTGTGCAGAAATACAGAAATGATTAAAGTTATAGATAATATTATAGCAAAAAAAGAACAAGAAAAAATAAAAAATTTAATATTAGGTAAATATTTTCCTTGGTATTATCTTAATGATGTTTCTTTAAAAGATAACCCTGACGAAAGAAAACCAGGACTAGCACATCATTTTATATTTAATGGTCAACTAAGTGATTATTTTAAACACATTAACAACTTACTTATAAAAACAGCTAAAAAACTTAAATTAAAAGAAATAAATATTCTTCAATCTAGAGGTTTTTTACAGTTTCCTTTATCCAACAACATAGTTAAAGATAAATATATTGACTCACCACATTTAGATCTGGTTGAAAAACATTTAGTATTTCTGTATTATGTAAATAACAGTGACGGTGACACCATTGTTTATAAAGATAAAAATTTAAAAATAAAAAAACGAGTAAAACCTAAACAAGGACGTATGTTAATTTTTAGTGGTGATCATTGGCATAGTGGTAGTCAACCAACAAAAGACGTTCGTTGTATTATAAACTCTAACGTAAGAATATAATATGTTGTTTCCTTCAATGTGCATTGACAATTTTTTTCAAAATCCTGATGAAGTTGTAAGGTATGCAAAACAATGTGAATATTATCCAAGTGAAACTGGTGCATGGCCGGGTAAAAGAACAAAACATTTTCATTTAATTTCACCTGAATTACATAGACATTTTGGAAGAAAAGTTCTAGCTACTCTATTTCCTAACAATTACGAAAACATAACTTATAATATGGGGAAGGTATGTTTTCAAAAAATATCCCCTGAATACATTAATAAAGGATGGATTCACGTAGACGGACCTGCAGATTTAACTGTTATAGTATATTTATCTAAACATAAAAAATGTGGTACTTCTATTTTTCAATATAAAGGCGCTTTTCCTACACCAACTGAAGAATTGATGCAGGTAAAGAAAAAGACATATAAAGAAAAATCGTTTGGACAAGAAACAGAAACACTTAAAAAAAATAATAATGATTTTGAAGAAGCCATATCTTTTAATTCTAGTTATAATAGAGCTATTTTTTTTGATGGCTCTCAATGGCATGGGGCAAAACAATTTGTTGAGAAAAATATAAAAGAAGATAGGCTTACTTTAATTGGTTTTTACTACGGAATCAATTCTACTAAATTTCATGTAACAGAAAATAATAGATTATGAAAACAAAACTATATCCTAAAAAATTAAATAGAGAAAATTATTTTGCGTCTCCTATCTGGACAGTTTATGAACCACAATTTGTTAAAGAATTAAATAAAGCTTCTGACCCATATATTAAAGCAACTAAAAAAAGATTGGCGAACGATATTAAAAAAAGAAATAAAACTTATGGAAATAAAGGAGACAAAGGATTTGTCTATCATTCAACTAGTTTAGCGGGAGACCCAAAATTTAATCAGCTATCAAGATATATAGTTGATACAGCAACTAATCTTTTAAAAGAAATGGGACATGATTTAAATAATCACGTTGTTTTCTTAACAGAGTTATGGGTACAGGAGTTTCCTAAAGATGGTTGTGGTCATCATTCAGCTCACTCACATTGGAACGGACATATTTCTGGTTTTTATTTTTTAAAATCAGGAGAGACAACAAGTAGACCAGTCTTTCATGATCCAAGACCAGGAAAAACAATGATAGGCCTACCTGAAATAAAAAAAGAAAACATAACTTATGCTTCTCCAGAAATTTCTTATGGTACTAAACCAGGCACTATGATTTTTTTTCCATCTTATTTAACTCATGAGTATCCACCTGATTTAGGTTATGATACTTTTAGGTTTATACATTGGAATTGTCAGGCTATCCCTAAAGAATCTATTAAAAGTTATATAAATGAATATTAAAAAATTAAAGTACAAAGTTATTGACAACTTTTTGTCTAAAAAACAACACGAGCAAATACTTAAAACATTTACTGGAGATCATTTTCCTTGGTACTTACAGCCAGACAATAGTACTACTAAAATTAAAACTACTAAAAATATGAAAAAAATTTATAAAAATATTCTTGAGGGGACTCAACTTACTCATTTGTTTTATGCTTATAGAGATTTAGGACAAGGAGAAAATAAAATAAACTCACCTTATTTTAAAATAGTTCAATCTTTTACTAAAATATTTCTTCAAAAATATAAAATTAAAACAATGGAAATATTTCGTTCTAAAGTAAATTTACAACTTAAACTATCAAATGGAAAAAAACATAATTATAATACCCCACACAAAGATTTTGAAAACCCTTATTTTGATCACAATGTTTTACTTTACTATGTTAATGACAGTGATGGGGATACTGTTTTTTTTAAAGGAACAAAAATAGTTAAAAAAGTCTCTCCTAAAGCAAATAGATTAATAGTGTTTGATGGTAATATTTTACATACAGGTAGTCACCCTAGTAAATCGTCTCAAAGAATAGTTATGAACACAGATTGTATTTGGTAAAATGTTATTAAAAAATAAAATAAAATTTGAAAAATCTTTTGATTTTAATACAGTATCTCATATCTTAGATACAGGGCATTATCCTTCTTCTCATTCTAGTCAATGGCTGACTGATTACGCTTTAAACTCTGTGTTTCAAATTAAAAAAGTACATACTTATCCAATGCTTGAACATGTATTTAAATATTGTGAAAGTAATTTTAATAACGCTAATGTACCTGCAGACTTGGATTTGTTTTATTGTATGCAATCTGGTGTAAAAAGTAATATTCACAGAGATACTTACGACGTATATATTTTAGGGGTTTTTGGTAGAACATTGTATAAAATAGAGGATAAAGAATACATAGTAGAACCAGGCAGTATTTTACATATACCAAAAGGACATTTACACGTAGCAATTGGTTTAGACCCCCGAATAATTATATCATACGGTTTAGGTAGTGTTTGATATCTGATTTATAGTGTAATATACTTTCTTTTTTAAATATAGGTTTTTTATATGCTACAAAAATTAGGAATTGTTCCCGGATACAATAAACAAGTTACTGAATTAGGCGCTGAAGGACAGTGGTTTGATGGTAATAATGTTAGATTTAGATATGGTTCACCAGAAAAACTAGGTGGTTGGGACCAATTGGGTCAAGATAAATTAACAGGAGCCGGTAGAGCTTTGCATCATTGGGATAATAATGCAGGTATTAAGTACGCAGCAATAGGCACAAACAGGATGTTATATGTATATTCTGGAGATCAGTTTTATGATATTACGCCAATAAGAGTGAGTATAGCAAACGTTAATTTTTCAAGTGCAAGCGGAACTCCAACAGTTACAGTTACATTTGCAACGCCTCATGGTATGCAAGAAGATGACATCATATTATTTGATAGTGTAAGTGGAGTTACTGCAATAGGATCTACTTTTAACGACGCTTCTTTTGAAGATAAAAAATTTATGGCAACTTCAGTACCGACATCTACATCAATTACAATTACAATGCCAAGTAATGAAACAGGAACTGAATTAAATAATTCCGGAGATGCTACAGGCAAACCTTTTTATCATGTTGGTCCGTCTCAACAACTAGGTGGATTCGGTTGGGGAACAGCAAATTTTGGTGGAACTGCCTCTGGTATTGCAACTACAACTTTAGCAACTGCTTTAACAGATACAGTTACAACTAATATTGTTATTTCAAACTCAACAGCGTTTCCTGATGCTGGAGAAATTAGAATTGGTACAGAAGATATTAGTTATACAAACAATGACCAGGCAACAGGGACCTTAAGTGGAGGAGCTAGAGGTGTCAATGGTACTACAAAAGCTACACATAGTGCAGGAGCAACTGTAAGTAATATTTCAGCTTTTGTTGCATGGGGTGAATCTTCTACAGATGACGTAACACTTAACCCTGGCTTATGGATATTAGATAATTTTGGTACAAAATTAATTGCACTTATTTATAATGGTGAATGTTTTGAATGGGATGCACAACCAACAAATGCTACCTCAATTAGAGCAACACTTATTGCAAATGCTCCTACTGCATCTAGACATGTATTAGTATCTACACCGGACAGACATTTAGTATTTTTTGGAACAGAAACAACAGTAGGAAATAAAGCAACACAAGACGATATGTTTATTCGTTTTTCTGACCAAGAAAATATTGATGGGTCTACAGCTTATACAGTTACTGCAGAAAACACAGCGGGTACACAAAGACTTGCTGCAGGTTCTAAAATTATGGGAGCTATAAAAGGTAGGGATGCTATTTATGTATGGACCGACACTTCATTATTTTTAATGAGATTTGTAGGTGCACCATTTACTTTTTCTTTTGAACAAGCTGGAACTAACTGTGGATTGATTGGTAAAAATGCATGTGTTGAAGTTGATGGTGTTGCTTATTGGATGTCAGAGAATGGTTTCTTTACTTACGATGGTCAATTAAAATCTATGCCATGTCTTGTTGAAGACCATGTTTATGATAATTTAAATAGCACAGCTAGAGATTTAATTAATTGTGGTTTAAATAATTTGTTTACAGAAGTTAATTGGTTTTATTGTAGTAATGGGTCTAATCAAATAGACCGTGCGGTTACATTTAATTATTTGGAATCAACTAATAAAAGACCTGTATGGACTATAAATTCAATAACAACAGAAACTGATTCATCAGGTGCAAACACAAAAGTAGGTTTACCTAGAGCATCATGGTCCGACTCAGCTGTATTTAATAAACCTCATGCAAACTATTATGATCCTGATAGCAATGCTTCTTATGATGTAATTGGTAACACTGACGGCTGTACAATTTATTATGAACATGAAACAGGAACAGATCAAATTGATGCTGGAGGTGTGGTTACACCATTAAAAGGAACAATTACATCAGGTGAATTTGATATTACACAGAAAAGATCTTCGACAGGTCAATCAATTGGTATGCCAGACATTAGAGGTGATGGTGAGTTTATTGCAAAAATTAGCAGAATTATACCAGACTTTTTAGAACAAGTAGGAAATACAAGAGTATCACTAGTTACCACAGATTACCCGACTAACACTCCGGTA
>Ga0209634_1003781_pt1 | contig 10117 bp, 2 predicted proteins | sample LinPmetageLP40_FD_184043 | JGI IMG/M metagenome (GOLD analysis project Ga0209634, IMG submission 184043) | Marine viral communities from the Pacific Ocean - LP-40 (SPAdes) (version 2) | ecosystem: Environmental > Aquatic > Marine > Oceanic | place: Pacific Ocean | collected 2010-08-26 | reverse complement strand
GGCCGATGTTAACAGGGTGATGCAAGATTCAGTAGAAACATCAAACGGTAAATTTCACATAGATGATCTTTACCACGGAATCCAAACAGGGCTGTACTCTCTTTGGGTTATTATGGAAGAAGAAAAAGTGATAGCAGCCATAACCACAAGAATAATAGAATATCCCGGCAAAAGAGCTTTAGCTATGGATTGGATAGGGGGGTCAAAAATGGGTAAGTGGCTTCCTGTAGCGCAAGAAACTATGGAGAGCTTCGCTAAAGATAATAAATGTACTCATTTAGAGGGTTATGGTCGCAAGGCTTGGGGAAGATGGTTGGGTAAATATGGGTGGAACCCAGAATATATTGCTTATAGAATGGAGTTAGATAATGGGTAAGGGCGGCGGATCACCAGCACAGCCAGCATCACAAACGGTCACGCAGACAAATCTTCCCGACTATGTGAAGGGTGATTTTCAACGTCTATTGGCTAGGAGTGAATCTGAATCCAAAGCTGCATATTCTCCATATACTGGACAAAGAATAGCTGCTCCGGGTCAGGATGTAACTGCCTCTGAGGCAATGGTAAGAACCGCAGCAGGTCAAGGAATACAAGGTCTTCCAGCGGCTCAAGCGGCAACAGCAGCAAACATTGCAAGAGCGCAACAAGGTCAACAGTTTCAAGGAACACAGTTTGGCCCTGCTGGAGAATTTGACGCTGCAATGGCTCAGAAGTATATGGACCCATTTATGCAGAATGTGGTTGATGTCCAAAAGCAACAGGCAATATTAGAAGATGCTAGACAAAAGTCGGGAAGGGACGCCGCTGCTGTGCAAGCTGGCGCTTTCGGCGGGTCTAGGCAGGCTGTGCAAGAAGGTCTAGCGCAAGAGGCTCTCGCAAGAAACCTTGCAAACATACAGGCCACAGGCAGTCAACAAGCATTTGGGCAGGGCGCAGGTTTATATGAAAAAGACAGGGCTGCAAGAATGTCAGTTGAGCAAGCTCAAGCTGGCGAAAGAATGGCAGCAGAAAAAATCGGTCTTGGTGCGGCAGAGCTTGGCGGTCAACAAGCCGCGCAGCTTGCAGAGCTTGGTAAGGCTGCTAGAGCTGGCGATGTCGAGGCTGCTCAATTACTTGAGGGTATAGGTAAGTCTCAAATGGCTAGGGAGCAGGCTGGTCTTGATACGGCTTACGAAGATTTTGTTCGTCAGAGAGACTACCCAAGAGAGCAAATACAATTCATGTCCTCTGTTCTAAGGGGGGTTCCTGTTGCTCCATCAACGGAGTCACAAAAATTTCAGTCTTACAACCCAATACAACAGGCACTTGGAACTGGCATAGCTGGTCTAAGTCTTTATAAGGGGCTTATGGGCTAATGAATATCTTAGACGTTCAAGACAACCTTAAGAACTTTTCTGAAAAGCAACTTATTAATGAGATGCAAATGCCTTCTGGCAATGCGCCTCAGTTTCTGGTTCTTAGCGAGATAACTCGCCGTAAGCGTATGCGTGATCAAATGAACATGCAGAAAGCAGCAAACGAACCTACAGTTGCTCAAGAGGCTGTGGCCTCTGCTGGAGTTCCTGCACAGGGTATCATGGGAATGTCTGAAGCTATGGCTCCTAAAGCTGCAATGGCACAGGGCGGCATAGGCTCTGTAATGTCTCAGCCAATGAAAACTCAAATGCCACAATCAACGCCCATGCCTGATCAGGGCGTTATGGCTATGGCTTCTGGTGGCTCCACAAAGACAAAAATTGAAGAACGCCGCATGAAGAACGGTAAGATAGGGCTGTTTAAAGGAAACACCTTCTTAGGCACAAAACAAGAGAGCGGGGGACTTGGAAGTCTGGCTGAGAAGATTGGCTTTGGCGGCAAAAGCAATGTTCTCGATTCTATAAAGGGCGCTCTTGGCTTTGCTGAAGGCGGCGTTATTAAGGCGCAAAATGGATTGCCATTAGGGTTAAGATTAAATAATCCGGGCAACATTAGGCCGGGTGCTGGATTTATTGGTGAAAGCGGAGCAGAAGATGGCTACGCTAAGTTTGATTCTGACGCAGAGGGTCTTAGAGCCATACAAAAGTTACTTGGAACTTATGGAGACAAGCACGGAATAAATACTCTAAGAGGTTTTGCAAATAGGTATGCCCCACCATCAGATAATAATCCTACTGATAGCTATATAGACTTTCTTTCTCAAAAAACTGGAATAGACCCAGATCAAGAAATAAACTTGGCTGAAAAAGGATCTGTTATCATTCCTGCTGTTGTTGGCTTTGAGCAAGGACAGCAGCCATTTAGTCAAGATCAAATCTCAGCAGCTATTGAAGCCGCAGGAACAGACGACCCAAGCATGGTGTCAAAGTTTTTATCTGCTGTAAATCCTATAAGCAGTGCCGAAGCATCTACCGTGAATAACAACCTAACAATGGTTGAGGAAGATAACAGGCCAAGCGATGATGAGATCAAGGCAAGAGTGCTGGAGGCAAAGCGAAAATCTGGCCTTGGAGAGTTTAAAGGCACTGTCCCTAATCTTGGTGGCAGCGGTGTTGTTGTCCAAGATATTGATGACCTTTCAAGGGCTGCTGCAAAGAATGCACAGACTGCTACCAATCAAATTGGTACGTCAGCGAAACAAGGGGCGTCAGCCTTAGAGGTCGGAGACAGAATTGACGATGCACAGGCTGCTTCTGATAAAACAGCTATTATTCAAGCTCAATCCAAGGACATGAGCATTCCGGTTTTAGAGAATGAAGCTGCAAAAAATAACAAAAAAGCACAAGACCTTTTAGATGAGGCAGACAATCTTGAAAGTATTGCTAAAAAATCTCCTCCAGCAGTTAGAGATACTTTGGAAAAACAAGTTGAAAAGAAAAGAAAGGAAGCTGGTAAATTGGTAACTTCTGCTCAAAATCAGTCTTCTCAGGCAGCCGGTGCTGCTGCTGCGGCTGAATCTCAAAGAAGCAGTTTAGTCCCCGATGAGGGAACAATTGACACGAAAAAAACAACATCAGACACTAAAACTGAAGAAAAGACTGATGACAGTAAGAAGCCAGTTGAAAATGTGCCTATTTATTCAGGCGCGGAAACTGGCACAGCCACATCTCTTGAAGGTGAAATATTAGCAATGCAAGAACGCATGAAGAAAAGCGCCGAACAGGACAAGTGGCTGTCACTGGCTCAAGCTGGGCTGTCACTCATGTCATCCACAAACCCAACCCTTCTAGGCGCATTGGGTGAGGCTGGTATATCTGGTCTTAGCGCGATGAAAGAAGCAGAGTCAAGGTATCAAGAGGGTGTGGTTGATCTTATAAACGCAAGGGCTAAACTTGCAAAAAACAAAACAGGAATGGACGCTGGCAATGCCGTTACCAGACTAGGCCAAATAGAAAGGTCTTTAGGTGGTGCTGATGGCATGACTTTATCAGAGCCAGACAGACAAAGGCTTCTTCAAGAAAGGCTTTATCTACAAAGATTCATAAACATTCCAGAGTTTACTACTGGGGCTAACACAACTTCACCAGCATCTTAGGGGCGCGGTATGGGTACTATTTACGCCACCAGCCCACGGACAGGGAAAACTTACTCCGTAAGCGTTGCTGGATCATCTCCAACACAGGCAGAAGACGCTGAGATCAGATCTTATATAGATCAGGTCGAGGGCTTTGGCGTTGCGCCCACTGCCGCCCCAGAGACATCAGAAACAGGCAACCTTATAGACTTTGGAAAGGGTCTTACTTCTGGTTTTGCAAGAGGATTTGCAGACATTCCCGGAGGTATAGCCTCATTAACTGCCGCTGGACTTTCTTATATTCCCGGAGATCAAGGTGAAGAGGAAATAGAGGCATTTGGTCAAGGCATTACCGATGCGGCTAGAAGCGGCATTGACTACGTTCTTGGGCCGCTAGATGACAATGTGGCAAGTAAGTCTGGTCAAGCCGCTGGCTCCTTGGCCTCTTTCTTGGTTCCGTTTGCTGGAGGCGCAAAGGTTGCTAGTCTTGCTGGTGCCGGAGTAAAGGCCACAAGACTGACTGGCTCAGTGTCCGCTGGAACTATGGGTGTTGCTCTCGGCGCACAAAATCAGGTTGATAGAATAGCAAGAGTTCTTGAAGAGGGCGGCGAAGTAGATAACAGAGAGCTATCCATTATAATGGGTGGTGGAATCGGCGCTACTGAGGCATTGCCTGTTGGCAAGGTCTTTGGTGCCGTTGGCAACATGTTAAAGAAAGTTCCAAAGGAATCAAAAGAGTCAGCCATAAAAACCATACGCCAAAGGTTAAAGAGTGCTGGCGTTGCTGGATTGCAAGAGGGCGGTCAGGAAGTTGTTGCCGCTATACTTCAGGACTTAACAGAAAAGAATATGTACAATCCGTCTCTTGAGTTGTCTGCAAGCGCATACTCTGATGACGCTATCTATGGTGGTGGCGCTGGTGCAACTTTTAATTTCCTTCTTGAGACCATTGGTGGCAGGCGTGTAAGAAAGGTTGTTGATGCAAGAAAGCAGCTTGTGCGTGATCAGCAGGAAGAGGGCGCTGAGGTTGTTGGTAATGTAGCAAGAGCAGAAGCATCTATGGCTGGGCCAGCAGGGGTTGACACACCACTGCTCCCAGCACCAAGACTACAGATCACTGATCAACGTGCGCCAGAAGAAACTGCGACTGAAGAGGATGTTCAGGAAAGCACTGTTGGTTATTTAGACGCCCTTAACAAAGTCAAAGAACAGAATGCTAATCAAAATCGTAGTGATGAGACGCAAGCACTTGGTGCAGCCGCAAGGCAAAGTCAGCTTGGCGGTCTTTCTATAGATTTATCTAGCCTTCCATCAGGCTTGGCACAAAGAATAAGCAATAGCCGTCTAAGGTCAGGCTCTGACATTGATCAAGCAGCGCCTACGTCATTGAGGGAGATTGAGGCTGTTATTCCTGACGGCCCCGAAAAAGACAAAATACTCAAAGATCTTGAGTTAAGAGAAAAGCCTGACATTGTTCAGTCAAAAACAGTAGAGGAAGCAGACGCAGAGAAAAAAGTTACCGATAACTTATCTCTGGCAAGGGTGGCTGTTGAGACTGGCAGAGTTACAAACAAAGACGGAGCAATAAGCAGGCCAAAGCTACAGCGTGAATTAAAAATAGGCACTGTAGAAGCTCAGTCTCTTATAGATAAGCTGGCAAGACAAGGTGAATTAAATCCTGTTGGCAGAAACAAAAAAGACGAAGTTGTTTATGAGCCAATACAGCCAGAAAAAACACTTGAAGAAGCTGTGCCTAATGAAGCAGAGCAAAGAGTTCAGGAGTTTGAATCAACTCTGGCAGAATTAAGGGTGCAGCAGGCTCAGGAGCAACGTGTTCTTGATGATATGAACCGCCGATCTACCGCGACTCAACAAGAGCAGTTAGAGCTGGAGACACAACAGAGAAGAGTTAGTGATCTAAATGGTCGCGTAGATCTTCAGCAAAACGGCCTTAGAAACGCTCAGGCAGCGGTTGGGCCAAAACCAAAGCCACAGGTTCAACTAAGAGCAAGTGAGGCCAGATCGGCAGTGTCTGAGGCGGATCAGGCATTACCCACTGACAATCACAGAAGAAGGCTAAACACCATAGCCAACTCCTTACGCAAGTACCTTGCTGGCATAGGTCTGGCTGACGTTGATCTGACAACCACAAATGTTATTGATGTTGGTGTGGAGATAGATCCTGAAACTGGAAAGGAAATGCCATTTCTTGTTGAGGGTGAGGAGACAAAAGGAGTTGATGGCAGACGCATAATCACTCTTGCTATGGAAATATATGACCCCAACCTATCTGACGCAGAGTTAGAGCAAAGATTAGCAGGGGTATTGAACCACGAGATCATTCACTCAATGAAGGCTCTGGGTCTTTTCACTGACGCTGAGTACCAGTCTCTTGTGAAGGCGGCAGAGTCCAGAAAATACACAAAGCGAACAGGCGGCAGAAATATACAGAGAGATTACACGTTCCTAGATCGTGCAGAGTTCATGTATCCAGACCTAGATCCAGAAGGTCAGCAGGAAGAAGCTATAGCTGAGATGTTCCGCGCCTACACCGATGGTCGCCTCAAGGTTGCTGGCAAACCAAAGGGCTTGTTCAGGCGTATGGTTCAATTCATCAAGCGTATATTTGGTGGATACAACGAGGCTGGATTTAAGAATGTTGACGAGCTGTTTAGCGGCATAACATCCGGTCAGGTTGGCAGAAGACAAAGAAACATACAAAGAGAGTTAACTCAAGAAACGGATTTACTTCAGGATACTGATGCAAAGTATTCAAGATCAGCAGTTATACCAACTGATGATTTCTTGAAAGGTGTGCAGTTTCAAAATATGAAGGGGGCAAACTCTACTGATCAAAAGAAAATAACAGCTAAACTGTTTAAGAATAGAGAAGTTGCCGCTGGCACTATGGTTACGGTGAGACCAAACTTAAATGGCTTTGTGACACTTCCTGATGGGTCTAAATCAATAACCCAAACAATGCATCCAGCTAGAACATACGGAACAGCCGTAGGTTACGATAGCGTTATGGCTTTAACTGACTCAGAGCTTAGAGTTTCTCCTCAAAAGAGAGCTGATATATATAACGGCACAACCACAACAGGTAAGAAGCAAGACAAGGTTCCTATGGCTGGGGGTTACGGTGCCTATGCACCAATAGAAAGAGCAGAAGTAGAAAGAATTGTTAATAGTGCGATGGCTGGTCAGGAGGGTTATCATACTCTTTCTTTCAATCCGGGTTCTAAGGCTAGGGGTGTTGTGGGGCATCATCTGTTTGTTGATGAAAACGAAACAGCGGTGAAGTCCGTTAAGGGAACAGCTATACATCTAGGAACAAAAGTTTATGTTGATGGTGATTTAGAGTATTGGACAGAAGAAGAAGCGCCAAAGCCAGTTGGTGACTTGCCTACATCTGTGAAGTACAAAAAACCAGAGACTTCTGACACGGAAGCACCAAAACAGTCCAGAAAAATACTTAGGATAGATGTGCCTAACGTGGACAGCAGGGAAGTTGACAGGATTAGTCAGCGTCTGCCCACTGCTGTCAATGCCACAGAGGACGGTGTTGAAAACGCCATAAGAATGGAGCTTGGTGATTTACTAGCTGATGATAAATTAAGAACAAGAGCTGCTCAGTTAATTAGAAACTACAACATAATCACTGAAGAAGAGGCTGAAAACGCAACAGACGAAGAGTTGATAGAAATATTAACCGACAGGCTGGCGAGCAATCTTGAGTTTGTTTATGACAATGTAGACCCTCAGACCAGACAGCGGTCTAAGTTATGGTACATGGGGGCAAACAGAATAGCTAATGAGATAGCCCAAAAATATGGCATTGAGGTAAGGCAAGTCGCTGGTGTGATGGCGGCACTAAGCCCTCAGATGGATTGGTATAAGAATGTATCTTTGGCAGAGAGATCCATAGATATAAAAATGACAAAAATGGATATTGTCCCAACTCCAGAGATGCTTATAACAGCGCAAAGAATATTTGGAAAAGATCAATACCAGCCAATGCTTAATATTATATTTAAGAAAGGCAGAAACATGCCTTTGTCTGAATATAAAGATGCCCCTCTTTTAGAGGCTATGTTTATTCGTATTTACGATGAAACATACAATGACAGAGGGTATCAAATTGTTTCTCCAGATGGCGAGAATCTTGGGTTTGCTAGAAATAAAAATGGGCAACGATCAAAGGTGGGTTGGGGTTCTAATAAAGAAACAACAAAAGCTAATATGGCTATGAATGATCCTGACTCCATTATTTTGGAAATGGGTGATCGTCATAAGGTTAGAAATTTCTATAACAACATCATTGCTCCAGAATCTATGGAAGGTGATGTTACGTCAGACACTCACGCAGTAGCTGCCGCACATTTAAAGCCACTGAGCGGAGCATCAACAGAGGTTCATCACAACTTTGGAACCGCGCCGACTAAGCCGCAACAAATAAAAAATGGTGATTGGTTTGGCGCAACTGCGAACTCTTCTGTGAATGGATTAAAAGGCACATACGTTATATATGTAGAGGCGCATAGGAGAGCGGCGCAAAGAAAAGGTGTTCTGCCTAGAGAAATGCAGTCAATAACTTGGGAAGCAGTAAGAGGTCTATTCTTGCCTGCTTTTAAGAGCAACAAAAATAATGTTCAAAAGATAAATGACATATGGGATAACTACAGAAAAGGCTTGATATCATTAGATCAAGTTAGACAGGAGGTTATGAATGAAGCAGGTGACCAAGGAAGATTTCGTCCACCAAGCTGGGAAGGATCCGATAGTGGAAGCCTTAGAAGCCCTGAGCTTGCCATTGACGAGGGAGAACTATCTGGCGCTATCGTATCCAGAGGAAGTCCCAGAGATTACGGCGGAGATGGAAGCAGAGCTGCCGGAACAAATACAAATCGCACAGTAGAGCCTAATATAGGAAATCTGACAGAGCGAGAAACAGAGCAGATTGGTAAGGTTGGCGAAGTAATCGGGACGTTGCCCAAGTACAGCAGAAGAAGAGTTACACCACCGCCAGAGGTACTTGGCTTTGGTCAACAAACTGAAGCATCAATCACTGGCATACCTGTTCAAAACAGATTTGCCACTGTCTCCGCTCCTGTGAGATTCCCAGACAAAAACCTACAAAGGTTTGAGTCCTTGTTTGGAATCATTAAAGAAGGTAGTGGCAACACGCCTGTCATTCTTTTTGCTGGGGAACACAACAACGAGACAAACGGCGGCAGTGGTATTAGTCATATCCTGTCTCGCGGGCATGAGCAGGAGTTAATAGAGAACTCCAAGTTCCAAAACATCGAATCAGCAATACAGCAAACATTTTTTGCTTGGCATAAGCAGGGATTCCAAGATGGACAGAATGTAATATCGGAAGCTGGAACCGTTGGTGGTGACAGGGTTAGATCTGTTGATGGATCTTTCCGCTCAATTAGTAAAAAAGACATGAACCTTATTTGGCTAAATCCATCACATAGCTCTCCACCGTTTAAGGTGGTTCTAAACTATGGATTAGTTTCTGATTCAGCCGTCAAAGAAGAGTTTGGATTCACCCGTGACATACCAGTTTATTCAATAACGACTGCGTACCCTCTTCTGACGGCAAAACAGAAGTCAGAGATAAAGCGAAGCAGGTCTGTTGTTAGAGTTCCTGTCAACTTCAACCCGCCATCAATAAAGCCAATAACCGCTCTTGTCGATGAAAACGAGGAGGCATATCAAAGATTAACTTACAATAATGTGTCTAAAATATTAGCGCCAGTTGCTAGAAAGTTTTGGGACTCAAACGATAACGCAGAAGCAAGATTAGCAAGAACTGAGCGCTTTATAACAAAGTTCCAAGATGCAATGCTGCCTGTTGGGAAAATGGTAGATGAGCTGAAGGCAGATGGGTTCACTGTGACTGAAGGCCTAGACCCTTATATGAGGGAAGAAAGGTCTCATGGCCTTATAGGATTTCAGCTAGAGCAAAACACACAGAACCTATATGAGCCATTGAGGGACACCATAGCTGAGATAGATGTTAGTGAAGAAAAAATAAGTGAACTCACAGGTGGCAACGCCCCAAGGTCTTACTTCTTGGCTGACGCTGTTAAAGTGAACGGCGAAAGAATGGCTATAGCAGATGCTTATATGTATGCTCTTCACGCAAAAGAAAGAAATCAATACGTCCAAGATAAACATAGCCGTGGCCTTGGCTCAGGAATGTCTGAGACAGAGGCTGACGCGATTATAAACTGGGTTGATTCTCTGGACTTGCAAAACAAGCAACTTCTAAATGCTGTTAGAGACTATGTTAAGCAGATAGTTGCCAGCACAAATGCCGCCAGAAGAGATGGTGGATTGATGGCTGAGGAATATCAATATGAAAATTATGTTCCTTTGCGTGGCAATTTAGATCCGGAATCAGAAATGGCTGAAGATGGAGCTGGACTTGCGAGAACATATCAAAGAAAACAACGTGATCTTTATGGCGGCAAGAGAAGGCAAGATCCTCGAATAGTAGCTGGCAGAGGAACGTCTTATGCAGAAGACATAATTGGCACCGTTATGATGCAAAACCAGACATCGATAGTGGATGGTGAGCGTAATAAGGTGGGTCAAACATTTCTTAAAATGGTG
>Ga0209634_1003780_pt1 | contig 10118 bp, 12 predicted proteins | sample LinPmetageLP40_FD_184043 | JGI IMG/M metagenome (GOLD analysis project Ga0209634, IMG submission 184043) | Marine viral communities from the Pacific Ocean - LP-40 (SPAdes) (version 2) | ecosystem: Environmental > Aquatic > Marine > Oceanic | place: Pacific Ocean | collected 2010-08-26 | reverse complement strand
ATTTCGTTCACTAAACGTACCTAAATATGATGACTCATTTAAAGACCAAGTATTTAAACATCTACCAGTAACTACTGAATTTGATAGAGAGTATTTGAGTGAGGCGTTAAGTTGGGATGATACTATCGAGTGGAAAGGTCAATGTACTATGGCAATACGATTACATAATTTTATGGTATTTAAAGAAGCGATTGAAAAAGCTGAGTACTATGTACATTGTCACGATTACATTAAAAAACAAGTGTTATCTAACGATATGTATGAACTTTTAACAGCAATTGATGCGATGGTAAAAAATGATAATCCAAGACAGGTATTTGAAAAATACAAACCTGTATTTAAAAGACTAAGTAATGTAAAATATGAAAATGATATCATTGAAAATAAATTTTTTTAATAGGAGTAAAATATGAAAATGAGTGCTGAACAATTACAAACAAAGTGGGACGAAGTAATTGAATTAATTAATAATACGTTTGAAGGTACACGTAAAGATAATATTTTAAAAATGTATGAATTTTTTAAAGATAGAATGATGTTTGCTCCAGCTAGTGGTGTTATTTATTATCACAATGCATTTCCAGGTGGTTATGTTTGTCATATATTAAATGTTACACGATTTGCTTTAGAATTATATAAAACGTATGAAAAGTTGGGATTACATACATCAGAATATGATAAAGAAGCTATTATATTTTGTGCGTTACATCACGACTTAGGTAAAGTAGGTAATTTAGAATATGACTATTACACACCTAATAAATCTGAGTGGCATAGAGTTAATCAAGGTAAGATGTATAACTATGAAGAAAACTTACATTACATGACAGTAACAGATAGAGCTGTTTGGTTACTAAGTCAGTTTGATATTAAAATGAGTGAGGTAGAATATCTAGCGTTGAGACTAACTGATGGTATGTATGAAGAAGCAAATAAAGGTTACTTAATGGGATACGGTGAAGGTAAGAATTTAAAAACTAACTTACCATATCTTTTACACAATGCTGATATGTTAGCTACACGATGGGAAAAAGAACAGTATATGTTTAGCTCTGATTCAGATATTAGATATAGTGAAGTTTTAAATCCAACGTTAAAAGAAGAACGAGAAGAAAAAGAAACTGAGTCAGTAAATAATATTAAACAAGCTTTATCAGAAGATAAGACACCTGAGATACTTTCTGAAAAATCTAAAGATTTATTTAATGAGTTGTTTGGAGATAAATAATGATTTTAGAAATAATATTTGGAGTATTTATTCTTATTGAAGGGTATGTAATTTGGAACTTGAATAAAAAAACAGAACTATTAGAAGGTTGGGTAGAAGATTTTACTCAACGAGTACAAATAGTTCAAAATGAATTAAAAGAAGTTGATTCTAAAGGAAGCTTTGAATCAGACGATGAAGTTGGAACTGTATTTAAACGAATTGAACAAATAATAAATGAATTAGATAACATCAAAGGAGATGAAATTAATGCCAAGTAAGACAACAAACGAAAAACCACTTAAAAAGTTTGTAAAGAAAAGACGTAAAAAGAGTAAAATGTATTTTGGACAACCTGTACAGGATGCAATTATACGGTATAATGAATCATCTAATCCAGCTATAAGAAACAGAATATATGGAGAACATATTCACGCTGCTTTTTTAAAAATGGCTGAGAATTTAATTCATACTTTTAAGTTCTATTATTTTGATGTCCCACTTGAACAAGTGAAACACGAGGTAGTATCTTTTATGGTATTACAACTACCTAAGTACAAACAAGACAAGGGTAGAGCGTTTTCATATTTTTCTATAGTAGGTAAAAATTATCTAATATTAAATAATAATAATAATTATAAGAAGATGAAGATACACGATGATATTGCGTCTTTAGATTTTAAACGAAATGTGTTCGGTGAAAGTGAACAAGCAGAAGTAAACGATTTTAATATGGATTTTGTAACCCAACTATTAGAGTATTGGGATAATAATATTACTAATATTTTTAGACGACAAAAAGATATATTAGTAGCAGATGCTGTGTTAGAATTATTTAGAAGACGTACAAATATAGAAAACTTTAATAAAAAAGCTTTGTATATTATGATTCGTGAAATGACAGGTAGTAATACACAACACATTACACGAGTAATAAATCAAATGAAAAAATATTATTTTAATATGTTAGAAGAATTTTCAGATACAGGTAATATAGATACTTCTAATACAGGAAGTATATTTTAAGGAGATTAAAATGGTAAAGAAAAAAACTACAAGTAAAAAAACAACACCTAAGAAGGTAAATACAGTTGGAAATTGGCGTGGTATTGAAGATAGATTTTTTACAAAAGTAAGAAAAGGTTTTAAAAGACTTTTGTCACCTACATATTAACATTATGGTGATGTCAAGGTAGCTGGTGCTCCTCACGGTCTTCAACACCGTTGTGTAGTTATTGATACTACAGGTGGGTTCGATTCCCATTCATCACCGCTATGGGGCTGTAGCTCAGTTGGGAGAGCACCTCCCTTGCACGGAGGGGGTCGCAGGTTCGAATCCTGTCAGCTCCACAAATTAGGTTATAACCGAATGTAGTCAGGATGCCGATGTAGCTGAGTGGTTTAGCACGGTCTTTGTAAGTCCGCGACGGGGGTTCGATTCCCTCCATCGGCTCTCATATAAACAAAAAAAGGGAAGCGATTAAACTTCCCTTTTTTATTGCTCTACATTTATTGTAGGAATGTAAAGCTATTTCGTCCTACTTGCGAAATAAACCCACCAACACCAACAAGGCGACAAGCCCAGCGAAACCCGACTCGCCGAACTTATTAATGATGGATGTCAGGTTACCTATAACATTGACGCCAAAGATACCAGTTCCAAATATTACTTCAGACACAGCACCAATAGCTACAAAGGACATTAGTAAATGACCTAAATCATCTACCCATCCTTTGACTTGTGTTACGATTTCCTTCATGGTTTTCTCCCGTTTGTTAGAAAAAAAAGGGTTATCGATTTTAAATATGAACCGAGTAACCCTCAAGAATAAATATATTGTTAACAAATAATAAATTTCAATATATATTTATATACGAAAGTTTTTAGGTTATTGTATATTTATTATTAGATAAAAACATTTAGGTAAACTATGGCTATAGATTATGAAATCTTTGATGGTAAATCACTATCATCATTATTCAAAGACATTTACGACAATACACAGCATAATAGAAAACAACTTGACGTTTTAACACGTGAACTTGTTCAATTTATTAAAGACGGTGATTCCGCTGTACAGATGGTACCGATGATAAAAGAGTACTTAGAGATTAATGTAAAAAATGATGACCAACTTGTTAAGATGGCGTCAGTTGTTCAACGATTAATATCTGCAGAGGGTAAAGTAGGTTCAGAAGATGAATATGGCTTATCAGAAGAAGAAAAAACACAACTACTTTCAGGTATGGAAGATACTATTAAAGATTTACAAGTAGAATCAGATAAGATACACAATAAGATTGAAACAGTAACAAAGGTAAATTAGATGGCTTATAGACGAAAAAGAAGAGTAGACACATCTACATCTTATGACACGGGTGTACCCACTTTTTCAAGAATAGGTTCGATGGTAAAAAAATTAATAGCTTCATCACAGTATGATTTTTTTGAAGGAGAAGCTTTTGAGGTTACAGAAGTTATATTAAATGAACCTAGTAATCGTGGTAGTGTAAGAGGCACTTTTATAAATAATCCTAATCAAGAAATACTCGGTGGTGTAGTTAAATCGTTAACACCAAATATAACTACTGTTCCTGTAATCGGTGAACACGTAGTAGTTACAGAATATAATGGACAACATTTTTATACAAGTATTATAAACCGTAAAGGTTCTGTTAATGAAAATTCTATACCAGGTGCAAGTGGTAATTATGTAAAAGATACTAAATATGGTAAAACATTTGAAAGAAAAGATGTTAAACTAATTGAAATACGTGAGGGTAGTATTTTATTTGAAGGTAGGTTTGGACAATCAATTCACTTTGGTTCAACGATTGTAAAGAAAACTAAAACGGTAACTGACGAGAATGGTAATGAAAAAGAAGTTGAAGTAGCTCACCGTAAACCTTTAACAAAAATAGTTGCAGGTAATATAAGTACAGTAGAAAATTTTGAAAAAGATGATGCATCTATATATTTAGAAGGTGGTATAGATGAGACTGATATTGAAAGTAAAAAAATTAAAATAAAATCAAATGATATATTTATTACTGGAGATAGAAATATATTTTTAGAAGCTGATGAGATTAGTTTAAACGCTAAAAAATTTAATACAATAAAAATGGGTGACCCAAGAGCACCAATGTTACCAACAGTTAATGGTCAAAAGATGTTAGAATTTCAAAACAGTATAGTTGGTGTATTGACTGGTATACAATCTATATTAGTTTCAGCCGGTAGTCAACTATGGCCAAAAGTAGGTACTGATGCTGCTAAATTACTTAAAGATATTACTACTGTGACTGACTCAATACTTAATTTATCGTTTTTAAATTTTCAAGTAATGACAGCAGACCCAAATTTTAAACTACCTGAGGTACCAAAATTACCAGAAATTGATTTACCTGAAATACCAGACCCACCTAAGATAGAAATACCACCATCTTTAGACAATTTAAAAAAGAACACAGAGGAGTTATTATGACCAAAAAAGACCTTGTAAAAATAATACGAGAAGTAGTCCGTAGAGAAGTACAAAAAGAAGTACAGAAGATATTTATAAAAGAAGAATCTTCACCATCTTTAAAAGAAATCCTTCCAGAGGTTACTAAACAAGTTTCTTCACCTAAAAAAGAAGTAAAGTATTCTAACAACTCAACAATTAATAATATTTTGAATGAAACAAAAGCTTTATCAAAATCACAAAAAGACGAATATCCAACTATGAGTGGTGGGGCGTTTGATACGAGTAAGATGGCCGAATTAATAGGTTATGGGAAACCTGAAGAAGTTAAACGAGATATGGTAGCGGTAGATACTTTTAAAAGAGCCGGAATTACATCAGAACAAGTTCCAGAACATATAACAAATGCTTTAACACGAGACTATAGTGGTTTAATGAAAGCGTTAGATAAAAAAGGTAAATAATGGCAAGTGCTAGAGAAAATGATTTAAGTCCAAATACTTTTATAGGTTTATCTTTTCCGTTAAGGAAAGATATATATAATGATTTCGCATTAACCAGAAATTCATTAGAACAGGCAAGACATAATTTAAAAAATTTATTATTAACTCACGTGGGTGAAAGAGTAGCACAACCTGAATTTGGTAGTAATTTAAGAGCTCTTTGTTTTGAACAAATAGATGATGATTTACCAGTAAGAATTGAAGAGGAAGTACAACGAGCAACTTCAACATGGTTACCTTATATTAACATTCAAGAAGTAAACACACTCACAAACGAAAGTGACCAAAATAAAATTTTTGTAGAAGTAAAATTCACTACTACATTGAATCCACAAGCACAACAACAAATGACAGTAGATACTGGTTACTCAGCAAAAGGATTTTAGGAGTAATTAAATGGCAAGAACAAGTACAAAAAAAAATATGGTAAAACAAGTTAATTACCTTAACAAAGACTTTAGTGACTTTAGAGATAATCTAATAGAATTTGCTAAAGTTTATTTTCCAAATACATATAATGACTTTAATGAAGCTTCACCAGGAATGATGTTTATTGAAATGGCAGCTTATGTAGGTGATGTTCTTTCTTATTATATAGATTCACAATTTAGAGAATCATTATTAGCATACGCTGAAGAGAAAAGAAATGTTTATAATATAGCACAATCATTCGGTTACAAACCAAATGTCACAGCACCAGCATCAGTAGTATTAGACGTATTCCAGACCGTCCCGGCACTGAATGAAAAGCCTGACGAAAGGTATGCTCTTAATGTAAAAGCGGGTACACAAGTCATTTCGACAAGCACAGGTACAACATTTAGAACAACAGATGATGTAAACTTTAAGTTCTCAAGTTCATACGAACCTCGTGATATTACAATATTTGAAAGTGAAGATAATATACCAACAAAGTACTTATTGAAAAAGAAAGTAAAGGCAGAAAGTGGAAACATAGTATCAGAAACTTTTACATTCGGTTCGGCTGAAAAATATGCTCAAATAAAATTATCAAATCCAAAAGTTATAGAAATTATATCGTGTACTGATAGTGATGGTAATAGTTGGTCTGAAGTAGACTCATTAGCAAGAGATACAGTTTTTACCGATATAGAAAACAATGCAACTAACGACCCAACTTCAGTGGTTAATCGAGAAGTCTCACCTTATATTTTAAAATTAAATAAAACGTCTCGTAGATTTACACGATACATTGACCAAAATGATTCATCAATTTTAAGATTTGGAGCTGGTATATCTAATAATGCAGATGAAGAAATAATTCCAAATCCATCAATGGTAGGTTCAACATTACCTGGCAGTCCAACATTTTTAACTACAGCCTTTGACCCAAGTAATTTTTTAAAAACTAAATCATTTGGTTTAGCTCCTTCTGCCACAACACTTACTATAAAATATGCGTATGGTGGTGGTATTAATGATAATGTAAACGCTAATGATGTAACGTCAATATCAAGTATTTCATATGAGATATCAGATACTTTATTATCTACAACATCAGTTCAAGAATCAAAAGATTCAGTATCATTTATTAATCCAAAACCAGCTACAGGTGGTTCAGCCGGTGAGTCAATTAGAGAAGTTAGAGAAAATGCATTAGCATATTTTCAAGCACAACAACGTGCTGTAACAAAAGAAGATTATATAGTTAGAGCGTATTCATTACCAGCTAAATATGGTAACATTGCAAAAGTTCATTTAGTACAAGATGACCAATTAAACAAATCAACAGGTACAGATGAGTTAGAACGAGTAGTAACACAGGATGATGTTGATAATCAAAGAACAATAAAATCATTACAAGTTAGAACACCTAATCCACTTGCTATGAATATGTACACTTTAGGATTTGACTCAAATAAAAAACTAACAAATTTAAATCAAACTGTAAAAGAAAATTTAAAAACCTATCTATCACAATATAGATTGGTAACAGATGCTGTTAATATTAAAGACGCTTATGTTATTAATATAGCAGTTAACTTTGCAATACTAACAAAATCTGAAGTTCCAAAGAATGATGTATTACTTAGATGTGTAGCCGCTATAAAAGATTTCTTTGACATTGATAGATGGCAAATAGGACAACCTATTGTATTATCAGATATAGCGTATGAATTATCATTAGTAGATGGTGTAGCGTCAGTTGTACCACCTATAGATTCTGATACAGTAATAAAAATTGAAAATAAGTATAAAGCTGCAGAAGGCTACTCTGGAAACTTCTATGATATAAAAAATAGTATGATTGATGGTGTTTTATATCCAGCCTTAGACCCAAGTATTTTTGAAATTAAATACCCAAACACAGACATCAAAGGAAAAGTTGTCGGTGATAATCAGGGTGTAGTGGAGTAAGTTAATGCATTATTTTATATTTCCTGAAAAAGACTCAACAATTTTTGAAGCCAGTTCAAGCGTAAACTCTGGTATGGATGAAGTATTAGAGATTAGAAAAAACGTTAGTGGTACAGGAGCGAGTGTTGATGTATCTCGAATTTTAATAAAATTTGATACAACTTTTTTTCAAGAAGCCTCAGCTTCAGGTTTGATACATCAAACAGGTAGTAGAGCAGCTAAGTATTTTTTAAATCTATATGACGCTAATCCAAAAGCATTAGCAACCTCACAGAGTTTATACGCATATCCAGTCAGTGGTTCTTGGGATATGGGAACAGGTCGTTCTTATGATAATCCACAAACAGCAGATGGTTGTAGTTGGAAATATAGATATAATGAAACTAATGGTACATTATGGGCGAGTGGAAGTGGAGCTGAAGACGGAGCAGGTGGTGTATGGTATTCCTCAAGTATAGCACCAGCAGCATCAGCGTCACTTAATCATAAATCACAAGATTTAAAAATAGATGTTACTGGTACTGTAAATGCTTGGTTAAATGGTACAATTGTAAATGATGGTTTTTTAGTAAAACGAAGTGGTAGTGTAGGAAATAATAATCCATCAGCTTCAGAAGGTAATACAGACCGTTTAGGTAATTTTTCATTTTTCTCATCAAACACAAATACAATATTTCCACCAACATTAGAAGCTGTATGGGATGATTCAGCTTGGTCTACTGGTTCGTTAGATGCATTGTCTTCTTCTAATTTAGAAGATAGTGTTCTTTATATGAAAGGTTTACGAAAAGAATATAAAGAAAATTCAAGAGCTAGGTTTAGAGTTGTGGGTAGAGAAAGATTCCCAACAAAAACATACTCATCGACACCAGCTGGTTTAACAATAAAATATTTACCAAGTGGTTCTTCATTTTATTCAATTACTGATGCTGAAACCGATGATGTTATAGTTCCATTTGGTTCGGGTTCTAAAATAAGTTGTGATTCAACTGGTAATTATTTTAACTTAGACTTAAACGGGTATCAACCAGAAAGATATTATACTCTACAATATAGAGTAGTAACTGATGAAGGTACAGCCGATGAGTTAGACCAATATTATGACGAGGGATTTACATTCAAGGTAAATCTATAATGCCATACACAAAAGAAGAATTACAAAATGTAGATTTCTATACTGAGTTCGTATCTAAACTTCGAACTAGCTACTTAGAAGATTTACAAAAATTTGCAACAATCGGTTTTAGAAAAAATAACATATTATATTCTTTTGAAGATATTATATCCTCAAATGGTATAGAAGATATAGACGTAAGTAATAGTTCATTATATACTGATTACCTAACAAAAGAACAACAAGAATCATCTAAATCAATAAATACACAATCGTATCCAAGATATATTAAAAATAAAAGTTTAGAAAAAATAGTTGATAGAACTATATCTGAGTTAGCAACAGATAGATTTGCAACAGAATTACCTGGTGATGCTGAGAATGGTAATGTAATTACAAATGACGACCCAACAAATTATGATAGGTGGTTAATTCAAAATAACCAAAAAAGAAAGTTTGTTGACTTGGCAGTATATTATGGTCAAGAATATGTATTAGATATATTAGTAACATTAACTGATAGTCAGATAAAAAGTATACCTGACGGAGAACCTATAGGATAATGAGTAGATTAAACCAAAAAGATTTAGAACTTTTACAAACTGGAAAAACAGTAAATTTATCTACAGTAGAAAATGCTTATTACGGTGGAGAGTTTACAGAGAATCCAAATGATTGTGTAGAGGTATTGATATATGATACAAATAATAACTTAATAGAAACTGGTATAGCTGATACAACAGACTACTCATATGATTTTAATACTGGAATAAAATTAAATACCGGTACTATACTTAGAAAGATGGGTTATGATAGAGGTAAGTATGTTGTGAAATATAATTTTCTTAGAAAAATTGCGGGTTCATACGAAACAGTATTAGTTGATTCAGATGGTAGAATATTTAATGGTACAAATTATCATATGATGGTTAATGGTAAAATAATGACAGGTGTAACACATACTGATTCTTCCAGAGAGCTATTTTTAAAAGAGTATAAACATTTTGTACACGAGATTTCACCTTCACGAAAAGAAATTCGAGTAGCTCCACAGTCTATAGATGATAAAAAATATAAAAATGATTTTTTAGACTCACAAGTAACATCAAAGAAAATAAAAATTCCTCAAGGAAGTTCTATTTCTTTATACGCAGATAGTGATACTTTAAAAGGTGATAGTAAAACAATGAAATTAGCAGGAAATACTTCTATATTATCAAAACAAATGATAGGTGGTTATGTTTCAATTAATAATGCTTTCATAAAAGAATATTTACCACCACCAGCAGCTATAGATGGAAGTCAAGTTCCGGGTGCAACTGAAGAATTAGAGTCAACAGTAATTCAGGCTCAGTTCTTTATATCAAATGATAGTTTAAGTAGTTACGAGAAAGGTGATAGACATTTTACACAAGCTTTTCAAGCTTTTAAAGGATTAGACGATAGTTCAC
>Ga0209634_1003777_pt1 | contig 10119 bp, 8 predicted proteins | sample LinPmetageLP40_FD_184043 | JGI IMG/M metagenome (GOLD analysis project Ga0209634, IMG submission 184043) | Marine viral communities from the Pacific Ocean - LP-40 (SPAdes) (version 2) | ecosystem: Environmental > Aquatic > Marine > Oceanic | place: Pacific Ocean | collected 2010-08-26 | reverse complement strand
GCGGGCCGTTACGGCGTAGATAGCGCCCCTGGTGCGAGAACCCAACGGCCAGCCACTTCAAGCCGCCCGATCAGGGCACTCGTGAATAAGGCGGGCTAATGGGCGTCGATCGACTGCCTGCTGTGCGTTGGAAACTCGCTAATATCCAGAGGATGGAGGCTGACAAGCATCGTCAGTCTCTGGAACTATTGGAGCAGGCTTTGGGCAGGCTTCACCCATGATGCGGCGTGCCCTGGAGGTTTAACGGCCTAAGTCGACTTCTCCTTATATCCCTGAGGCGCTAGGCTGTTACGCATAATTACGCCACGCGCAGGGAATGACATGGCGAACAGCAATGAAGCTCAGTTCAAGCGGGACATCATCGAGGCCATAACGGCCTATGACTGGGAGGTCGGCATAGCCGGCGACTGCGAGCTTGCGGGGGAGGAGGTCAGCGAGCTGGAACTGCCTAACTACCGCCTCACCAAGCGCGAGAAGAAGAGCCTGCGCCTGGAAGAGGCCGAGGGTGACTACGGCCTCACCCCGGTTAGTGATATGTGCTCCGGCAAGCCCCGCGACCCCGGAAAGCGGCGCTTGGCCGAGATCATTGACAGGCTCAACGACCTCCACGATGCCGAGGTCAACGCCGAAGACAAGCTGCGCTTCGCCAACGGTATTGCCGAAGGCATCGAGCGTGACGAAGCGGTGATGGCCCAGGTGCGCAACCACAGCGAAGTTCAGGTGATGCACGGCATCTTCCCCAAGAAGGTTACCGACGCTGTGCTCGACGCCCTTAGCGACCACTAGAAGCTCAGCATGCCGCTGCTGGAGGACGAGGAAACGGGAAGGCAGTTTGTATTGTTGATTTTGCAGCTGCTGGCGGGGAGATCGAGCCGTGACTCGCGTGCTTAGTAGGCAGCTAAGGAGGAGGTCAGTTATGGCGGATAACTATCCGAAGCGGACATGGCGGGGGAAGACGGCAAGATGTCCATTCGGTATGTGCTGCATGCGCGGTGATCGATGTTTGGCGCACGAGGACATAACTATGACAACAAAGAAACAGCGGGCACGGAGGCAATCTTAATGGCGCTGAATCAAGTCGGGGCCCGAACGGAAGGCGACGTGTTCCAGGGGTTGTTCTTCTGGCGACAGGCCGCCGACCTTCTTCGACCTGCCTCAAGGGTTGAACGTGTCGTACTGGAGCACGACGAGGCTGACGGCGTGGATGACGTGGCCGTGTTCTACAGCAAGTCCGGTGTCAACGCCGGTGGCTGGGTGGTGAGCGCCGACTACTTTCAGCTCAAGTACCACGTCGACAACCGGGATTCGTACAGCTCTGACGCCTTGATCGATCCAGCTTTCATCAACGCGAAGTCCTCCCTGCTTCAGCGATTCCATTCCGCCTACACCAACCTCGCGTCCGAGCATTCCGGCTTCAGACTGCATCTCGCGTCCAATTGGCGCTGGAAGGACGACGACAAGCTGGCGCAGCTGTTACGCGAGTACGATGGCGCACTGCCTCGGAAGTTCTTTGATGACGGCCCCCGGAGCGCACTTGGCAAGGTGCGCGAGAAGTGGCGAACCCACCTTGGGCTTGAGGACGACGCTTTCAGGGCATTCGCGAAGACGCTGCGTTTTCAACTGGACCACTTCGGACGCCGAGATTTCAAGGCGTATGTCTACACGACACTGGAGGCGGTAGGTCTAAAGACACCAAGTGCTGATCAAGCCGCGTGCCCGTACGAGAGCTTGATCCAGCAGTTCTTGATGAACGGTCCGAACTCATTCGACGGGGCGTCATTTCGGGAGCTGTGCGAGCGCGAGGGGCTTCTGACCAACGGTTCCTGCGGCCGCCCCCGACCGCCGGCGATCGGCGTTCGCAGCTTCGTCCGTTTTGCAGAACGGCTCGAATCCGAGGTCGATGAGATCATCTGTGTCTCGAACAACTTCGAGGGACGGCATCTGGCAGGGAGCGGCTCGTGGCACACCGCAGCATCCCAGGTACTAGCCTATCTGGGCGATCCTGACCGCCGCGCACGACTAAGAGGTGTTCCGTCTGCGATCGCCCTGGAGTGCCACGGTTCGTTCGCGCTGTTGGCTGGGTGGGAATTGAGCCGGAACTCGGGCGTGGACCTCGCGCCGATCCAGAAACCCAGCCTAGAGATCTGGAGGCCATCGTCGGATGCCGAGTGTGATGCTTCTTGGATCGCTCAGACGTTCGAATTGGCGGCGGAACACCCGGATATCGCCCTCTGCCTGTCGGTCACGCATGACGTGCGTGCGGATGTCGAGGCGTTTCTCGCATCGGAAGGTGCGCCCCAGGTGGGCCGCCTCGTGTTAGTGAGTCCAGTCGGTGGCCCATCTCCACAGAGCATCGAGGGGCCAGATCACGCGTACCGGCTCGCCACGCAGCTTCCTGGCGTCCTCGCCGAAGCTCGTCCGTCCCGTGCGGCTCGTGCTCATATTTTCTTTGCATGCCCGAACGCACTGATGTTCTTCATCGGCCAGCAGCGCGAAGCGATGGGGCGGGTTGCGCTGTACGAGTTCGACTTTGGTATAGAGCGGGGCGGGTCGTACAGCCATTCCCTTTCGCTTCCTGTCTAGGCTAGCTCCCGCAACGAAGCCAATGAGGTACCTGATGATTCTTCAGTCTGATTTCAACAAGTTTTTGCAGGAGATCCGGCCGACGAAGGCGATGCGAGATCAACTGATCAAAGGGCACAAGACTTTGCGTGAACGCCTAAACGAGGATGAGGAACTCAAGCCAATCTTGGTCAGCGATTTCCTGCAAGGCAGCTACCGCCGATACACCGCTGTACGCCCCAAAGGCGACAAGCGCTCGGACGTAGACCTCATCATTGTCACCAAGCTGGACGAGACCGAGTACACGCCTAAGAAAGCTATGGCTCTCTTCGAGCCTTTCCTGAATAAGCATTACAGGGGAAAGTGGCGTCCCCAAGGCCGTTCCTTCGGTATCGAAATGAGCTATGTAGACCTCGACATTGTTCCGACTTCCGCTCCGGCGAGGCAGGAATACGGAATACTTCAGTCTGACGCTGTCACTTCTGATGACGATATCTTCGAAGCTCGAGACTGGCGCCTGCATCGGTCTTGGCTTGCACTACACAACCGCTCGCGCATCGACGCAAGGTCGCTGCTTGATCAAGCCGCTAGCGAAGCAGAGTGGCAGGCGAAACCACTTCGGATCCCGGATCGCGATGCAGACGAGTGGGATGATACTCATCCCCTTGAACAAATTCGCTGGACCCGCGATAAGAACTCACGATGCAACGGGCACTTCGTTAACGTAGTGAAGTGCATCAAGTGGTGGAGGCTCGAGCATTATGCCGACCCCGTACACCCTAAAGGATTCCCACTCGAGCGCTTGATCGGAGAGCACTGCCCTGATGGCCTCGGGGCCGTGGCAGAGGGCGTAGTGAAAACGCTCGAAGCGATCGTAAGCAGCTACTCTGTTTTGGTGCTTGCCAAGGGAAAACCGACGCTCCCAGACTATGGCGTTCCGTCGCATGATGTGTTCAAGCGAATCACCGGAAAGGACTTCTGCACGTTCTACGACCAGGTTAAGACTGGAGCTGAACTGTCGAGGCGGGCTTTAGATTCCGAGGACCGCACGGAGAGTGGCAACCTCTGGTGTGAGATGTTCGGCTCCAAGTTTCCCGAGCCGCCGAACAATGGGTCAGGAAAGAAGGGAGGCTTCACCCCACCCATAGGCCCGGCTGCGCCTGGCACTGGCCGGTTCGCGTAGAGGAGGATGAATGGTGGACGAGGCGCCAAGGTCCATTCGGGTCGCACTTGATCGACTTATAGGTGTGCCCAGCGTAGCATTGGAGTCGCACCCAGAGTTCATCTCGGGTGAGTCTGCGTGGGCAGTTCGTCTTCGACTGACCTCTCCGCGCTCCTCTGACTTCGTGGCCGAGCAAACGTGTTGGGTCGTCCTAATTGATGGCTCCTATCCTGCCGGTAGCATACGCATCTTTCCAGCTCAAAACGGTGGCATCGTCCACACGTTTCCGCATCAAGACCGGAATGTCGTGTCCACCTCGAATCACGCAACTTGGCGAACCGGCAAGCCGTGTCTCGATAGTCCATCCCAACGTCTCGGGCGCATTGCTGGAGGTCCGGAGCCCAAGGGCGATGTAGAACAACGGTTACGCTGGCACGTCGAGCGTTGTATCGCTTGGCTCGAGGTTGCTGCAAATGACCAGTTGATGGTGAGAGACGAGCCTTTCGAAGTCCCGCAGTGTCCTTTTGATCTTATCAACTCCTGCTTCACTGTGATTCACGATGAGGGCGCAGACTCATGGGAAGCTTGGGGTAAGCACGTAGGACATCACGGTGAGGTTCACTGGGGCGTGATTCCAAGCCTTGATAAAACAATTGTCGCGGAGAATTTTTTCGACACGCGTGGTGATTGGATTCGAAGTTGTCGTCGCGGCTATCAATCAAGTGAGAACCCGTGGGTCGGCTATTGGTGGCTATGGCCATCACCAATCGTGATTCCGCCGTGGCATGCTCCAGGTACGTGGGCCGAGCTTCGACGAGCCGGTGCGAGGCTCAATGTGGATGTCGATGGTTTCTTCCGTTGGATGGTCCACCAAGCCCGAGGAAAGGAGGATGTGATCATTATCCTCGGGTATCCGATTCCCTCGCGTTGGCATGGCGCTCCGGTTGAAGTTCATTGGCAGGCTATCTCGTTGCCTGCAATTCCCACAAATAACACCCCGATGAAAGGGTTTCGGGACAACCAGCGCGGACGGTATGAGCGACTGCGCTTGGGACTCTTCAGCGGGAGCAAGAAATTATCATACCTGCCAACGGAGAACTGGCATCCAGACCGACTGCAGGCGCGCGGGCGACTGCACGCAGAAGTCCGAAAAAGCTCAGTGGCTTTAATCGGTGCCGGTGCCCTCGGTTCTGCCGTCGCCGAACTCTTGGTGCGCGGTGGTGTAGCCGAGATCATTATCATCGACCATGACGACCTCAACGCTGGAAACCTTGTGCGTCATACGCTCACAGGTGAAGCTCTCGGATACAATAAGGCGAAAGCCGTAGCTGCTAGACTCCAGGCAGCTGCTCCGATGTCGCGAGTCAACTCGTTGGCGGCACCACTCCCTCACGGCGACGCACTCCAGACGCTCTTGGAGTCCTTCGAAGTCGTTCTGGACTGCACTGGTGACGATGATGTCCTCAGAAGACTCGACGCAGCTTGGTGGCCTGTCCCACGACGATTCCTCTCAGCTTCTCTCGGGTTCTCCGCAGCTCGATTGTTTTTATTCAGGGCGCACGCATGCTGTTTTCCTTTAGAGAAGTTCACGGGCGCCGTTGGACCATGGCTTGCGGAAGAGCGTTTAAAATGGACGGTGAGTGGGGAGACGCTTGAGGGGGCGGGCTGTTGGTCACCTTTGTTTCCGGCGCGAAGCGATGACGTGTGGCTTGCAGCAGTTGCGACGGTCAAATACTTGGAGAAAGCTGAAGTGGGGATGATTCCTGATGGTCTTATCGTTCTTGAGCAACGCTTTGATGAAGGTCTTGCAGGCTACCAGCTCGTTGAGTTGGGGGAAGCATGTGACGATTCGTCGCCATCCATACTTGAACCTGGCCAATAACGGGGATACCCGATGAGTTGCGGTCGCGACTGGATCACGCCATGCAGGGGGTATGCCCTTCGATTGACGGTCGCAGCATGGAATCAAATTGATCGCGAGTGCGGGCACTCGGGAGAAATTGAAACAGGTGGAATTCTGGTCGGACACTACACGACTGATAAGTCGACGGTCGTTGTGATAGAAGCACTTTCCCCGACAAAGGATTCAGCTCGCGGCCGGAGTTGGTTTCATCGAGGAATCAGGGGGTTGCATGAGCTACTAGAGAAGCGCTGGGAGGGCCGAGTTCGAACCTACTACATCGGCGAATGGCACTACCACCCAGCTAGTATTGTAGAACCAAGCGGCGATGACTTGGCTCAGATGTACGATATCAATGCCGATTCTCGATACAGTTGTCGGGAGCCTGTGATGCTGATTTTTGGCCAGGCACAGCGTGGTGAAGAGCGACCGGTTAGAGCCTTTGTCTTCCCACAGGGTGAGTTACACATCGAGTTTAAAGAGCACGCAGGTGCTGGACGATGAGCTGTAGTCTATTAATTACAGACAACATCTATTTATTGCATGTTAGTTGATTCTAAATTTCTGCTTCTGGCCGTAAGAGGTCAGCATGCCTTTGAGGCGAGCAGTTTTCGCTGCTCTGAGGCATGCTACTCGAGAGAGAGGGACCCCCCGATGGTACACGAGCGGTACACATACCAGCCTCGTGTGCTATCCTCAACCTTCGCTAAGCTACTGATTCCAAAGAGCCGTACATTTCGCTCGATTACGGTCGCTTTCCCTTTTTTTCAGTAACTTATTGTTTTATAAGTAAAATCATAATCCCCTAGTCTGATCCTAAAGAATCCAGCCGATTAGTATTCTCCAGTCTTATTCTTCTCCAGCCAAGCCCCCGTACTTCCCTTTGAAATACAATAGCGGCCGAGCGGTCGCAATAACATCCAGATTTAGTCCCTTCACTTCCCCGATCACGATCAGGTGATCACCTGCGGGGTGCTCTGCGTGAATCTTGCAGTCGAGCCAGTGCAGGCTGTCATTGATGACTGGGTTGCCGAGGGGAGAGAGTTTCCAGTCGATGCCTTGCCATTTATCCGCGCCGCGCATAGCGAATTGGTTGGAGACATGGCTTTGTTCGCTGGAAAGAATGTTGACGGCAAAGCGCTCTGCCTGGCGGATCTTCGGGTAGCTGAAGGAGCTTGCCTTGACGCTGAAGGAGACCAGCGGCGGGTTCATCGAGACGCTGTAGAACGACTGGCAGGTGAAGCCGATCGGTTCGTCGTCGACCTGGGTAGTGATGATGGTGATGCCGGAGGCGAAGTGGCCGAGGGCTTCACGGAAACTGGCGGGGTCGATGGTGGGGGCTGGGTTAGTGTTGGAGAGCGACATGGCAAATCCTCGGAGATTGGGGAGGTAGTAATGATCAGCCGTGGGGGAAGGGCTGCAGCGATAGCGCTGGACTGAGCGCTTGAGTGACAGGGGTGTGAGTGATGAAAAAATGGCCGTCGTGAATCCTTCACGATGGCCATTTTTGTTTGCGGCGGTGTCAGTCGCGTCTGCTTTCACTCTCGAGCACTATCGTCGGGCCAACTCGGTTTGGAACTAGCTGGACGCTATCTGTCAGTGCTGTGCCCTAGCCCGCGCTCTGTCTCGGCCAAGCGATCAGCGCTGTGCTTCGAGTTCCTTGCGCACGATAGCGGCGCCGGCGCTGAGTGCCAGCAGCTTGCCGCGGGCGACTTCACGGGAGAGAGGTGCCATGCCGCAGTTGGTGCAGGGGTAGAGCTTGTCGGCATCCACGAACTGCAGCGCCTTGCGCAGGGTCTCGGCGACTTCTTCCGGCGTCTCGATGGTGTTGTTGGCGACGTCGATGGCACCAACCATCACCTTCTTGCCACGGATCAGCTCGATCAGCTCCATCGGCACGTGAGAGTTGTGGCATTCCAGCGAGACGATATCGATGTTGGATTGCTGGAGCTTGGGGAAGGCTTCTTCGTACTGACGCCATTCTGAGCCCAGGGTGTTCTTCCAGTCGGTGTTGGCCTTGATGCCGTAGCCATAACAGATGTGGATGGCGGTCTCGCACTTGAGGCCTTCGATCGCACGCTCCAGCGTGGCGATGCCCCATTCATTCACTTCATCGAAGAACACGTTGAAGGCCGGTTCATCGAACTGGATGATGTCGACGCCTGCCGCTTCGAGTTCCTTGGCTTCCTCGTTGAGGATCTTGGCGAATTCCCACGCCAGTTTCTCGCGGCTCTTGTAATGGCCATCGAAGAGGGTGTCGACCATGGTCATCGGTCCCGGCAGCGCCCACTTGATCGGCTGATCGGTCTGCGAGCGCAGGAACTTGGCATCTTCGACGAACACCGGCTTCTGGCGGGAGACCGGACCGACCACGGACGGCACGCTGGCCTCATAGCGATCACGGATCTTGACGGTTTCGCGCTTCTCGAAATCCACGCCATTCAGGTGTTCGATAAAGGTGGTGACGAAGTGCTGACGCGATTGCTCGCCATCGCTGACGATGTCGATCCCGGCGTGCTGCTGCTCCTGCAGGGAGACGCGCAGCGCATCCTGCTTGCCCGCGATCAGTGCCTCACCTTCGAGCTTCCAGGGGGACCAGAGGACCTCCGGTTCGGCGAGCCAGGACGGTTTCGGCAGGCTGCCAGCGGTGGAGGTCGGGAGTAATCTCGTCATGATGAATAACCTTGTCCTTGGAATGGTTCAGATAGCGAATGTCGTTCGTCGATCAGCGCGCGCTGTTTGCGGATCAGTGAGCTGACCGATGATGGATTTATCGGTTGGCGGACCAGTTGGCGGACCACTGCTCGAGCAGGTTCTGGTAGGGCTTGATGAAGCTCTCTTCCACGAACTTGCCCTGCTCGATGGCGAGCTGGCTGCGCTCTTCGCGGTCGTACACGATGCGCGTCAGTGAATGGTCCTGCTGCTTCAGGCTCGCCTGATAGGATTTACCGGCCACGGAATTGGCGTTGTAGACCTCGGGACGATAGATCTTCTGGAAGGTGTCCATGGTGCTGATGGTGCTGATCAGTTCCAGATTGCTGTAATCGTTGAGCAGGTCGCCGGTGTGGTAGAAGGCCAGCGGTGCAACGCTGCCCGGCGGCATGAAGTAGCGCACCTTCAGGCCCATCTTGCTGAAGTAGGCATCGGTCAGGGAATCATCGTCCTGGCGATATTCCATCCCGAGGATCGGGTGCACGTTCTCGGTCTGCTGGTAGGTCTTGGTGGTGGAGACGCTGATGCAGATGACCGGCGGCTTTTTGAAGCATTCCTTGTAGGCAGCAGAACCCACGAAGGCCTGGAACAGATTGCCATGCAGTACGCCGAACTGCTCCGGCACGCTGAAGGAATCCTTGCCCTTGTTGTGCTCCAGCAGGCGCACGCTGAAGTCATAATCGCGCACGTAGGACGAGAAGTTGTTGCCGGTCACGCCGTCAATGCGCTGATTCGTCTGGTGGTCGACGATGGTGGTCTGCAGGATCTCGATGATCGGCAGGGCATTGTCGGAACGCGCGGCGTCGAGATTCAGCTCGACGGAGATGATGTCCAGCTCGACGGAGTAACGATCGCCCTTGGGGTTGTCCCAGTTGGCCAGCGCATTGAATCGGTTGTTGATCATGTTCAGCGTGCTGCGCAGGTTCTGCTGACGGCTCTCACCACGCGCCAGGTTGGCGAAGTTGGTGGTCAGGCGGGTGTTTTCCGCCGGAACGTAGTTCTCGTCGAAGCGCAGACTGTTGATGCTGAAACCGAATTCGTTGTTCATGGCGTTCACCCTGATCCTGAGAGAGAAAATTCACTGTGTCGTCGACATCTTCCCGTGATCTTTCAGGCGTCTCGTGAGCGGGTTGCTCTCTGTGAGAACGCATCCATGCCGGGAGAGGCACGCTGCTCGCCATCACGTTCCGTGTGCTGGCTGTGAAGTGCAGCGTCATGGGAAGTCTTCATCAACGATCTGATGCAGGTGAGTATCTAGTGCCTGTCTCCATGACACAAACTGGATTTTTTAATGTTCAAGTTGAGTTAAATTCATGATGAGGGCGGGCGTCATTTCGCGCGTTGTGAAAGCCGGCGAATCGAGCGGGGATAGGTGGGCTCAGCAAGCACGCAACGTGAGCCGCAGAGACGTTGACGTGAGGAGTGGGTAAGAAGGGTAAGAAGGGAAAGAGGGGTAAGGGGGAAAGAATGGAGAAACACACACGCTGGCCCGAACTTCCGCTCGGGCCTGTGTGTGGCAAGCACCTGACGTTTCAGAGCACGTCACCCTCATGCACTCTTCACGTTCTCCATACTCGGCCATGAAGATGCAGCTGGCTCATGAGGCGAGCGGCTGATGATTGGGCGCCACCAGGCCATGGCGGCGCATGCGGCGGTAGATGGTGGGCCGCGAGACGCCGAGTTGGCGGGCGACCTGGCTGACGTTCCAGTCCGTGTGGCGCAACAGCTCGAGCAGTTCGTTGGCGTCCGCATCAGTCCCCGCATCAGCCCCTGCAGACGCCAA
>Ga0209634_1003775_pt1 | contig 10121 bp, 9 predicted proteins | sample LinPmetageLP40_FD_184043 | JGI IMG/M metagenome (GOLD analysis project Ga0209634, IMG submission 184043) | Marine viral communities from the Pacific Ocean - LP-40 (SPAdes) (version 2) | ecosystem: Environmental > Aquatic > Marine > Oceanic | place: Pacific Ocean | collected 2010-08-26 | reverse complement strand
CGCATCTTCGGGCATATAGCCCACACGTGATGCGAATAAATAGAAATGCCGATGGTGAATTAAATTATAAAAAAGATTACCCCTACGATTATTACAGCACAACACAATACGACTTCCCATTTAATTTAGAAGATATGATGCAAGTTGAAAAATCATATTTGGGCGTCAAAAAAGAAATAAAAATGACCTCCTACGACCACCACCACGATTCTGCAAAAGATAAATATATGATACTCAAACCATTATATAAAAAAGCGTTTTATAAAGACGTTACTGATGAAACCAAAGATTTATTTGACGCACATTATCATCGCAGTTATGTGCCTGCGTGGGAAATAGAAGACGATTGATGAAATCAGCGAAGAAATCAACGGGCATTAACGACATTAAACTTCAATATCATCACCAACGTGTAATATAACATTTTCCATTGCTTCAATATCACCCTCCTCACTTTTACAATAAATCTGTATTTCCTCAAGTCCATTCAATTGCGGTGGTCTTTTGATAGTGCTTGATTTATACCTTTTCTTAAAATTATTAATAATACTTATCGGCACAATAGGGCTTAACTCCTGTCTTCTTTCAAATTGTTCGTTAATCATTCCTAATAATTTTTTTGGTCTAATTCGTGATAAACGAGGCAAACCAAGTTCAACTTTTATAAAACGATGTAATTTTGAATATTCTAAATAAGAATTTCTATGGTTTTCTGCTCTCCTTGAATAAGCGAAATATGCTTGAATTGTGCCTAATACTCCAGATATTAATGACGCTCCACCTACAAATTTTAATGCTGTTGTTTCATATTCTCCAAATAAATTCTTACCTGATAAAGTTAATGAACCACATAGAGTTGATAAAATAATTACTGGTAAATCTATACATAATGCCTTACTACTAAATTTTGCCTCACATTTTTTATGTAAAATAGATAAACATAAACTATGTTCTCCTATTTCTTTCAAATAACTTTCCAAATTTTTAGTCCAATTAATATGTTGCTCCATATAACATATTAATAGAAAATTTAATATTTAACATCGGCTTTAGGTGCATCTTTGGTTTCTAATGACGGCGTCCCATTTTGCGGTGCTTTTACCTCTGTTTTAACTTCTTCTGGTGCATCAGCCCCTTTTACTTGTTCGTGTCCGTAATGGTGTCGTCTTCTATATTTTTCTGGGTCAAAACCTCCAGCCATTTGTGTTTTATAATGATGTCTGTGTGTGTGGTGTGAAGTTCTCGGCATTATAATATCTTTTTAGAAAAAAAATAAATAAAACAATTTAGTTTGTTAAACTTTTTAAAGTTGTTTCAATATCACGCAATTTATCTTCAAAATATATAGTTTTATTTTTCTCTTTTTGTAATTCTGCTTTAATGTTCGCTATATCTATTATGTGTTTTTGTTGTATTTTATCTATTTTCTCTTTTTGTAATTCTGCTTTAATGTTCGCTATTTCTATTATGTGTTTTTGTTGTATTTTATCTATTTCTTGTGTTGCCGAAAAAGCAACGGCAAATATTTTATTCTTATCTATTGCTAAAAAGTCATCTACTCTTTTACCAAAACAAAATATTTCTTCATATTTTTCTTTAAACAAAAAAGGATAATCCAAACTTACTCTTATCTCATTTGAACTGGCGTCTTTTTTAACATAAAATCTATATTCACATTCTTCTAATCCGTGATTTATTAATTTATAATGTATTTTCGCTGGCTCTCCTTCTTTTCCTTCTACTGAAATTTCTTCCCATTCCAAATTTTCTAATGTTCGCATTTCATTAGGTATAATATCACTTACCACTTTTACACAATTAGGCATATGCTCTTTCACCTGCTGTGCTATAAATCCAATAGTTTTATATTCGCCATTTTTGAACTCGTCAATATAGTTATAATCCACACAGGGCAAATTTCTTAATTGGATTAAACTTCTTTCATCATCTATTTCTGTAATGTCTTTTTTAATTCGTATATCACTTGCTCCTATATAAGTGGAAGAAAAAATCATACCTTCGCTATAAATAGATAAATTATAAGCACCCGAGGCAAAATTAAACCATCTACCAACTGAAAGTCCTGATTGTGTGGAAGAATAATTTTCTGCCTCACTTAAATAAGAAACACTATTTAAATCATCTAAACTTGAAATACCTGAATCGTTTGTTTGGTAAGAAGTTGATGCTTCCACGTGTAAAAGCGTTTTAGGTGAAGACGTGCCTATACCAACTTTGTTGTCTATGCTGGTAATACCAGATGAATACGTTATATTTGTTAATGCTGTTTGGTTAGCCAAACTTCTTAAATTTGTTTCATCGCCATCAAAAGACGCACCACCAGTTAAAGTTAATCCGTATTCTAAAATTAACTGAACCAACGACGCGCCTACCTGTGCGGCTGTGCTATAATTACTTACCTGCAATGCTTTAACACCTGCTAAATCAGTCATTTCATCGTCCATTAAAGCCCCAGCACTTCTTACGTTGGCTGTGGTTGTTGGCGTTGCCGATGCTGTAATACCATTTAGTTTTGTATGGTCGCTGTTCGTAAAAACATTACTATCTGTCGCGCCTTCTATCAACGTTGTAATTCCAGAGGAAGTTAATTTTGCTGTGTTTGCCGATACAAGGGTATTGTTGGTGTCGGCATTAAAGGATTTTAACGCCGATAAATTCGTCATCTCATCGTCCATTACAGCGCCAGCGCTTCTTACGTTGGCGGTGGTTGTTGGCGTTGCCGATGCTGTAATACCAGCCAATTTGGTTTCCATTGCATCTAAATCTACTGCTTGGGTTACAGAAATATGTTGTAATTTATCCAAATCCGTTGTGCTTCTTGCCGATGTTGTAATACCCCCCCCTCCAGTTGAAACAAATACCCGATTTGCTGTATGCCCCGAAGTTGATACTTTGCCCGTGGTTAATGCGTCTAATTCCGCATCTAAAGAAGCGTATCCATTTGACGAACCCACCGCGTTGGCGGCTAAAGTTGGGAAATTTAATATTGTTGCTGAATTAAAATCTAAAACGCCCACATTAAAATCTAATGTATTCCCACCGCTTAATGTAAGTGCGTTATTACCATTTGTATCTTTTATAACTGATGTTCTTAAATCGGGTGCTTTCATAAATCCAACTTTTACATCTACATTACAATTAGAAAATTCTACATTATTCTCTCCAAGAACTCCGTTTGTTTCAAATACAATATGGTCTGTTTTCTTATCATTTCTATTATTTAAAAAGATTTTATCAGTATTGATAGTATGTGTAAATGTATTATTAGTCGCCATCTTTATAAAATGAGAAGAAAATAAAATTATACTTTTTTAAAAAGTATTAACAAAATAGGGGGTGGGGGGGAAATCTTCCCCTCAATTATCTAATTTTTATTCGTGTGTTTCTTTTTTGTCGTGGGTTCAACATTGGTGGTTCTTTTTCAGGTTGTAAAACCTTTCTAATTCCATCATTAAATTTACCAGTTAATTCATATTCTTCAGGCATAATTTCGTTTGGTGTTTTAATGTTACTAAATTCATCTTGTCCTCCCTGATTGTATCCTCCAATTTCACTAATACTACCAGCACCAGCGGTAAAAGGATTATATACAAATGGTTTTTTACCATCATATTCAAAGTTATCAATTATTTTACTTTCTTTTCCCGACAATTGTGTTTGATTTTCTTTGTATTTTACCTGTTCGTATTTATTTTTACTTAACACTCCATCTCGCACGGGAAATTTTGCCCGCAAAGATTTAACTCGTGGGTTCATAGGAAAATCTCCTTGTTTCGCAATATCGGGTATTGGTTTTTTATCAATAAATAATCCTATTTTACCAGCGTTTTCTCCTTTTGCAATTACATCATCTAATTTGTGCGTTTTAATTAATACCCTTTTCATTTATAAATATTATATAGATAAAAAAATTATAATATTTATTTTCTTTCAAAAATATAAGTTCCTTTTCTCCAACCAGTTTTAATTCGTTTTTTCAAAGTTCCTCTAAATGTATTCTCATCAATAACAACATTATTATAGTTAATTTCACAATGTCCGCTTCTGCCTTCTTCTCTGTTTTTAGTATTTGAATTATTCCCGTGAATGTGAAAACCATAACCATTTCCACATTTTTTCCAGTTTTCACATTTACATTCCACATAAATATTTTTTTTATCAATCGCTAATGCTTTTCTATCCATTTTATATATACTAAACATTCTTTTTTTAAATACTAAATTATCTTAAGATTTATAGTTTTGTAAAACTATGGAAAACATTTGTTAAACTTTTTAAAAGTTACATTGCATTCCTCCACAACGCATCCCAGTCTGGTTCCTGCATTGCTTTCCGTTGTTCCTGCATTGCTTCCCGTTGTTCCTGCATTGCTTCCCGTTGTTCCTGCATTGCTTCCCGTTGTTCTTGTAACATTTCACGTTGTTCTTGTAACATTTCAAGCAATCCACCATTAAAATCACTATTAGGGTCTTCATAAATATAATTGTATCCTCCTGTAATGTTGTAAAATGTATAAATTAAATCACCTTCTTCTTTATTTAAATCACAACATCTAAAAGTTGGATATTTATCATCGTATTGATTTTGATAAAAGAATTTAATTAACCCTTTAAAGAGCAAAGATTGTTGATTTTTAAAATCGGTTGTTTGTGGAAGGAAGTTTTTATTTACGGGCATATTATAATTATATTTACTAAACAATCTTTATATTATATTTTAAAATCAATTAATTTATTAAGTATTTTAATAACACATAATTCCTTTTATTAAACTTGGATTATTTTGTTGCTCTTCTGTTATTACACAAAAACCTATGATTGCTTTTTGTAAATTTTCAGGTATAGGTTGCATTGTTAATCCTGTATCTTTGTGATATTGGGGCATAAATTTCAAATGTGAATTATCCGTTTGTGTAAAAATAGGTGTATCACCGAAACTTGATGGCGTTCTTGAATAAAATTTATTTTCATTATCTTTAACAGCATCGTAATCTCTTAACATTTCTCTCGGTGTTTTTACATCTAATCCTTTTATTCTAAAATTTTTTCCGTGAAGTTGCAATAATTCATCATATTTTTTTAATGAATGTTTATTTAATTCAATAAAACTAATTGTTGTATATACTGATTTTACCATCGTATAAAGTGCTGTAATTCCTCCAGCGGATAAAACTGCCGAACGCATTTGTGGTGATGTGGGAAATAAATTTAATAAAGAACCTAATCCAATACCTTTCATATAATCTGTATATTCTGCGATTTTATCAGGAAACATCATCATTTCCATTTCTGTTAAAAATGCTTCCACGACTTTTCTGGGTGCTACTCCTGCTCCGTCTAATGTATTTATAAATCCTTTAGTCCAATCGCCATAGCCATCTGTCGCCATCATTTCATTCCATCGCTGTGATGGTAAAAATGAATTTCCTCCAAATCTTCTATTAAAATATTTTCTTGCGTTTGGGTATTGTGATAAAAATCTTTCTATTTGTAATTCTGCGGTATTTTCACGGAAATTTTTAATTATATTCATTCTATTTTGTCTTTCGGGTGTATTACGTAATCCTGCTCGTCTTACATTTGGATTACCTATTTGTCCCGAATAATACAAACCATACATCGCCAAATCTTTTAGATTACCATAAATATTTTTAACGGCTTGAACTGGATTAACAAAATTATGAAAAAATGCACCAATTCTTCCAGCCAAACTTAATTGTTCTGGTGTGGATATTCTCATTAATAATAATTGTATTCCACCTACCAATCCAACATTTCCCGCCGATTTATAAACACTACTACTTTCAATATTATATAATTTGTCTGCTGTTTCCATACCAGACATTTGTTTTAATCTGTCCTTATCCAAATAAATAGTTTCACCTGCGTGATAATAACCTGTGTTGCTTGGCGGTAATAATGTAATAGGGTCATTTATATCAGCAACTCTAAATGAATTTAAATGTGATACTAAATTTATGGCCGTTTCTCTATCAAATCCTCTTGGCGAACCAAAATTATAATTAATCGCTACTCTTTTTCCTGCTTCCTGATTTAATCGCGATGCTAAAATTAGAGAAGGGATTGCTCCATAACTATGTCCTGTTGTATAAATTAATGTTTCACTATTGGCGTGGAAATTAATAAAATTATAAACTTCTTCCTGTGTTTTAAGGTAAAAATCTAAAAATCCCGAATGAACTTTCATACCTTCCCAATTAACCATTCGCATATCTACGTCATTAATTAAATCACTAACAAATAAATCTGGTCTTGAATAAACTCTTCCAAAATCAGTTCCTCTGTATGCTATTGTAATTAAATTATCTTCTTCACTAAAATACATTCTCCCTTGTTCTGTTTTCGCAAATCCTTCGCTTCCCATTGTGGTTGCAATATTATATTCAATATATTCACTTGTCGGGAAATAATTACCAGAGTCAAATTCTTTATAACTATGTTCGCAAAGATGTAATAAATGCTTTGCTATTTCTATATCAAATCCAACATCTAAATCAAAATCATTTGTTTTTTCACTTTCCATAATATAAATTTCATCATCACCCAATAATCTTCGTCGGGCTGGTTTTCTTCTTGGCGGCATAGGGGGCAAAGGCGGTGGCTTCGGTTTTATAGGTTTATCTGGCGCTGGTGGTTTATCGGGTATTATTGGTTTTTTTGGTTGAATTGGTTTTCGTAATGTTCTTTTAATGTCTTTAGTTGGATTAATAAATGGATTATAAGGACTATCTTTATCATTTTTATCTCCAGTATATTCGGGTGGTTTTTCATCATTATATTCAGGTTTTATTAATCTTCTACCTCTATCCAAATATTTTTTTTGTGATTTTAAAATATCATTCATATCAGCCAAATAATATTTTGCGTGATTTTTATTGTGATATTCCAACCAGTATGGCGTCATTTGATTAGCATCTCTCCCACCAAACAATCCACCTAATTTTTGTGATTGTCCGTTCATTATTGTATTTTCATTTGCTTTGTATTTTTCCATATATTCCCTTTGTTGTTTATCTAATTTTTTCCATTCACTTGTTCTCATTAATTCTATACTTTTACTCGCGAAAGGCATCGCTTTTTCCATCTTCCTATATTTATTATTCAACTGACTTTTCCTTTTCAGGTAAGTTTGTTCTACCACATATCTTCTACTTGCATTAACTTCCGCTGTTCTTGTTGTTAATGCCTTTAAAAATTCTGGGTCTGTTTGCGTTTGTTGTTCGTAATGTGATATTAATTTATCGTCATTCGTTCCTAACAATTCTCTTTCTTTTATTGCCTCTTTACTTAAATCTGTTCTCTCCCATTGGCTTTTCATAAATGTTGTTCTTTGTTGGGCTTCTCTGGCTGTATCATAAATTACTTTTAATTTTGCTAATCCTTCCTTCGCCTCTTTTTTATCAGTTGTTTCATCTTCATAACGCATAGACATAGTATCGTCATCGCTGAATGCCTGTGCTACTGGAAGCCAAATATTATCTAACCACGAATATTTTGTGTTTTCTTTTCCCATATCTACTCTTTTTAATCCTTCATTAATACTTTTTAATCTTCTCGCATTTTCTTCTTCGTATTGTTTTTTTAAATTTATTCTTCTTTCTCCCGTTGCCCCATTCAAAGTTATGGTTTGTTTTTGTTTGATATTTCTAATCATATAATTACCAATTGTATCATAAATTTTTTCCCGTCCATCTCTGTATCCATTTTCTTTTGTAAATTCTTTCCAATCTATTAATGTATCAAAATCACTATTGTATTCAAATTTTTTCATTAATTTTCCTGCTCCTGCGTTTTCTGGGTCATTTCTTCCAACAATATATTTATGGTATAATCTTGTAAATTTATTATTTTGTTCCACTTGTGAGTTATATGCATCTTTTACAGATTGATTAATTTTATTCATTTCTCCAAATGTTTTAACATATTCATCACTCGCTTCACTATATTTCTTTTGATTTTCTACTCCTGTGTAAATAGTATTAGCAATATCATAACACATTACACCCATTCCTATAACTCCTAACGCTGTGCTTGCTACTGAAAACGCTCTTCCAACCATCGCCAATCTACTGGCTGTTGCTCCCCATCTTACGGCAAATGCGGACAATTCTCCCATAGTTTCACCAGCCGAATACTCTGCTGATGTTGTTGCTAATTTTGATAAACCTTCACCAGCATTTTCCGCAAATAAATCACCACTAACAATATCACCTGCGCCAAAATCAAAATTTATTTTTCCATTTGATAAAGTTATTTTTACATCTTGAGAGAGATTTTCTAATCCTTTCATTTGTTCTGTTAATGATGCGGCTACATCTTCAGGTATTTCTCCAGTTTCAATCATTTCTTTATACAAATCACTTAACGTTGCTCCTTCTCTTGTGCTTGCAGATTCTAACATATTTGAAAAATTTGAACCGAATGCATCTTCTGTTTCTTGAATTTCTAATTCTGTTGCCTGATAATCTGCTGTTAATCCACGTTCATCTAAAAATTCATTCTGTTGTATTTCTACGAATATATCTTCTTTTGTTTCTCCTTGTGTAATTGCTCGTCTTTCAAATACTTGTCCCTTTTTAGTTATTTTTACTTGTTCCGCTGGACTTATTTCTTCCATCGCTTCAAACATATTTAATCCTTCATCATTATCTAATAACAATTCACCATCTTGTAAATATTTACCTTCGGCATTACGAGTTAATCCCCAATTATCCATTAGAACATCATCACTTAATTTATCTAAATTTGTTTTTGTTCCTGCGCTTCTCATTTGATTTCTTGCCGTTTCTTCCAAAGTTCTAAAATCTGCTTCATTTGTTATATCCATATCACCTATGCCTTCTAAACCTAAATCTTGTAATTGAAAATCTAAATCCTCAATTCGCTCACTAAATAAATCTACCAATTCGTAATCACCTAATTTACTGCTTAATTCATTTGCGTCTTTTGCTCCTGTTAAAAAACTACGAATTAAATCAATACTCATTTCTCCTTCTGTTGGGACTTCTTCACTTCCAATTAATCTTGCAAATGCTTCTCGGTCAGCCGCATCACTATTTAATGCTAATCTTCTTTCTTGTTCTACTTGATTTAGTGCATCATCAACCTCGTCCATAAATCCCCATTCCTCTTCAAATCTAACCCTTTGTGATGGCGTCATTTGAGATAATTCTACATTCATTTCACCAATATCATCAAGCGCTACATCTACAGCCGATTTTTTAGAAGTTAAACTTTTATGTTTAAAAGCATCTCTTACTACACGTGGGTCAAAAATACTCCCATAAATCGTTTTAGCATCATCTTCTAAATTTTTTGTTTCACTATTAATTGCCGTCGCTGTTTGTTTATCGGTCATTTACATTATTGATAGATAATAAATTTGAATTAAAATAGTTATTTAGAAATAGAATGTTTAGTATATATAATATGAGAACAGAAGAACAAAAACAAAAACATAAAATTTATATGAAAAAATATTTTCAAACAAATCCCGAAAAAAAAAAGATGAATAATGAAAGAAATAAAAAACGCGGATTAGAAAAAATAAAATGCATTCATTGTGAAAAAATGATTACAAGAGTAAATATGAAAAGACACGAAAAAGTTAAACACCCAAAAGATAGTCAAGAAGGTGAATAAAGTGTATAAAATATATTTTTTTTAAATGTTTTTTTCAAATCCAAAATATTCCAAATACTTTTATTTGGTTCTTCGTCATCGTCATTTTCTCTTATATCAATAGCATAATTATGAAATGTATGTTTCGGCATCGGTGCTAATGAATTAGGACATAAACTATTTCTTTGTGGTTTTTCTCTCCAAAACATATAAGTGAAAGCATTTATCATTATTATTATTTAGTTAGATAATAATAATTAACTGGTTTTTTAAGAAGAAAGTGAAGTGGAAATTTTACCACTCGCCGAAGAAGTGGATTGTAATTGTGGTGCTATCATTCCAACCAAAACTTTATGAGAATGTGCTGTGGCTGTTCCAGCAAGAGTGGCGGTAATTTCCAAAGCATTAATTTCACGGGCGGAAACAAGTCCTTGAAATTTATCTGTTCCTTTTGATAAT
>Ga0209634_1003774_pt1 | contig 10121 bp, 9 predicted proteins | sample LinPmetageLP40_FD_184043 | JGI IMG/M metagenome (GOLD analysis project Ga0209634, IMG submission 184043) | Marine viral communities from the Pacific Ocean - LP-40 (SPAdes) (version 2) | ecosystem: Environmental > Aquatic > Marine > Oceanic | place: Pacific Ocean | collected 2010-08-26 | reverse complement strand
CGGGTATGGTCATCTTAGAAATGGAGCCTGCGACAATTATACTGCCATTCCTCCGTGTTTTTTCCCAGTTTCTTCAGGTATGAATTGTATGTTTGCTTGTCAAACTACAAGAAGACATATGAAACCTTGGAAAAAACATAGTAAGCCGAATAAAAACTTGACATAAAAAAAGACTCTCAATCTTTCGAAAGAGAGCCTTGATTACTAAAGCTATTAGACTTTAGTATCTACTGCAAGAAGAAATTTATCAATCGCATCTTTGTCTTGATTATGTTCTTTAAAAGCTTTAGTAATCTTTTTAAGAATCGGTTTAGGTAAAGATTTAGAATTATCTTTGAAATGATTCTGGCAAGAATCTGAATCAAATTTCTTCTCATCAAATAAAATCCTTGCGATGCGTTGAAGAATTCTATATTCAAAAGATTTGATAAGTTTTGATTCAGATATAGATTCCCTTGGGTCTGAACTAAAAACATCTTTAATAAAAGAATCTTTCACTATACAAGCGACAGCAAATGCTTGTTTTTTAGTGCAAGGTTTTCCTGACATTTTTGACGCGTCAAACCCAGTGGAACTGGTAGAATTGCCTGTCGCAGGTGCAGTGTTTACGAAATCAGCTAAAGAAACTGACGATGAACTTGAAGGTGTTGCATTTGAATTTCCCATAATTTTTCCTTTGAATGTTATGGTTATTTAGAATCTCCAACTATTTGTTGGAGGCTTTTGTAATCAGATGCTTCTGAACATCTGTATCCTACAACCCGAAACCCTTTACGCTTTTTGTGTAGAATAAAGCATTTTATAAGGTGTCGAATTTTAGAAACTGTTGTGGTGAATTCGATGGTTTGGTTGTCCGAAAAACTGATTTGAATATGCATATTTATCTCCGTGTTTAAAAGAGCAAGCATATTACAAAATCTTCTGAAGTGTCAATGGTTTAGCTTTGCTAATATATTTTTATTAACTTATTAAATCTAATAAATATATTACCATTGACACATAAGAAGTTTTGTAATACTTGTCAACTAGCTCTAACACGGACGATGAATGCATTCAAATCTATTAGCTTTTCGTGATAAGCAAGACATTGGATTCAGCCGTACAGTTTCTTAACTTCGAGAGATTATGAAATGCTATTATTCCACCAAAAAGCGTAAAGGGATTGAGAGTTAGTGGGATGCGGATGTTGTAGAAGCATAGATTAGAAATGGCTTCTACTAATCGTAGAGTTCTAGATGAACACAACACTCAAAGGAAAATACAACATGGGAAATTGGACAGCTTCAAGCTCATCTAAGGTCTGTGCTGATTTCTCTTAAACTCAAGACAAGGCAAGGCAATTCTAATATTTGACAGGCGCTAAAATTCAGGTAAAACCTCAGCTAAAATTTATTTGCTTAGCTTGTTGTATGAAAGATTCCCTCACACTAAAGACTTCTAAAGTATTATGAAAGGGAATCTATTATGAAACTAATGTGTATTGATAAGTTTACAAAGTTTAAGAAATAATAAGTGTATAACAATCTATTAAGTTGTAGAATAGTAAGTACACATTAGTTGAAGGCTCTCTGTACTATTAATTGAGGGAATTAGAATTGGTTGTATTTTTATTCGGCTTACTATTAGAGGAGGGAGGGCAGAAGACCATACCCGTACCACTAGATATCTATGTACTGCTTATACATTTTTAGAAGTTTTAGTAGTTAACCAGATCTAACTGGTATATCTGCGCCTATTAAAGACTCCATAGTCTACCTATGTGACCTGACCGGCACATAAGTTATTATATAGTTGAGATTTAGTTTTGTCAAGAGGTATCGAAAATAAATTTGACAAACTTTATAAACGACTATATACTTTAGTGATACATTTCATAAAGGTAACAACATGGCAGCTCTACCAAGTAATCAAAACACACAAGTAAGAACCCTTACAGATAAGCAAGAGTCTTTCCTAGAACATTTAATAGATACTAAAGGTGATGCAAAGCAAGCTGCGGAACTAGCAGGCTACTCTGGACACTATTCACAGATAGTTAAGTCTTTAAAAACAGAGATACTAGAAGTAACACAAGAAATTCTAGCAAACTCTGCGCCTAGAGCAGCATTTAAAGTGGTAGAGATAATGGAATCTAACAGACCTGTAGTGCAAGCCAGCAATAAACTAGCTGCTGCTACCACTTTACTTGATAGAGTAGGAGTTTCTAAAGTAGATAAGCTAGATGTAACTCATAAAGCTGCAGGAGGCATATTCCTTATGCCCGACAAAAAACCAATGGAAGCAGAATATACAGAAATAATCACAGGAGAAGAGTAATATGGATGCATTAATAGTGATATTGTTTGTAGCTGTCGTAGCTGCAATAGTAATAAAAAGAAAGAAGCCTGAACTATGGTCTACTATAATGGATAAAGTTAAAGTATGGAAATAAGTTTAGTACCAGACGGTTATATAAAAAGAAAAACTTCTACAATTCCTTTTGGCTATACACTAGACAATACTATACAAGGATACTTAAAACCAAACCACGAAGAAATAGATATATTAAAAGAAATATCAGAGTCTATTTACGCAAGTGAGATAAGTTTAGGTGTAGGTGTAGATTGGTTAGAGTACAAAACAGGCAGAAAAATGAGTAGAGCAGGCTTAAAAAAGCACGTAGATAAAGTTTATGGTAGAAAAAAATAAAAAATACTTGACAGATTCTCAAGGTAACTATATACTTAAGAAAGATGGTTCACCTAGATTAAAAGCAGGTAGACCTAAAAGTTCTGAATTGTCAGTAGATAAAGCAGCTTTACAAGCTAAAAAGAAACTTAAAAGAAAAGCTGCTAAAGCTAAAAAACTAACAAGGTCTTTAGCTAAAGTTAAAAGAGAACTTAAGAAAGAAGAAAAAGTTTTAACATCTAATGTTATTACAGAGGAAGAAAGTAAAACTCTTCCTGATGCTATACAAGAACATTTAGATAGTACAGGTTCATACGTTGCGTTTATGCCTAACGATGGACCGCAAACAGATTTTTTAGCTGCACCAGAAAAGGATGTCTTATACGGTGGAGCTGCAGGTGGTGGTAAGAGTTTTGCAATGTTAATAGATCCATTGCGCTCTTGCCATAACTCTGTACACAGAGCATTGATACTTAGAAGGTCAATGCCTGAGTTAAGAGAATTGATTGATAAGTCAAGAGAGCTTTATCCGAAAGCATTTCCGGGAGCTAAGTTTCGAGAAGTAGAAAAACTTTGGAACTTTCCAAGCGGAGCAAAGATAGAGTTTGGCTTCTTAGAAAAAGATGCAGACGTATATCGTTATCAAGGACAAGCATATTCTTGGATAGGCTTTGACGAGATAACCCACCTTCCAACAGAGTTTGGTTGGAACTACTTAGCATCTCGTTTAAGAACTACTGATCCTGACTTACAAACTTATTTAAGATGTACGGCAAATCCGGGAGGCATTGGCGCACATTGGGTAAAGAAAAGATATGTAGAAGCTTTTGAGTATAACAAATCTTTTGTAGGTAAAGATGGTTTAACTAGGAAATTTATTCCTGCTAGACTTCAAGATAATCCTTACTTGTCAGAAGACGGTGAATACGAAAGAATGCTTTCTTCTTTACCTGCTGTTCAACGTAAACAATTACTAGAAGGTAATTGGGATATTGCGGAAGGAGCAGCGTTTGCAGAGTTTGAAACAGAGAACCATGTTGTAACACCTTTTGATATCCCATCTTGGTGGGAAAGATTTAAAGGAGTTGATTATGGTTACGCTGCAGAAAGTTGTTGTTTGTGGGCTGCTGTTGATCCTGAAGACAAGACCATTATTATATATAGAGAATTATACCAGAAAGGTCTGACAGGTTTAGCATTGGCTTCCAAAATAACAGAGATGGAACATTACGAAATACGCTCTATATATGGAGTATTAGATACGGCAGCTTGGGCTAGGACAGGTTATTCAGGTCCTACTATTGGTGAAATCCTTACTCAAAAAGGACACAAACTAAGAAGAGCTGATAAAAATAGACTAGCAGGAAAAGTACAGATACACGAATATCTTAGAAAAAATGTAAGCACAGGTAGACCTAAATTACAAATATTTAACTCTTGTCAAAATTTAATTAGAGAACTACAAAGCTTACCTTTATCTAAAACTAATTCTGAAGATGTTGACACAAGAGCTTCGGATCATGCTTATGATGCGTTGCGTTACATGTTAATGAGCAGACCTAGATTAGATCATCCTTATGATAGGATGCTAAAGATAAAAACGGATATCTATCAACCTGCTGACTCAACATTTGGATATTAGTACATGGCAGAAAATGAAAATACTTTCTTGTCAGCCGACAACATCTATGAAGATGTCGAAGGTGAAGCAGGTAAGACTTTAAAATTAGAAGTAGACCAACGTACTAATTTAGTTGGTCTTGTAGAAGATCGTTTTCTTGCTGCAGAAGACGCACGTAGTGTTGACGAACAGCGTTGGCTAACAGCCTATGAAAACTATCGTGGTCTTTATAAAAAGAATGTTAAGTTCAGAGAGTCTGAAAAATCTAGAGTCTTTGTAAAAGTTACAAAAACAAAAGTACTAGCAGCCTTTGGTCAGTTAGTTGATGTTATCTTTGGAACTGGTAAGTTTCCTATTGGCATATCAGAAACTAAGATGCCTGAAGGTGAAAAAGCTAACGCTTACTTAGATACTCAAAATCCATCACCAAGCATAGAAATACCTGATAACTTAGGTAATCGAATGGAAGACAAACCTCAAGGAGAAAATCCTTATGACGTAGGTTATGTAGGTGACGGTAAAGTTCTTAGAGCAGGCGCTACTTATGGTAGTGGAATGTTTGAAGATAGTATAGAAGACCAAGCTGAAGACAAAGGATTTTTGGTAGAAGGACAAGCTCCTATGCCTCAAATGCCTGAAATTTCTCCCGCACAACGAGCTGCTAGACGCATGGAAAAATTAGTCCATGATCAAATAGAAGAGTCTAATGGTTCTTCAGAAATACGAAATGCTTTACTTGAAGCTGCCTTACTAGGTACAGGAATTGTTAAAGGTCCTTTTAATTTCAATAAGAAATTACATAAGTGGGATACAGACGAAGAAGGTAACCGAGCTTACAATCCTTTAGAAGTTAAAGTACCACGCATAGAATTTGTAAGCTGTTGGGATTTCTATCCTGATCCTGCAGCTACTAACATAGACGAATGTGAATTTGTTATTCACCGTCATAAAATGAATCGTAGTCAACTAAGACAATTACGCAACATGCCTTACTTTGACAAAGACGCTATCCGTGAATGTTTACAGATGGGTCCTAACTACGAAGAAAAACATTTTGAAAATGAATTAAAAGACAACAACACTACAGAAGAAGAGCATAGCTCTAACTATGAAGTTCTCGAATATTGGGGAATCATGGATGCTGAGTACGCTAGAGAAGTAGGCATAGATATTGGTGAAGAAGTAGATGATCTAGATGAAGTACAGATCAATGCTTGGGTTACAGGCGGTAAACTATTAAGAGCAGTTATTAATCCGTTCACACCTTATCGTATTCCTTATAATGCTTTCCCTTACGAAAGAAATCCTTATAACTTCTTTGGTATTGGTGTTGCTGAGAACATGAATGATTCTCAACAGATTATGAACGGACATGCTAGAATGGCTATAGATAACTTAGCTCTAGCAGGTTCTATTGTTTTTGATGTAGATGAGTCTGCTTTAGTTGGTGGACAATCAATGGAAATATATCCCGGAAAGATATTCCGTAGACAGTCTGGAATGCCCGGACAGTCTATATATGGCTTAAAGTTTCCTAATACAGCTCAAGAAAACATGATGATGTTCGATAAGTTTAGACAGCTTGCAGACGAACAAACTGGAATACCTAGTTACAGTCACGGACAAACAGGTGTTCAGAGTATGACAAGAACAGCTTCAGGCATGTCAATGCTATTAGGTGCTTCTAGTTTAAATATTAAAACAGTTGTCAAAAACCTTGATGATTTTTTATTAAGACCTCTAGGTGAATCGTACTTTCAATGGAACATGCAATTCTTAGAAGATTCTATAGATGTTAAAGGTGATTTAGAAGTTAAAGCTACTGGAACAAATAGCTTGATGCAAAAAGAAGTTCGTAGTCAAAGACTGACAATGTTCTTACAAACTGCACAGAGTCCTGCTATTGCACCATTCGTTAAGATTTCTAAACTTGTAAGTGAACTAGCCTATAGCTTAGATTTAGATCCTGATGAAATACTCAACGATCCTGAAGAAGCAGCTATCATGGCACAGATAATAGGAATGCAAAATGCTGGACAAGAACCGAGCGCAGAAGCTCAACCCGTTGGTCAACAGCCCACGATGGCAGGCGCTGGCGGAGTACCTCAAGCACCTCAAGACATTGGAGTTACAGGTACTGGCGGTGGCAACATCGGAACAGGAAATATTCCGCAGTCAGGGGAAGATCAATTCTCTGGCACGCTTAGAGAACCTACCTAGCGTAGTTAAACAAACACTTAAAGAGAATTAGTATGGTAAAAAGAAAACAAAAAGCTATCGGTGGTAAACTAGCAAAAGCTGCTAAAAAAGCTATGTCTAAAAAATCTCTTTTAACCGCTTCTGGTTTAACAAAGAAAGACAATATTAAATTAGATAAATTAAAAAAACAATTTGTAAAAACCGAAGACGAATTAAATATTTTAGAACGAGAATCTGTTGATAATAGTCAAGTAGATAAAGAAATATTTTTAGACGAACGTCTGCGAGAATTACAAGCTGATATAATTATGTTAGAACAAGGCGTGTCTAGAGAAGAAGCAGAATATATAGTAGCGGAAATGGCTTATGATAAAAATCAAATGCTGCGAGCAATGAACGAACCAAGCCGCTATGAACTAGCACAAATGCGAAAAGATGCTTTACCAGAAAATGATGGTTTTTTTGTTGAAGATGGTCCAGATCCATCTGGTAGTGAAGGTTTTAGAGCAGATCAAAGAAAGTATGTAGAAAATAAAGCTACTACTGCTGGTGTAGATGCACAAGAACGCTTAGCAGAAAAAAGTTATTATGACAGAATAGAAAAAGCGCCTACCGTTGAAGGATACTATGATGCAAATGGTGAGTTTGTAGTAGAGGACGACATACCTTTTTCAAAAGGCGGTAGAGTTATGTATGCCAAAGGCGGTAAAGGTATTGAAGCATTAAGAAAAGAAGCTCCAGAAGTTGTAGCTCGAATGGGCTATGAAGAAGGTGGAGATGTAGATGCTCAAATGTCTATGATGATGCCTCCAGAACAAGAACAAGGCATGATGCCTGACGAAGATATGGAAGATGGCTATGTAGATTTCATAGTCTCACAATCTTTAAGTCCAGAAGAAGAAACACAATTAATGAATAAATTAGAAGCTGATCCAGAACTAAGTGTTATGTTTGACAAAGTTCTAGATAAAGCAACAGAATTCGCAGGTTCAGGACCAGTCGAAGGTCCGGGATCTGGAGTCTCCGATTCGATACCCGCAAGGTTGTCGGATGGTGAGTTTGTACTTACAGCAGCAGCTACAAAGCAAATAGGCGCAGATAGATTACAACGTATGATGGAAGATGCCGAAATGCAAGCTGGAGCTGGAAGACAACAAAAGCAAGAAGGTGGTGAAGTAGAAGAAACCAAAGTTGATAGATTTGGAAAGCCTGTTGATAAAGACATAGCTGAAGATGAAATTAAAAAAGGAATGATGTCCACTAACCCACGCTTGCGATAACGATAAAGCCACCTTAGATTTTCTAAGCCCTCTATCATAATATAAACCGAAAGGCTACCTTTACAAAAAACAAACCCTGCATTGTCGAAATTTGCAGCTACTTTGTTTAGAAAGCCCTGAGTAGGAGTAAGAAATGGCAACACAAGCTAAAAAAGCAAACCCGTATAACGCTAATAAAGAATGGCACAACCAGAAAGATAAACCGTTCGTATCTGCTGATGGTGCTTTTTTTGAACAACCTCAATCACAAGTTGAAGATTCAGAAGAACCCAAGCAAAGTAAAAAGGAAACTAAAAATAAACCTGATTACAAAAAAAGATACGATGATTTAAAAACACATTACGATTCTAAATTGAATGAGTTTAAATCTAGAGAAGAAGAATTACTAGCCGAGGCTGCTGAAAACAGACCTCAATATGTAGCTCCAAAGTCTCCAGAAGAACTAGAAAAGTTTAGAGAACAATATCCAGATGTTTACGAAGTAGTTGAAACTGTAGCACACATGCAAAGTTCTGAAAAAACTAAAACTTTAGAAGAACGATTATCACGGTTACAAGAACGTGAAACAGAATTAGTTGCTAAAGAAGCACATAGTAAATTGATACAGAACCATCCTGATTTTGAAGATATCAGAAACAGTGATGACTTCCATAGTTGGGCTAAGTCTCAGCCGGAATCAATTCAAGATTGGATATATAAAAATGCTAATGATGGTGATCTAGCTAGTCGTGCATTAGATTTATACAAACGAGATATGGGTATAACTAATAAAGCTCGTAAGCCTAAAACTCAAAGGTCTAATACCTCTGCTGCTGATATGGTTTCAACTAAAACAACAACAGTTGAACCACAACAGGAGAAAATTTGGACCGAAAGGGAAATAGCTGCAATGTCTATTGATGAGTTTGATCGGTTTGAAGATGAAATCGGAAAAGCAATTCATGAAGGCAGAGTATCTAAATAACAATTAACTTTTAATTTTGATAAAATAATGGAGAAGTAAAATGGCTTATAACCAATCAGATCAGTTCTTTGAACCAAGTACTGATACTAACGCTAACTTTGCGAACTCCGTCAGTGGTCAAACTAATTCGTTTTTTCTTCCCGCAGTCTACTCTAAAAAGGTTCTTAACTTCTTTAGAAAGGCTTCGGTTGTAGAAGCGATCACCAACACAGATTATGCTGGTGAGATTGCCGCTTTCGGAGATTCCGTAAAGATAATAAAAGAACCTGAAATCACTGTGTACCAGTACGAACGTGGTGCAGACGTTACAGCAACTAAATTAACAGATCAAGAGTTGACTCTTGTAGTTGATACAGCTAACGCATTTAAATTCATCGTTGATGATATTGAAACTTCAATGTCTCATGTGAACTTTAAAGAAGTAGCTAGTTCATCTGCAGCATACGCTCTACGAGATGCTTATGATGAAGGTGTAATTGCTACTATGTTCGCAGGTGTTTCTGCTTCAAGTCCTAACCATATCCTTGGTTCTGACAACGCTACTGATTTAGCGGCAGGCACATTTGATGGAACTGGTAATCTTGACATAGGTTTTGGATCATCTGAACACGATCCTATTGATGTACTCTCGCACATGGCTCGTCTTCTTGATGAGCAGAACATTCCTGAAGAAGGTCGTTGGTTCTTAGCCTCGCCTGACTTCTACGAAGTTCTTGCAAGTTCAGCATCTAAACTTTTGTCTGTTGATTACAACGCAGGTCAAGGTTCTATTAGAAATGGTCTAGTCTCAAGTGGGAAACTACGTGGATTTGATATGTACAAATCAAACAATATTGCTGCTGCATCTAATGCTGCTGGTAAATGTTTGGCTGGTCACATGTCTTCTACAGCTACTGCTCAGACTATAACAAGTACTGAAGTAATCAGAGATCCTGATAGCTTTGGAGACATCGTACGAGGACTCCATGTTTATGGTGGAAAAGTACTACGTCCTGAAGCCTTAGTTTCTGCTTTCTACGGTATTGACTAAACTGATTTGGGAGGTGTAAAAGCCTCCCTTTTCTTTTTTTAGAGTAAGATTTTAAAAATAAATAACCAGAGGTAAATATTATGGCAGCCGTAAATATTAGAGACACTGGTCGCAACTCAGCAAGGACAGGCGATGTTCGTGATCTTGCAGATCGAGTTGAAACGACCAATCCCGGACAACAAGTAACAGAAGCAGACGTAACAGTAACTACAGGTACTATTGCTGTAACAGACGATACAAATACAGATGTAAGTTTTGTACAACCAGCAGGTACTATTATTCGTAATTTAATTGCTATTCCAGCAGGCAATATTGTAACTGGCGGATCAAGTGGTAACGATGTTGATTTTAGTTTAGGAA
>Ga0209634_1003773_pt1 | contig 10122 bp, 7 predicted proteins | sample LinPmetageLP40_FD_184043 | JGI IMG/M metagenome (GOLD analysis project Ga0209634, IMG submission 184043) | Marine viral communities from the Pacific Ocean - LP-40 (SPAdes) (version 2) | ecosystem: Environmental > Aquatic > Marine > Oceanic | place: Pacific Ocean | collected 2010-08-26 | reverse complement strand
ATACTAGAACGTTTCCAATCTGTTCCGACTGCTTTCGCACCCATGGCATAAATATCACCTTCCTTCAAATTTATGCCGATTCGATTTCCTACTGGCTGAGATTTATAGAACCATTGATAATGGAATGGAATTGGAATACCCAATCGCATTCCGATAGTAATATTCCTTTCAGCATCACCATGAAAACCGATACCACATTTTTCTATATCATAGTAAACATTCAATTCAGCATTCAAATGTTCACATCTGGAACCAAAATACCTTTTCAGATTTTCTCTACACTTGCTAAGAATAGGTAGATCTGAAAATGACACAATTGTTCCCTTTTTCTTTGAAATATCCGCATCTTGAGCCTTATCAGCAAAACATAGATTCCACCGAGCTCTCTTATTTTTGACTTCACCTCTCATCCAAGCCTTTTTATCAGGCTCTAGTGGTTCTTGCTCAGCATTTACTAATTCTACACCATCTTCACAACTAGCTAGAGCTCTAACACCTTTACGAACAACCAAAAGTTTTGAAGATTCTATAGAAATAGAATTGCCATTTGGAAGCTTTTTGATGTCAAATCCAGCATACTCTTCTGATGCTAAATCTAAAAGATAACACTTATATCCATCCTTCTCAAAATTAGCCTTAGCTTGCTCCAACTCTTCTACACTAAGTCCAAAACTAGCTTTTGCTCCAATATGTTCCATTCCTGGACCATTCTCAGCTACATCTCCAAAAGTAATAGTTCTCGCAGTAGTCATGATTCGTAGAATATTTAGATTCTTTAAGGAATAGAACTGTTTCAATTTTTTGTTTTAAATGACTATTTTAAGAACAAATTTGTAAAGTTTCTATAATAATCATTTTAATTTCTATAAATATATATCTAATTACAAACGTTGCGATTAGTTTACAATTTAATAAAAAATATGTTAAATATCTAAATTTAAGAAGATTAAATAAATATAATTCTTAATACATAATTATTAATACATAATTCTTAATACATAATTCTTAATACATAATTTTATACTAAACAAGACTGTTGATCTTCAATACTATGATTACTTTGCCCAAACTTGATTGGTTTTCTTAGTTCATCAATTTTTACATCTATCAAATGCCGTTCACAAACAAGTTTTTCTATCTCACCTTCTCTATAATCAACGATTTGTTTTCTAATCAAATCCGACATATACTGCTTTTGCCTTTCATCTTCATTATTTACCAATTGGATTATAGTACAAACTTTTTTGACATGTATAAATCTCGCATTAACCCTTGTTGTAGAAGCATGTTCACTAAAACCACTTGTACTAAAATTGCTTCCACCTACAAGACTATCATGGTTAGATGAAGCTCCACGGTATTGAGTTCCTCCACCTCCACGGTATTGAGTTCCTCCACCTTTACTTGTTCTTCCACGATACTTAATCTCCTTAATATCTGGTGCTACTTCAATATTTTCTTTTTTATAAATCATAGTATTCAAATACAGAATATTTGATTTTTTATTATGTTCAGCTACTTCATCACTACAAATTTCAGTATACGTCGGTGCCTGGAAAAAGAATCGTTGACCTTTGCCACTTGAATATCCATTAACTCTAAATTGTGCCAATGAAGAAGTGTAGAAATTTGAACTTCCATATTGGTCTGTTTTTATTACTTTACGACCATCACCAAATTTTGCCTCTACCTTAAAATAATAATCTTCACTGTAATATTCACTATCTTCATCTATTTGAACTATATATTCCCAATAACTCATAGATGGAATATTAGCCAATAAAACGCCTATCCGTTCGGCTTCTTGTGCCTTAATGTTATTAATCATTTTAAGAATAGGTCTCCATATAGTATCTTGTTCATTTGTAATATTAACATTAAATTTTATACCATTATATTTAACACATCTCCTTTCACCGACATATTGTTTAATAAATTTACTTTTGCTACTATCACAGATAAGGGTTGATTTAAGGCCAGGATATTTACAATCAGTTATTTCAAATAATTCATCATCTTTGTAGCCAATCTTAGCACAATGTTCACAAAATGATAGTTTTGCCGGATCTACTCCATTAAATCCAAACCATCGTATATTTGAAGAAGTATGAGATTCAGCACAAGATCGTATCTTACCATCAACACCTAGTGTATCTGGTGAAAATATAGAGGTATCCACACCTGGGCCAAAGAAACTTGTAGTTGTCATTTGAAAAATGAATAGATTACTAATATATATATCTCTAATTTAAAATCAATTTTATATAAAATATAGAATAAATAAATTAGAATTATATAAAAATCTGAAATAAATAATATTTATTTAATTATAATGGAATCACTTTTGGCATCTGAAAATACTACATCTGCTAAATTGAATAATAATTTATCATACTTAATTAATAATACAGTTACAAATATGAATACTAGTGAAAAAATACCAAATAAAGTTTTGGCCGATATTTATAAAGATATTAAATGGTTGACTGGATGCTAAGAAATAGGATTAGCAAGATTATACTTATTATTTAAATCTATATTATCAAACTCTGATCTTTCAAAATCAGGAGGCATTATTTCTCTCTTTTTTAAATTTTTATCATAATAATTTCCTTCACTATAATAATTATAAGCAATAATACTCGTAGAGTATTTTTACTTTTATTATCGGCACTTTATGTGGAATATCACCATTAAATAAAATTAAATCTGTTGGTGAAACTATTATAGATTTCCAACTAATTTATTAAAAACATTTCTAATAATCAGAAATCAATGTTGAATTAAATGTTCAAGATTACGTATTTGGTTATTCATTATCAGTTATAGGAAATTAATGAATTGTAATTAAGTAAATTCTGATTCAATAATCTGCTAACTATTAAAGACGATCTAATAAGCAAAAAATAGAATAAGCTAACTTATATACATATCAATTGATAATATAAAACTTAATATATAAATTATCAACATGGATGAACTATAATATTTTAGCACTTTCCGCTCCAATGTATCACTACAGTTACACTTTGATTCTATAATCTGTTTTGTTAAAGTATATATCAATACTAAATTAACTAAACCACCCATTAAATAAAGTTCAAATAATAAATATATTTTACCACTTACTAAATATGTAAATATTGATGGTGTCTTCTTTGTTATAAAATTAATCACTATAGGTATAAAATAATATATAGATACTACTGCTATTGTTAGAATTGAGTATCCAAAAATATAGAGTACTTGAGTCTTTTTATCTTCATAACATTCGCATTCCTTTTGTCTTAACATATTCATGTATCGAATAACATATAAGTTAAAAAATATCACAATAATTGATAAAATAAATTTTAAAAACATCTCTAATAATTATTAATATTTTTATTAAATAAGTATAAACAATATTAATAATTTTACCTAAGAAAGCTGCATACCTTTACATTTAACCATTCTCTCTCTCAAATATGCTACTAAAGATAATCTTGTATAGTCCTTTGTAATTGGTTTAATCTTTGTATTACAATGCCATTCATGTACATCCATCGCCAAGAAATCACCATGACGACAATCTACAGCAACTTTAAACTGTGGAAAACCTGTACACCCACCTTCATAATCTCCTTCCTCTAAAACAACCAAATTACCAAAACCTTCTTTTAAATCACCCGCATCTTTGTGAAGAGCTGTTCTCCAATTATGATTGATTGTTACGGTGCTAAAAGCGGTCCCATTAATTACAAAATCGGTTTTATTTGCTGTATCGTACTGAATACGATGATTTGAGGGTATCAACCGTTTAAATTGAAGATCTATATTTTTAATTAATGGAACCACATTTTTCCATTTTTCAACCTGCTGCGAAGTAAAAGCAGTAGTTCTACAAGGGGGTGCCTTTGCACCCAAATTACGATCTCTTTTATCAAAATAACCTATAATATTACTTTGCGATATGTTACCAAGTGAATTGCGAACAATTTTTCCAGTGTATCTAGATTTATAAGCTAGTACACGAAACTTGCTTTTCCCGATAAGCTGATTTGCCTTATTTGCATAACTTGGTAATTTGCTAAAATCGATTACACCAGCAGCAGCTCCACGATTATCATGTGTTTTTTTAGCAGCCTCCTTAAGGCACTCTATTCCTATTTTACATAACTTCTCTGGTATAACGCTTTTTCTAAATTTGATCAAAGTTTTCTTTTTTCCATCTTCATAATAATAAACATCACAATTATTGTTGACTATTTTATCATAACTGTTTTTATCAAAATATTCACCTTCTTTACTTTTCATATGTTCATCACTTAGTTGACGTTTTACTATAATAACTTTAATTTTATTACTATTTTTTCTTTGTAATTTACGTTTTTTTGGTGTATTTTTACTTAGATCTTTTTGTTTTTTTGATGTATTTTTACTATTAGCTTTTTTTTGTTTTTTTGCCGAACCATATCTACCACCTTTTTTTAAAGATTTATTTACAACCATAGTTCTTAATATTTATTAAGAATAAAATACTAGAATATAATAATTAAAATATAAGATTATGTATTAGATAATTCCGCGCTTAGAGCACTACCATAGGGTGTTCTATCAAATATTATGTCATTTTGCTTTGGTCTTGGAACAAATAAAAGTTCTAAAATAAATCTATTAGTATTCGCACTATAACTTTTAAATGTATCTCCATTTATAGCATCACCACCATCAGTTGGTTGAGCTTCATCTGCGTGTTTGTTATTTTCGTTTGTTAGAGTGATGTTTAAGTTGTAAAATGTATCAGGATTTGTTGTTGCTACAAAATTTGATTGTGCCGGAAATGATTGTGTTACCACGTCAACATTCTGACTATTTGTTGTATTAGTATTAGTATTCAAAAATGTCATTTTATCTTTTAAAAATTTATTATTAGATGGTTTAATTATATTAAATTCATCAATTGAAAGAGTGAAATAGAGACATTTAGATACATCAGTCGCTCCTATGATGGTAAAATTTTTTACATATATATCACATAACTTATCTATTTTAAATGTTTCTTGTAAATTAACTCGCAATTTATGCCATTTATTAGAACCTAAATTAGTAACTGCTGCTGGGGTACCCTGAGCTGTTAAATCTAAATTGCTTCCATCCCCACTATCGATTATTAGACTACGAGTCCCTAAACGTTCGTATCCTTGGGTAGTATTCTGAAAAAGAAGTGGTTGAATAGGAGCTTCCTCGCCAATTTCTCGGATTAAATTAGGTAAATAAAGTTCTCCTTCGTAAGATTCCAGTTGATTTGAAGAATGATCTTTTTGATTTACCAATACTTTAGAAAAAAGCTCTCGCACATTAAGTTGGTCATATTCGCTATATGATTTGGGAGTCATAGATGATTCTTCGCTATCAGATGTTTTTTTGTCTTTATTGGAATCGTCTTTATCTCCATTTTTTATTTCTAATGTATCGGCAAATGCCTTATTAAAAACAGACGCATCTAATTTATTCTGAGCTATATCATCTTTGATAGAACATCTTTCTAAAGTGAAACTATCACTAATATTATCATGACTATTAAATATTTGTTCTTTTTCAGAATATGCTTTAAATGTATCATTAATTTTCTGATTTGATTCTTGAACTATACGATCAAATTGAATTGAATCATTGATATATGATTGAAATTGTCCTTTATTTTGTTTGATACTATTATTCTTTTGAAGATTGAATTCAGCATCGACTTTTACTTTTAAGCCATTTTGTTTTTTAACCGATCTTCTTTTAGGTTTTAAACTTTTATCTAAAGTATTTCGATATTGTCCTGAAGCTTTGCGCAACGAATCTTCAGAAATTTTATTTAATAAGAAAGGAACACATCTTTTTTTTACCATATCATTAAAATTATTTACTGGAACTGCTACCTTTTTATTAGAATGTAACATATCTTCATTTATTTTATCAAATACCGTCTTTGTCAACTTCTTCACTATCTTTTTATTTTTCGCATCATTATTTAAATTAATATTATGATTGCCTACCATTTCAGCATTTATATACTCATAAATGTTGTTAATATTAGTAGAAGCAATAAATGAATTATCCATATACATATATATTTTATAAAAAATTAATCATACTAACGTGATATAAACACTAATTCTAAAATTATTCTGTTTGATTTGTTATTTGAACCAAACACTCTGGGAAGTGGATTCTCATCATATAATCGCGCACCATTAGGTATAACTGTTTTTATCGCTTTTTCAAATGTAATACTAGGTGTTCCTGTATTAATAGAATCAACTGTTCCAACTAATATTCCCGTGCCCAAGTAAACCTTAGACCCAGTTCTAAATGATGCTGAAGGATCTGCGCTTACTGTCAAAGTGGTATCACCATCTGAGTAAACGTTTGTCCCACCTGGGGCGAATGTGAAAGCTGTTCTTGAAGCTGGAAAAAATAGCGATTCGTGGGCAAAAAGAGGTGTCAGATTTGCCTTTGTTAGTTGTATTGTATCAGTATCTTCATCAGTTGTTGTAGCAAAAATATTTCCAACAAATTCTTTTGAAGAATTATACACGGCATCTAATATCGCAAATACACCATCATCTCCATGATCAGATGTTGAAATATTCGACTCAGCACTTACTTTACCAAGACTATAAGTAGTTGTACCTACATTTACACCGGAATCAGTATATGAGGATTCTACTGAATATCCATCTTCATTCGTGATATTAAATGTTAAAGCTGTTAATTTGGTTGGATTTATAGTCGCAACATAATTACTCTTCAAATGATATTTCATTATTTTTGATGTTCCTGATGCCGTAGTATTTTCATTTGGCAAAACAAATTTATCCGACATAAAGGTATTATTTGACATGGTTTTGATATTAAATTCATCTATATCTAAAACCATATACAAATTTGATGTTGGGCTGGCCTGAGCTGGATTATTAATGATAATACTCTCTACAAATATATCATTAATCTTATCAATAATAAATTCCTCTTGAAGATTCACTCTAAATTTTCCCCAGTAATTATTTGATAGATTATCAATTGCCTTTGTTCCATCTGTAAACGATTGTAAACCATCACTTATATCCAGCGATAAAATTCTACGTTTAGATCTTTCAAAACTGTAATTTGTGGAAAGAAGTGTTTGCTCCATATAATCTTTAGTCGCATCCTTTTCCTTTCTAATTAATTCTCGTTGATTTGTATCATCAAATTCCACCTTACGACTAGTATTCTCAATTGAATTTCTATAATTAGAAATTATTTTTTCGGCTGTAGAACTATTATTATCACCTAGCTGAAGAGCATTCGCACTATACTGTTCATAGGATTTATCATCTATTAACATACTACTAGTTGCTAAGCTACCATCAAGTGAAACATCGGTATTCATATAATTTGAATTTAACTTTGATAAATTCATATTATCTAATTCTTTATCGCGGGATTGAGTTTGAACTGGTTGTTGATTTTCTCGTTCTAACTTTTTAAAAAATTCTGATTGTGTTTGATCATCTTTAGCTTGTTTATTAGAAAGAGCATTGTTATTCTGTGAATGAAGTTGATTTTGCTGATTTTGAAATTGCTCTTTAGCTTGATTATTATTTGCATATTCTCTATCTCGCTGCATTTCTTCTAGTTTTTTCGCAAAATCAATATTATCATCTATATCTTTTGTGTTAACACCTGCCATATTTTGTACTGATTGAATCATATTTGATTGTTGATTATCAAAAGGTAATTCGCTAAAGTTAGGTGTCTCAGGTTTAGGTTGTTGTGTAATTGACGTTGAAACGGGAGCTGGTGGTCCTTTATTAGTAGGTTCTGAATTAATATCCATTCTCATATTCTGCTGTGGATATGAGGGTTGATTAGTTTGAATACCTTGACTGCCTAATTGAAGATTTGAAAAATCCGTCATTTGTGACATTTTCTCTTTCTGCGCATAATCATTTGTTCTAGTAGCAGTAGGACGAGTACCAGTTGTGAGAGGTAAATTGCCTATTATTGAATCATTTGTTACCATTTGATTATTCGGCTGTGTTTTATTAATCTGCTTAATTAAAAAGGGGACACATTTAGTAACTACTAAATTATTCATAGCTTCTTTAGACGTGGGTTTATTTAAATTCGCATTATGAATTGTTTTCACTAATTTTTTTAGAATATTTACGTATTTTTTTTCATTCGTGATATCGTAATTGATTTGATCACTAACATCTCCTCTAACAGTATTAATTAGATATGTTATGTTATCAGCAGTAAGAAATGAAGAGCTCATGTAAGTATTAAATATAATATATATTATTTTAAATTGAAATAAACATAGTAAAATAATACATTTTTAAAAATAAAATTACTAGTATTTTATAAAATATTTCGAACGTAATTTTTCCATCGTTTCATCTGGGATTGAACTATGAATAATATCTTTAAATTTTTCACCATTAAGCATATTTTCTATAAAATATATAGAATAAATTCCACATTCAGAATCTTTAAACTGATGTCTTTTGGAATTTTCAAAATATTGTAATTTTATACTATTATTTTTCCCTTGATATACCAAACGATCGGCAAACGTCTTTATTTCTTTTGGTGCCTTAAAACCATAAGAGTCAAAATAATAAACTTTACCTGTTTTGAAATTGGCAAAAAAAGAAACCCAGTGCGATCCTGGTTTGTTATGTGGATCTAGGTTAAAAATCACACCTAATTTGATTAATCCTTTTTTTACCAAAGATTCGACTTTTATTTTACATAGTTCATTTACTACACATAATCCAGGACTCAACTTAGTATCAAAGTCTATAGGTACTGCTCCTACAAATATAAAGTCTTTGTGTTTTCGCATGTATTGTTTCATGACATTATCTATATCACTTGTGGTTAGCCATTCATTCGCATTTTCTTGCCACGATTTAGGCATTTCTGGTCTAAATTCGCTTTGAATATGTTGTTTTTCTTTAATAAAAGGCTGATTTAACCAACAATATTCATTATCACACACTTTTGATAATTTCGCATTTATTTTATTCCAATATTCTTGCCGGTTTTCATCTCCTGTAACTTTTATAGTATCAGTTGGATAATATTGATTCCAACTTGTAATAATTTTTTTTAAACTAGGTTTAGTTAAACAAGTAAAGGACTCATTATTTGCTCTAGGTGAACAATGCTTTAACGATTTAATTTGACCACTTTTAGATATGACTCTTTTTCTAGATTTTTTTTGATTCATTATAATTATTTTAGAAATTTTGTTAACATATATACTAATTTAAAGGAAGATTTGTTAAAAATTGATTTAAAAATTTGATAACTATAAACAAATATATCTACTACCTCAACATCATGTCACAAACTGCTACCAATTTCCTTAAAGTAAAAGAATTCAATGAAGTATTTGGACATCCCGCTCCGTCATCCGCGCAGAAAACTATATTTGAAAGTCATCCTACAGTTGTGAAACTTAGAAATAATCTTATTAATGAAGAATTTTCAGAACTTCTAGAGTCATTTGAAGATAAAGATCTTGTTGAAATTGTTGATGCTCTAAGCGATATTCTATATGTAGCATATGGATTGCTAGTAGTTTATGGTGTTGATGGAGATGAGCAATTTAAACTAAATCTTCAAGCTAAAGTCGATGCGCAAAATTATGCCGGTGATGAGGAAATATCTCTTAATCCCAAAGCTACTACAAACTTTCAACTCACTAGAGATTTTTGCTCAATATTTTTTGGTGATCTTATTCTTGGAGCTGAAAACTGTAAACCGTGTACTTTTTTTAGCGATGAAGACTCGCGCCGACTTACAGTATTTAACACATTTCTACTTGACTTTGAAAATGAACTTAATCATCTCGCAGAAGCAACAGAAACATCTGATTTTGAGCGAGTTATTTCGATTACATCGAATATCACATATATAACATATGTTCTTGGTCTCATCTTTGGTGTAGATTTGGATGTAGGTGTCGATTTGGTACACAAATCCAATATGTCTAAACTGTGTGTAAGCGAAGGAGAAGCAAAGGAAACAGTCGCATGGTACGAAGCAAACGAAAGACGTTACGATACACCCAATTATAGACAAAATAGTAAGGGA
>Ga0209634_1003768_pt1 | contig 10130 bp, 4 predicted proteins | sample LinPmetageLP40_FD_184043 | JGI IMG/M metagenome (GOLD analysis project Ga0209634, IMG submission 184043) | Marine viral communities from the Pacific Ocean - LP-40 (SPAdes) (version 2) | ecosystem: Environmental > Aquatic > Marine > Oceanic | place: Pacific Ocean | collected 2010-08-26 | reverse complement strand
GTTCATCAGGAACTCATGCATTACATTTGGCATGTCAACAATTAAAAGAAGGTTTAAGTGATATGTGTTTTGTTGGATCTTCTAATATATTATTAAAGCCTGAAGTAACAGTTGGATTTTCTCAAGCAACTATGTTATCACCTGATGGAAAATGTAAATCTTTTGATGATGAAGCAAATGGATATGTTAGAGGGGAGGGAATGGTAACATTATTATTAAAACCATTAGATAATGCAATAAGAGATAATAATAAGATTTATGCAGTAATTAATGAAACCGCATTAAATCAAGATGGAAAAACTCCCAGTATAACAATGCCTAATGAAGAATCACAAAAATTATTATTGAAAAAATTATATAAAAATATTGATCTAGAAGATTTGGTATATATGGAATTACATGGTACAGGTACAAAAGTAGGAGATTTATGTGAAACATCATCTATCGGAAATATTCTTGGAAAACAAAAAAAATCGAAATTGAAAATAGGATCATTGAAACCTAATATAGGTCATTTAGAAGCCTCATCTGGATTAGCATCACTGTTAAAAGTTTGTCTTATAATGAAAAATAAACAATTATATCCCAATATACATTTTAATAAACCAAGTACAAAAATAAATTTTGATGAATTAAATCTTGAAGTTGTAACAGAAAATCAAAAAATTAGTAATGAAAAAATTATTGTTGGAATAAATAATTTTGGTTTTGGAGGAGCAAATTTTCACTGTGTTCTAGAAAATTATAACAAAAAAAAAACTAAAAAATTTTTATCCGGTATAAATTATCATGTATTAAGAATTAATGGTATAAATCAAGATAATATAGAGAATAATCTAATGAAATGGATTGATTTAGATGAAAATTTATTTATGAAATATCTTCATAATCAGAATAAAATAGATCCATTAGAGGAATCTAAAGTATTTATTTTTAAAGATAAAGCGGAATTTGAAGACTTGGTATATGAAGAAATAGAAAATAAAGAACAAAACAAATATATATCATTTTCTTCATATAATCCTAGAGTTGCATTTGTTTTTTGTGGACAGGGGCCTCAACATATAAATATGGGTTTTGATTTAATGAATGACTATCCAATTTTTAAATATACTATTTTAAAATGTGATGAATTTTGGTTTGATCTAACTGGAGAATCATTTATAAATAAATATGAATTATTTTTAGATAAGTTTAAAGATAAAGATAGAAAAAATATTCCAATTAATGATCCATTGATTGCTCAACCAGCAATATTTTTTTATCAAGTTGGTTTAATTGAATTATATAAATATTTTAATATTATACCAGATTCAGTTATTGGACATAGTGCTGGAGAGTTAAGTGCATTTTATGCATCTGGGGCTTTAACTTTGAAAGAATGTATTAAAATATCTTATTTGAGGAGTATTTTACAACAAAAAACTGCTGGAGGTGGTAATATGTTAGTTATTGGTTTACCTATGGATAAACTGGAAGAATCAATCGATTCTGAAATGAAAGAAATATTAAATAAATTAGAAATAGCATGTGAAAATGATAATAATTCAGTTGTTTTAGCAGGTAAATCTAATGATATTAAAATTTTTAATACATATCTTAAAGAACAAAATATATTTAATGTAATAATTAGAGGGAGATGTGCATTTCATTCATCATTACAAGATATAATTAAAGAAGATGTTTTAGAAGCTACAAAAAATATTAGAATTAGTGAACCTACAATAAAATTAATATCAACAGCAACTAATAATTATATTACTAAAAATAATTATACATCTGATTATTGGTGGAAAAATATTCGTCAAAAAGTTTCTTTTGCACAAGCATTGGATTATATGCATGATATTGATATATGTATTGAAGTTGGACCTCATCCTGTTTTAGGAGCAAATATTAAAAATATATTAAATACTGATGTCTATATATCTTCTAATAGAAAAGAAAATTCTAGTATACGATTTATGTCAACATTAGTTGATTTATGGTCTTATGGAATTAATATTAATTTAGATCATTTCGGAATTAGTAATAATGAATATATAATGAAACATGAATGGGATCATAAAAAATATATTAATGAACCACCTGCGTGTACTGATAGAAAAAATGGAATAATTAAAAAGGCTAATATTATTGAATTTGAAATTGATGATTATTCTTATATTAAAGATCATATAATTAATGGAACAAATATATTTCCAACTGTAGGTTATATTGATATTCTATTGAGATATTTTAATTTTAATAATCAAATAAAATTTTCAAAATTTGAAATAAAGAATATGTTTATTTTAAAAGATAAAAAAATACAATTCAAATGGTATCAAGATAATAATACAATTAGATTTAAATCTATTGATGATAAAACTGAATATATTTCTATTGAAATAAATAATTTTGATGATAAAATATTGAATAATACATTCAATATAGATACAATTAAATCAAAATGTAATAATTATTTAACTGGAAAAGAATGTTATAAAATTGTAGATAATAAAGGTTTAAATTTTGGTTCTAATATGAAAAGTATTGAAAATGGGTTTTATGGAAATGAAGAATGTTTGATTAAATTATCAGATAAAGGAAATAATAATTATATTATTGATCCTACATTTATGGATGTATGTTTAGTTTCTGGTCTAGCATTATTAGGTATAACATCTGATTACACTTATTTACCTACTTCATGTAATAATATTTATTTATTAAAAGATGGTAATAAACCTGAATGGGTTTATTCTAAAATTATTTTTTTAGATGAATTGGAATATCATGTTGATTCTTACATTATTGATCAAGAAGGAAAAATAATATTTCATTTCAATAATTTAGTTTCTAAAAATTTAACATTAAATAATAATTTAAATCAATCATATGATATTTCTAATATTATTATTGATCCTAAATTTTTAGAAATAAATAAAGAAGAATATCTTATCTATGGTAATAAATATGAATTAAATTATGATTCAATAGAAGATTTAGATGAAGTAAAAGAGGCTAATATAATTTATACTAGAATATTAGAAAATATTCATTTATTACAATTGAAAGATGATCTTCTTATTTTGAAAGAAAAATCTAAAAAAATAAAATTTTTAATACCTAGTGATAATGATGGTATACAATTAGGATTTTTAAGATCGGCTATTAATGAATTTACTAATATTAATATATCAATAATTATTTTAAACAAAAATAATGATATTAATGATGTATTTTTAGATAAATTATTAAATGATTATTATGATTATAATTCTGAATATTATATAACTGAAGCTGGTATTCAAATTAAAAAATTAAATTATAGTGAAAATGAGATGATAAAATCAGATAAATATTATTTTAATATTCATTCAAAAGGCAATTTTAATAGTTTTGGATTTTATCCTATATTTAATAATAATCTTTCTGAAAATTTTGTTGAAATAGATGTTAAAGCATGTGCTTTAAATTTTAAGGATGTAATGGTTTCTTTAGGTGTTATTGACGAAGATTATATTGGCTATGAATTATCTGGTATTATTAAACAATCAAATTCAAAATATTTTAAAGTCGGAGATCGTGTTTTAGCAGCACCTAATATTGGAGGTAAAGGGATTTGTAATAATATAATATGTCATGAAAATTATGTTTGGCAAGGATGTAATAACTTATCATTTAATGAATTAGCATCAATTAGTCTTATATTTGGAACAGTTTATGTTTGCTTAATTGAAAGAGCAAAAATAAAAGAAGGTGATAAAGTATTGATCCATTCAGCAACTGGTGGTATTGGTATGGCTGCTATACAATTATGTAAAATAGTTGGAGCAGAAATTTATGCTACTGCTGGTACTGATGAAAAAAGGACATTATTAAAAGATGAATATGGAATTAAATTTATATCAAATTCTAGAAACCATGAAGAATATAAAAAAGATATTTTAAATTTCACAAATGGAAAAGGTGTAAATGTTATATTAAATTCATTAGCAGGTGATTTCTTAAAAACTAATTTTGAACTTTTGGCTACTGGAGGAATAATGGTTGAAATAGGGAAAAGAGACATTTTAAATAATAATTCTATTCAATTAGGACAATTTATAAATAGTATTAGTTATAGTGCAATACACTTTGATAGATTATTAGAAAGTGATACAAATTATGTTAGAAAAATTATGAAAAATGTAATTGAATTATTTTCAACTAATCATCTAAAACCAATTGATTTAACAATTAAACATATATCCGAAGCTGGATCGATGATTAAATATATGAGTAAAGGAATACATACTGGGAAAATAATTTTAGAAGTTGATGATTGGATGCCTGATAATTTTTACTTTCCTAAAGAAATTTTTGATAATAAAAAATATTATTTAATATCAGGAGGTTTAGGAGGTTTAGGTATTGAATTAGTTAATTGGATGCATAAATATGGAGCTAAAAATTTTATATTATTAAGTAGATCTGGTAGAAAAGATAATAAAGCTAAAAGAATAATTGAGTTGTTAGAAAATAATAATTGTAATATAATTATTGCTAAAGTTGATGTTTCTAATTTTGATTCATTAAATAATTTTATAACGAATAATAATTATAATATTGATGGTGTATTTCATTTAGCTGGTGTTATAAAAGATGCTAAAATAGAAAATTTAACAGATGAAATGATAGAAGCAGTATTAAAACCAAAAGTTGAAGGATGCAAAAATTTACATCAAGTAACATTAAATCATCAATTAAAATATTTTGTAACATTCTCATCAATTTCAGCCTTAATAGGTAATCAAAGTCAAGCAAATTATGTTGCAGCAAATACATTTTTAGATAATTTTTGTAGAAATAGAAATGAATTAGGATTACCTTCATTAAGTATTAATGTTGGAGCAATTGGCGGTACTGGTATGGTTTTCAATAATATGAATTTGGCAAATATTATGAAACTAAATGGTTTTTCATTTATTCATTATAATACATTCTTTGAAATCATGGCAAGAGAATTATTAAATAAAAAATCACAGGTTTGTATTGCAAAACAAAATTGGAACAAAATGCAAAAAATATTTCCTAAAAATAGTTTATATTCTAATTTAATTACAGAAGAAAAAATAAATCAAAATTCAAATAAAAATAATATTCGTGATGTTGAAGAAAAAATAAAAAATCATATTAAAAATTTACTTGAAATTGATTCTGAAATAAATTCAGATGTTAATTTATCAAATTATGGAATTGATTCAATTATGGCTATGGAAATATCTTCATGGTGTTTAGATAATTTAAATATCGATTTAGATCAAATCAATATTTTACAGGGAATTACTATTAATGAAATATTAAAACAAACAAATACTGAAATTAATAATGAGGTTACTAATATAGTTAGTAATGATACTGAAGAAATAGATAATAAAAAGAATTTAATTATTTCACATATAAAAGATTTATTAGAAATTGAAAGTGAAATAGATCCAACTATAAATATAATTAATTATGGGATTGATTCTATTATGGCTATGGAATTATCAAAATGGTCTACTGATACTTTAAATATTGAATTAACACAAATTGATATTCTTCAAGGAATTAGTATAAATCAAATTTTAGAAAAATTTTATGGTAATATTAAAATTAATAATAATGAGTCAAATAATTCAAATAATTTAAATAAAATATTAAAAAGAACACCAAAAGTTAATAACATTATTTATGATTCAGTTGATGATATTCTTCCAGAAATTACTTTTGAAAAAACAAAATTAGACAATAATAATTTTATGAATAATTATACGGTTTTATCAATATTAATTGGTCTAATAGGTATTATATTAAGTTTAATTTTTTATTTATAAATAAAAATTGATATTTTAATCTTTTTTAATTAATTATCCAAATATTTAATTAAAAAATGTCAGATATAAATCAAATTTTGGATAGTTTCTATTGTCCTATTACACATACAATAATGGAAGATCCTGTTATATGTCCTGAAGGATTTTCTTTTGAAAATACTGCTATATTAAAATGGTTAGAGAATAATGATACAAGTCCAATTACTAGAAATAAATTACAAGCATTTAGATTAAGACCTAATAGAGCCCTAAAAGAAAGTATAGATAAAGTTAGACATCTTATTACTGAAGATAAATTAATTAAAAAAACAGAATTAGCTATTAAATGCTCTCAAGAAATACTTCAAGTTTTAGAAAATTCATTAAATGATATCTCATTAAAAACATCAATTAATGGAAATAATTTGCATCTTAAAGTTCTTGTTCCAAATTCAGATACAAGAGCACCATCTAATATAATTTTGGTTATTGATGTCTCTGGATCAATGTCAACTGAAGCATCTATGAAAAATGAACAAGGCAATGAAGAAAGTCATGGATTTTCATTACTTGATATTGTAAAACAAGCATCCCATACTATTAGAGTTTGTTTAACAGAATTAGATACTTTATCAATAGTATCTTATAGTAATACTGCCCAAGTTGTTTTAAAACCTACACAAATGAATGACACCGGCAAAAAGGCTGCGGAAGTAGCATTAAATCTATTGAAACCGCATGCTAGTACTAATATTTGGGATGGAATTTTAACTGCTTTAGAATTATGTAGAAATAATGAAATTCCTGAGAAACATAATAAAATACTGTTACTAACTGATGGTATAGCAAATATTATTCCTCCTAGAGGACATATCGGTATGATTAATAAATATATTGAAAAACATGGGAAATTACCTGCTTCTATTGATACTTTTGGATTTGGATATAATCTTGATAGTATTGATCTAAATAAGATTTCTAATCAATGTTATGGTAATTATGGATTTATCCCTGATTCAACATTAGTTGGTGATATGTTTAGTAATTGTTTAGGAAACATACTTTCAACAGCCTCTTCAAGTTCTCAATTAATGATTACTTTTTCTTCAGAAAAATTTAAAGTTCTAGGAAATCATAAATTTTTAAAAACATCATGGGGTGGTATTATTGATACTGGTACACTATATTATGGTCAAAATAAAGATTTTGTATTAGAATTATCAGATATTCAAAATACAAGTTTTAATGATTTTGAAATTACATTGAAATATGAACTATTTAATGAATTTAAAGAAATACATAATTCTGAAATATCTAATATTCCTGATCATGATACCAAAGTTCACAAATGGAGATCAGAATTTGTAGAAGTTGTTATGGAAGCCTGGAATCAAATGAATATGGGTCAGAAAGATGTTGCTAGAATGCTTTTAAAAACATTTTTAGATACAATCGAAAGTTCTAATGAAGTTGGAGATGAATATATTAAAAGTATGATTATTGATTTGAAAGAACAAGTTATTGTTGCTTTTTCAAAAGATGAATATTATCTTAAATGGGGTAAACATTATATACCATCTTTAATACAAGCTCATCAAAGACAAATATGCAATAATTTTAAAGATCCTGGAGTTCAACACTTTGGAGGTAAATTATTCAATTCTATTAGAGATGAAGCTGACGATAAATACAATCTTTTACCTGCTCCTACACCTTCTGTTTCAAGATCTTATTCATCAAGAGGTAATTTTAGGGGCGGTGGATCTGCACCAAGAGATATGTCTATCTATAATAGTAGAAATAATCCTTGTTTTCATGGAAATTGTCTTGTCCATATGTATGACGGTTCAGTTAAAAGAGTAGCAGATATTAGAAAAGGTGATATTATTATGACTACTGATCCAAATAAAAATTATAAAGATACAGTCGAATGTGTTCTAAAAACTTGTATTCCAGAAAAACATACAAATATGGTTGAACTGAATAATGGATGGATTGGCACCCCATGGCATCCTGTTAAAATTAATGGTCAATGGATTTTTCCTAATAATATTTCAAACATGAAAAATGTAGAATGCGATTCTGTTTATACATTTTTATTAACTAATAAAAGTATGATACTAGTTAATCAAATTGAATCTGCAACTCTAGCTCATGGATTAAATGATAATGTTATTTATCATCCTTATTTTGGTACTAATGCTATTATAAATGATTTAAAAAAATTTACTGGTTGGTCAAATGGTTATATTGAAATCCATCCATCATTCATAACTAGAGATCAACATTCTGGTCTGGTTAATGGTATAAAATCATACTCAAATGCACAATCTTTTAATGATTTTTATAAATAAATTCTTATATAATAATATGAAAAAAAATATGAAAAAAAATATATTTTTTTTAAAAATTTCTGAAGGGTTTGGTAACAAAATATTAAATTTAATAATTGGATTATATATTAAATATATAAATAATGCTGAATTTAATACAATTATTATTAAATCAAAACACGAAACGAATATAGATAAAAATATAATCGATATTTTTCCTAAAATAAAAGAATTTGTTAATATTCATAATAATTGGGATAAAGTAGAAAAACATTTTCAAGGTAAAGAAAGAAATGAGATTAATTGTAATACAATAAAAAAAATTAGTGATCTTAAATTTAGTTTTGAAAAAGTAATATTTATTAAAAAACCATATAATTGTTATTTTTATATTTATGATATTTTTAATAAATTACCAGAATCTTATAAAAATATTTTTGAAATTAATGCTTCTTTAATAGACAATAAAATTAAAGTGTTAACTCTGGATGATTATATTGTTGTTCATATTAGATATGGAGATAAATTAAAATTAAGTTTAAATAAAGAGAACCGTTTCATATATTTAATGTATACACCTGAATATTATATTAATATGATTATTAATCTTTTAAAAAAAAAGAACAATAAAAAAATATATATAATAACGGATGATATTAAAATAGTAACAAATTTTATTATGAAAAAAATTAAAAGTAGTAATGTTATTTTATTAGATATCCCTTTTTTTGAATCATTTTATATTTTATCAAAAGCAACTTATATTGTTTTAAGTATCAGTTCTTTTTCTATATTAGCAACATTAATTAATAAAAAATTAAAAACAGCATACTATCTAGAAAGACCATTAGATATCTCAAAATATGCTATTGGTGAAGAAAGCATAATTAAAAATAATGATAAAGTTAAAATTATTGATGATAAAAAATATATTTTGAATTATAATTTTAAATTAATGCTTAAAATGATTAAATCGAAGAAATAAAATTCCAACTATCTTTACACATGTCTTCTATTGATAATTCAGTTTTCCAATTTAATTCTAATAATGCTTTTTTAGGAATACAATATACTTCGTCTAAATCTCCTTCTCTTCTAGATGCAATTTTATAAGGTAGTTTGACATTATTTACTTTTTCAAATATCTTTACTATTTCTAAAACACTACAACCATTACCAGTACCTAAATTATAATAATTATAACCTAATTTTAATTTTTCTAAACAAATAAGATGACCTTATGCTAGATCTGTTACATATATATAATCTCTTACACCATAGCCATCTTTTGTTTTAAAATCATTACCAAAAATTTTTAAATAATTATATTCTTCTTTTAAATAATTATTTGTATTATTCTGAAGAGCAACTCTTAGAATATATGGCATTAAATTGTTTGGAATTCCATTAGGATGCTCTCCTATTAAACAAGATTTATCTGCACCTATTGGATTAAAATATCTTAATGATGTAATATTCCATTTATTATTACTGATTACTAAATCCCTAAACCAATCGTATGATCTTCTTTTAAAGGTGATTTATTACTACCATAAACGGTTGCTGATGCAGAGAATATTAGATTGTAAATATTATATTTTTCCATAATATTTAATAAATTTAATGTTGTATTAATATTGTTATTATAATACATTAAAGGATTTTTAACTGATTCGCCAACTGCCTTAAATCCAGCTAAATGTATAACAGAATCAAATTTTTTATTTTTAAATAATTCATCTAAATTTCTTAAATTTAATAAATCTAATTTTATAAATAAAATACTTTTTGATGATATTTTTTTTATTTTATCTAAAACATCAATTGATGAATTTGATAAATTATCTATTATTGTTAAATTTTAATTTTTTTTTAATAATTCAATGGCAATATGGGATCCAATATAACCTAAACCCCCTGTTAATAAAATATTCTTCATTATTTATTTATTATTATAATAAATATATATTTATAT
>Ga0209634_1003767_pt1 | contig 10135 bp, 10 predicted proteins | sample LinPmetageLP40_FD_184043 | JGI IMG/M metagenome (GOLD analysis project Ga0209634, IMG submission 184043) | Marine viral communities from the Pacific Ocean - LP-40 (SPAdes) (version 2) | ecosystem: Environmental > Aquatic > Marine > Oceanic | place: Pacific Ocean | collected 2010-08-26 | reverse complement strand
AACAAAACTCAAAAGACATCGAAGAATTAAAGAAAGTAGTAAACATTGGCAAGGGAAGTGTAAAGACTTTAGTTTGGATTGGAAGTATTGCTGGAGTAATTTTAGGAATACTTAAATACGGAGGAAACCCATGATTGGACTTATTTTTTCAGGCGTAAGCAAAATAGCTACACAGTATCTTGATAACAAAAGCAAACAGTCCGTGGCTAAAAGCCAACTTAAAATTGCAGAAATTGACGCTAAAGTAGCAGTTCAAAAGAAGGTAGCAGAAGGTAAAATAGAGTGGGAAACTGCAATGGCAAAGGCAAGCGATGACTCTTGGAAGGATGAAGCCTGGACTATTTGTTTTATTGCTATAATAATTTTAAGTTTTATTCCATACTTTCAACCACACGTTGCTAAAGGTATAGAGTTTTTAGCTACATTCCCTGATTGGTTACAATGGTCAGTTATGGCTTCCATTGGTGCCAGCTTTGGGTTAAAATCTATTGGTAAATTCACCAAATAGGGGACTGATATGAACAAAGATAAGTTTAAACCTCATATGATGTACGACAAAAAAACTGGTAAAGCTGTAAAAGCTCCTACCATGGCTAAACATTTAGAGTTAAAGAAAAAAGGTTACGGGCACACAAAACCTAAAAAGAAAAAATAAAAAATGAAAATAGCTATTGCTGGTTATGGTTTTGTAGGTAGAGCCTATGCAGCCATTTTACAAAATTATTACGAAACAGAAATTATAGATCCTAAACATTACGACAGAAAAGTTAGTCAAGACGTTGATGGTGTTATTATTTGTGTTCCTACTCCAGAAGGTAACAACGGAAGCTGTAACATGAGACACGTTTCTGAAGTTATGCGAGACTGTCCTGATGTACCTATTTTAATAAAAAGCACAATATCTATGGAGGGTTGGGATCACTTAACTAGTTTCTACGAAAAGCGTATGTCTTATTCTCCAGAATTTTTAAGAGCCAATACAGCATTAGAAGATTTAAGGCAGCAAGAATCAATTATGATAGGTGGAGCTGAGACTGATTTTTGGACTAAGATATTTAAACAAGTGTTTCCTAGTTGTCCTCACATTATAGAAGCTGACCCCAAAGAACTAATATTAATTAAATATTTTAGAAACGCTTTTTTAGCTACTAAAGTATCTTTCTTTAATCAGATATACGACTTGTGTAAAGCATCGGGTATTGACTACGAGCATGTAAGAAAAGGTATAGCTTTAGATAAAAGAATAGGAATCAGCCATACACAAGTTACTAAAGAACGTGGCTTCGGCGGACATTGTTTTCCTAAAGATATAAAAGCCATGAAACAATCAGCTTTGTATTATGGTGTCGATTTAACGCTCTTAAAAGAAGCTATTAAATACAATCAAAAAATAAAAGATGAGAGTGATGAGGATAAAAAGAACTGACTCTAGCTTTACTATTGATGGGTTTAGAATAAACCCTAAATATCGTTATGGTTCCTACACCAGGAACGACAATGACGGACCACGAACCTACAATGTTAAAGACAGAAAAGTGCCAAGTGTTACGACTATACTATCAGCAACACAGTCTCCCGAGAAAAAAAGAACTTTAGAAAATTGGCGTAATCGAATAGGCCATGAAGAAGCTGCACGGATCACGAATCAAGCTGCAACTCGTGGTACAGAAATGCATTATGTTTTAGAGCACTACATGAATGGGCAGGGTTATTTGAATTTAGGTGATGATGGGGTACAGCCTAGAATGATGGCTCACACTATTGTAGATAATTTAGAAAAGCTATCTGAAGTTTACGGCACCGAAGTAAGTCTTGCTTACGAGGATCAGTGGGCAGGCTCTACTGATTTAGTTTGTATGTACGATGGTAAACCTACCATTGCAGATTTTAAACAATCCAATAAACCAAAACGAGAAGAGTGGATTGAAGATTATTATTATCAAATTGCGGCATATAGTTTGGCTCACAAAAAACAATACGGCGAAATAACTCAAGGTATAATTTTAATTTGCACCAAAGATCTTCTTTTTCAAAAATTTATGATGAGTGAGCAATTGTTAGCAAAATATGAAGAAAAATGGTTTGCTAGAGTAGAAGACTACTATAAGAGGTCCAAATAAAGTCATATAAAAACTTTGTTATATTTGACTTATCATTGCATCAGGTGGTCTGTTAAAAGAGCTATATGAGCCTATTAGAGGCTAGTTTTTTTTACAAATAGTCGTCAATTTCCTCTCCAAGAGTTTTTGCAGAGATTTGTATTTTATTTTTTAAAGATTTAAGAATTAGTTCATCAATCGTTCCTTTAACAATTAAATCAATATATAAAACGCTACCTTTTTGTCCGGCTCGATGAGCACGATCTTCTGATTGTTGTCTTTCTTCTAAGTTAAAAGAATTACTATAATAAATAACTGTATTAGCACTAGTAAGGTTTAATCCATAACCGGCAGTCTGTGGATTACCTACAAAAAACTTTACCGCATTGTCGTTTTGAAAACGATCAATAATTGCCGGCCTATCTTTAGTAGGTATTTTTCCATAAATAGACACCACACTATTTGTGCCAAATTTTTTCTGAAGTGTTAATATTATTTTCTCAATTGATCTAACGTAGTTTGCCCAGATTATTATTTTGCCATCTGTCTCTTCTAATATATTTAAAAGTTCTTCTAGTTTAGCTGAAGGAAGATCTTTCTTTTGCCCATCGTCCGAAGTATAAAACCCATCAGTCAATTCATGCAGTTTTAAAAGTTCAGTAAGTTTGTTGTTAAAGCTAACATCATCATTGTGAATCACGGCTCTTGCAAACTCTACTAATTGAGCATAAACCTCGGCTTGTTCTTTTTTCATTACTACAGAACGCTTTGTGTAGACTTTAGGTTTTAAATCTAAACAATCTTTTTTAAGTACTCTAAAGGAATTTTCTTTTATAAGGCCTTCTAGTTCATCTAAATTTATGTAGTAGTTTGGTATACTAATACGCTTGCCAGAAGGAGAAGGAATATCATGCATAACACAATACTTTGCTCTAAACACATAAAAATTATCAGTCCCTAACATCCCACTTTTAAGAAATTCAAACTGTGCAAACAAGTCTAAAGGCGACTTGGTTACTGGAGAGCCTGTTAATATTCTTCGATACTTAGTCATTTTTCCTAATTTAAACAATGACTTTGTTCTTTTAGCTGTGCGATTTTTTATAGTTGTTGACTCATCTATAATCATCATTGTATGTAGTCCAAAATACTTTAATATTTTTTCAAGAAAGACTACACCAGATTTGTGACTAAAAGCTTCAACATTCATTAAGATATAATTAAGCTTGCCTTCTTCAAATTTAAATTCTTTATCTATTTTGTATTTAAAAACTTTAGTTAAACTTGGTGAGTGTGCATTTATTTCTTCTTCCCAGTTTTGATAGACTGAATTTGGAGCAATGACTACACACAAATTGACTTTATTTTTTTGATATAAATAAGCAGCATTATCAATACTTACTTTAGTTTTGCCCGTACCCATCTCCATCAGAAAAGCAAAACCTTCTCGTTCAGCCCCTTGCGTTAAGGCTTCTCGTTGATGTTTAAACGGTTGTGTCTTGTATTCGTACATATTGTAGGTATTTTACAATCCTACTGTTGACATTGCAAGACAATAATAATATGGTGTAGATTCTATAAATAAATAGGAGGGTCCTATGGATCTTGAAGCACTGTCTACAGTAATTGTAGATACAAATGCGGCAAAAGACATTGCCACAGAATGCAACAAGTTAATAGAGACTCAGAAAGAACGAGCAATTACGGAAGAGAAGCTAAAAACGTTAAAAGAAACAGAACGTGGTCTTTCTGAACAATCTATCCCAAACTTGATGCAAGAAGCAGGCATTAGTGAAATGAAACTTGACGATGGCACAGCTATCTCTGTTAATACTTTCTACGCTGCTAATATTTCTAAAGCTAAAGAAGAGGAGGCCTTTAATTGGCTGCGTGACAACAAGCTAGGAGATATTATTAAAAATAATGTGATCTTACAATTTGGCAAAACACAAGATGAAGATGCAAATAAACTTGTTGTTGAGCTTAAATCTAAGGGTCACAATGTTTCTCAAAAAATGAAAGTAGAACCTATGACACTTAAAGCCACTGTTCGTGAACAAATCGAAAAAGGCTATGATGTGCCTATGGATCTACTGGGTGTTTTTATAGGGAACAAAACCACAATCAAACGAAAATAGGAGAAAGAAAATGTCAACAAAAAAAGAAGTAGTAAAGAAACAAGCAACAGAAATAATGGTAGGAGATTTAGGTAGTCTTGAAGATTTTGCAGGTCAAGGCATTGAAAATGTAGGTATTCAAGATATTAAACTGCCAATGATTAAATGTGCATCTGGCGGTACACCCGAAATTAATGAAGATGATCCTAAATATATTGAAGGGTGTAAAGTTCTTGATATTTTTAACAATGCTACCAAATCGTTTTGGAATGGTAAAAAAGGTGTGCTTGCTGTGCCTTGCCATTACGTTATGACTTGGAATGAATGGTCACCTTTGGGTTCAGGAAGTAGTGCACCAGAGGCTATTCACACTGATAGAAGTATTATGTCACAAACTTCTAGAAAACCCGCAATAGAAAAGGACTACAAAGATTATTTACCAAACGGTAATTATATATTAGAAACACCTAATCATTATGTTTTACTGTTAGATGAAGATTATCAACCTATGGAAACAGGTATGATTGTAATGACATCTACCCAACGTAAAAAGTCAAAACTTTGGAATACAATGATAACTTCTAAAAAAATGAAAAGTAAAAATGGTGGTTTTTTTACACCGGCTTCATGGGCAGGAGTGTATCGACTTACCACTGTTAAAGAAAAAAATGATATGGCTCCGCAAGGGTGGGCCGGTTGGGTTATAAACTTTGACCGTATGTTAGATCAACCTGGTGATGCAAACATATTGCAAGCGGCTCATAAGTTTTGCCAAGATGCTAAAAACTTTGATAATATGTCGGCTAGTGCATCAGAGAAACCCTCTGTAGTAGAGTCTGTTGTTGAAGTTAAAAAAGCAGATGCTGATTTTGAAGATGGTAAAGTACCCTTCTAGTCATGCATCAAGACTTATTTTTACTTTTTCAAGGCGATAACACCTGTTATCTCAAGTCCTCGCTAACTGGCGAGGACGATGAAAGGGGCAAAAAAGGTGCTAACTATGTCATGGTTAAAGAGCCTTTAACCGCTGATTTATGGCAACAACATCTTGAAGGTAAAATACGCATTGGCGTAAAACCAGAAACTGGTGATGAATGTATGTGGGGTTGTATTGATGTTGATCCTAACAGCTATAAAGATTATTCTGAAAAAAAATACGTTGAAATAATAAATAAATACAAACTACCTTTTGTACCTGTTAAGTCTAAATCAGGAGGCTTACATATATTTGTTTTTTTTACGGAACTTGCCAAAGTAGACAAAATAAAAAAAAAGCTTAATCAGATAAACGAACAATATTTTTTATCTGATGAAGTTTTTCCTATGAACAAGGCTGTTAATATGCCTTATTTTAATTGTAATGCTACGATGGAATACGGTTTTGATGATCGTAATACACCTATTATGGTAGGTCGTTTCATTGAATTTGCTAACAGCAAGAAAATAAAACCGGAAGATTTTTATTCTTTTAAAGTCGCCGACTATGATGCAGAGAGTGAGTGGAATCACTACCCTCCTTGTGTCCAAAAACTAGTACAAGAAGGTTGGTCTGGCAATAATAGAAACAATTATTTGTTTAATATTATGGTTCTTGAAATGAAAAAGAACCAAGGGCTATCAATTCAACAATTAGAAGAGAAAGCATACGAGCGTAACAGTAGTGTATTTACAAAACCTTTGGGACAAAACGAAGTTATAAATTTATGTAAGTCCGTCCACAAACAAGGCTATGAGTTTCAATGTCCACCTAAGCATCCAGAGTTCCAACCAATTTGCAATAGAGAACTCTGTAAGACTAGAAGACTAGGTATAGGAGATACGATTCCAGAAGTAATAGATAAGTTCGATAACATTACTTACATCATGGATACTAAAACTATTTTTTATGAATTTGATTACGAAGGTAAACACGTCATGATTACTCCAAGTGACATGAAAGATGAAAAGTCATTTAGAGTAAAGTTACTACAATACAAATTGTTTTGGATGACATTACCTAAACCTAGAAAAGGGCCTTCACCTTTTGAGTTGTTGATGAAAGGTGTAGTAGAAAAATCACAAGAAAACAAAGATCATTTGTATGAAGATACAGTGGAGGAAGAACGTTATCGAGTATTAAAAGATTTCTTTGAATCACATATAGAACAAGATAAGTTTAATAAATTAAAAGATGGATATGTCGTCTTAGATTCTAAAACAAATATTTGTTATTTTAAGAAAATAACCTTGTCTAACTTCTTGAAAAAGAAGGCAAATGGCATTTTTAATACTCCCGCTGATGCCTTACGTCTGTTAGAATGTAAGCGTAAAGATTATCACGAAGGTGAAAAAAATATATGGTGGGTTGAAATGCCTGAGTTTGTTAACCATCATGCAATAAAAAGCAAAGCAGCAAATAAAAAAATTATTAGCGAAATAGATGACGAATACCATGAAAAATTCAGGGTTGGAAAAACAGAGGACCCTGCACCACAAGACCGTTAAGATATTTGGTCCGCCTGGAACAGGTAAAACCCACACTTTAATCGAACGTGTGCTCAAAGGGTATTTAAAAAAAGGTGTACACCCAAGTAACATTGCCTTTATATCTTTTACTAATAAAGCAGTTAACACAGCTCGTGACAGAGCCTTGGCCGCTTTTCCGCAATTTACGGTAGATGATTTTGCTCGTTTTAAAACACTACATAAGTACTGCCGCCGTTATTTTAAAGAAGAAGTATTTGACCCTAAAGATTGTATGTTGGACTATGCTATGGAAGCTAAGATAATTAAAACCTCCGACACAAGATTGGCTGATGATAATTTTTTTTATAAAGACTGGTCGTTAGGTGTGTACGATAAAGCACGCAACGTTATGGAAGATCCACGGCTCACATACAAAAAAGAATCTTATAAAAAAGACAACATGGATATTTTTCTTAGAAAGATTGCGACATACGAGCACTACAAAAAAGAATCATTCATTGATTTTACTGACATGATCTTACGAGCAATTCAAGAAGTAGACTTTCCCCCTTTAGAAGTTTTAATACTGGATGAAGCACAAGACTTTACGCCATTGCAATGGTCAGTCTTATACAAAATAGCTGATAATGTTAAAAGAATTTATTTAGCAGGAGATGATGATCAAGGTATCTATCGTTGGAATGGGGCAGATCCAAATTATTTTACTACTTACTTTCCGGGCCGTAAGGTTATTTTAAGAAAGACCAGGAGGTTTGGTGAAGCTATTCATCACTTCTCACAAGTCATACGCCGTGGTATCACAGACAGCGTTGAAAAAGATTATGACTATCAAGACAAAGATGGCAGTGTAAAAAGATATTTAAGTTTTAATGAGATTCCAATAGGCAAGCTGCCTGGAACTTGGTATGTTTTGGGCAGAGTCAATAGCACTGTAAACGAACTACGAATGCGTGCAAAAGAATCAGGTTTGTATTTTTCTAATAATGCAGGGGCTAAGTCTTTTGATAAAAAACAATGGCTTGCCATTAAGACATGGACTCGCTTGTCAAATGATAAGACCGTAGATAAAGAGTCTGTAGAAAATATGTACCAGTATATGCGTGATCTAAAAGATGCTGACTTTCGTACTTCTAAATTTTGGTTAAGAATGCCAACAGCTGATGTATATGATTTTAACTACTTAATAGAGTTTTGTGGTTTAGATTTACCAAAAGATGCAAATAAATTAGTCTGGTGGAAAGTACTACAACGTAATTTTAAACCAGAACAAGTAAATTATTTTACACGTTTATTAAAACGTTATGGACAAAAAGTTTTAGACGAAGATCCTGAGATAATTATTGACACTATACATTCAGTTAAAGGTGGGGAAGCAAACAATGTGTTACTATATTCAAAAACAAATTGGCCCTCTTCTTTTTCAAACAAAAATTTAGAAGAACAGTCTGACGAAAAACGTGTTTATTACACAGGAGCAACTAGAGCAAAAGACACCTTACATTTACTATCAACAGATTATAGATATAACTACCCAATGGGTGAAGATTATTTTATTTATTTACAGGAGAGTAACCATGAACAGTGAAGGAATACAGCTGAATTTTAATTTTAAGAAAAGTATATGGTCGGCTCCAAGTGAGTACAAAGATTTAACTGGCTACGATGAAATTGCTATTGATTTAGAAACTCGTGATGATGGTATTAATCAAGGCATGGGTGCAGGTTGGGCTACTCAGTCTGGTGAAATTGTAGGGTTTGCTGTTGCGGTTGCAGGGTGGCAAGGGTACTTTCCTTTTGGTCATTTGGGTGGTGGTAACTTAATCAAGGAACAAGTATGGCAGTACATGAAAGATGTATGTGCTTTGCCTGGAACTAAAATATTTCACAATGCTCAGTATGATGTTGGCTGGCTTCAAGCGTCAGGGATCACGGTTCACGGAACAATTGTAGATACGATGATTGCAGGAGCTTTAATTGATGAGAACAGATACAGTTATGCATTAAATAGTTTATCAAAAGATTATCTAGGTGAACTTAAAGCAGAGACCGATTTAAGAGAAGCGGCACTGCAACATGGGGTAGATCCGAAAGGTGAGATGTGGAAACTACCAGCAGAACATGTTGGATTTTACGCAGAACAAGATGCACGGCTCACGTTAATGTTGTGGCAGCGTTTTAAAGTAGAAATACAGAACCAAAGCTTAGGAACAATTTGGGAATTAGAAAGTAAACTACTGCCTTCTTTTATTGATATGCGTATGCAAGGCATCAGAGTAGACGTTGAAAAAGCTCATCAATTAAAAAAAGAGTTTAGTAAGCGTGAAAAAACTACTTTACAACATATTAAAAAATTATGTGGTGTTGATGTAGATATATGGGCCGCAAGACAAATTGGACATGCTTTTGATAAATTAGGTATAGATTACCCTAAGACAGCTAAATCAAATGAACCGAGTTTTACACAGCAATGGCTGAATGAATCGCCACATGAGATTAGTAAATTTATTGTGCAAGCTCGTGAGCTTAACAAATTTCAAAACACTTTTATCAATTCCATTTTAAAGTTTGAGCATAAAGGTCGTATTCATGGTGAAATTAGACAGCTTAAAAATGAACAAGGTGGTACGACAACAGGTCGTTTGGCTATGTCGAATCCGAACCTGCAGCAGTTGCCTGCTAGATCAAAAGAGTTTGGGCCTTTGATTAGAGGTTTATTTTTACCTGAAGAAGGTTGCCAGTGGGGTAGTTTTGATTACTCGCAACAAGAACCACGTTTAGTTGTACATTATGCTGCTAGTGTAGGAGATGGTTTTGCAGGCTCTCAGGAGCTTGTTAAGGCTTATCAGGATGGAGATGCAGACTTTCACCAGACTATAGCTGATTTAGTGGGTATTGGTCGAAAACAGGCCAAAACGATAGGTTTAGGGCTTATGTATGGTATGGGTAAAAACAAATTAGCAGTGCAGTTAGGGGTATCGGCAAATGAAGCAGGGGATCTTATTGGTTTATACAATCGTAAAGTGCCTTTTGTAAAAGAGTTATCAAACTTATGTATGAAAAAAGCAGATAATGAGGGCGTTATTCGTACGAAATTGGGCCGTAAATGTAGATTTGATATGTGGGAGCCAAGGGATTTTGGTATTCATACTGCGGAAAGATTTGAAAATGCATCAGCAAAATACGGTCAAGCGAACATAAAAAGGGCCTACACCTACAAAGCACTCAATCGTTTGATTCAAGGTAGTGCTGCAGATCAAACTAAACAAGCTATACTAAGTTGTATTGAGTTAGGTCATAGACCTTTATTACAAGTTCATGATGAACTTTGTTTTAATATTGAAAACAATAAACAGGCAAAGGAGATAAAAGAAACTATGGAAAATTGTATTGAACTTAAAGTACCCAGTGTAGTAGACGTAGCGATGGGTGAAAACTTTGGTGAAGCTATTTAAA
>Ga0209634_1003766_pt1 | contig 10135 bp, 8 predicted proteins | sample LinPmetageLP40_FD_184043 | JGI IMG/M metagenome (GOLD analysis project Ga0209634, IMG submission 184043) | Marine viral communities from the Pacific Ocean - LP-40 (SPAdes) (version 2) | ecosystem: Environmental > Aquatic > Marine > Oceanic | place: Pacific Ocean | collected 2010-08-26 | reverse complement strand
AAATAATAACACAGGTACACCAGGTCAAAAAACAAGTAGTACTATTGAGCATAGAGGTGAACATTTAAAAACTGTTATTACGCATAATGGTAGTGATGTTATAACTATAGGCACAGGAACACTCACAGAATTCGCAGGTGAAGTATTAGTTAATGGAAATTTAGAAACCGTAGGAACGAGCTATCTGTATTTAAGTGGGCACATGAGAATAAATAATCCTGGTAGTGGGGCTTTTAACCTTGATCAATATGATGGTACTAATTGGAATGATACATTAAATATAACTAACGCAGGAGCAGCAACTTTTCTAAGTGATGTAACCGCAGTTAATGTAATACCTACTTCAGCCTTAAGAATCGGTGCTGCTGATAAATGGAAAATAAGAGGTAATAACTCTAACGATAATTTAGCTTTTGAATATGCTGCTTCTGAAACTCTAGCTGATACTAATATAAAATTAGAATTAACTTCAACAGCCGCAACTGTTAAAAACAGCTTATCAATACAATCAGATGATGATAATAGATTTTTAGTTAGATCAAATGATTATACTATATCTAGAATTATTTCAAGAGGACTTACTGGCACAAACTTAGACAAAGGTTTGTTCTCATTAATGACTTCAGACGGTAGTACCAACAATGTTGAAGCAGTTCGTATAGATTCCGCTGGTAACTCTTGGTTTAACGGTGGGCAAGTTGGTATTGGAGTCGGTACTCCAACTGAATTGCTGCATATTAAGAACCCAAGTAATTCCTGGAATCAATACGCTAGAATTAGAATAGGCACAGAAACTACTGATAACTTTGCTTCTGAAATAGGTTTTCATAGAGGAACGACCGACAACACGGATAGAGGATTTTTTATTGATGGTGGTGGTAGTGGTACTCAGCATTTAAAAGTTTTATACACCGGAAACGTCGGAATCGGGACTGTTTCTCCTGGGGCTAAGTTAGAGGTAGCAGGTGGAGCGGATTCTATTGCTAGGGTATTAGGAACAACTACAGCTGCAAGATTAGATTTACAGACTAATTCATATCATAAATTTATACAAACAATAGAGTCTGATGGTCGTTTTAGACTATATAACCAAACAACTTCAAAAGAACAACTAACAGTTTCAAATATTGGTGATGTAGGTATAGGTGATGCACTTCCAACAAGTATATCAGCAAATACCTATAATCTATCTGTTAATTCAGCAAGAACTGATTTATCAGGAGCGCTTATAACTAAAGCTAATAGCTCCATAAAACATCAGCAATACTGGGATTCAAGTGGATATGGTTTTAACCTATCAGCTAATTCAGGAGATTTTAAATGGAAGGTTAATAACAGCGATAGAATGGTTGTTGAAAAAGACGGTGGTCTTGATATACAAGGTACCGCGGGTCAACTTTTCTCAGTTACAAATAGTTTGTCGGGTGATTTATTTTCAGTATCAGATATTTCAGGTATTCCAATATTTAATGTAAACTCTAGTGGTTTATCAAACTTTGACGGTAGTGTTGATGTAAGCGGAAATTTACTTGTAGGAAAAACCGCAGTAAATAATGCATTAAAAGGTGTTCAACTAATGACTGACGGAAGTATAAATCCAACTGTTAGTGGTGACACTGTAGCTAGGTTTAATAGACTAAGTAATGACGGTGAAGTTATAAGAATACAAAAAGACACAGCTCTTGTTGGGGCTATCGGAACCTACAATGGTGTGCCTTGGATAGGTTACCAAGGTGGAGCTGGTGGTGGAATTATGTTCAACGGGGTTAACATTGAACCAACGTTGATAGGATCATCAAGATCTAGTAACACTAATGATATAGGTTCGGTAAATTACAAGTGGAGGTATGGTTATTTCGGCACTGGTTTAAATACGCATAATCTTATCGCTACAAACTCAACGGTATTAAGTGGTCCACAAAGTGGAACATCAAATGTTTTAACAGTAAACCATGGAGCAGGATCTCACACAGGGATAGGGATAAAAATATCTTCAGCAAATAGTGGTCATGCTCTTGATTTAAGCGGAAGTGTAGGTAGTGGTTACGCAAGAATAACAACAGCTTATAATAATCTTCCTGATTTTACAATATCAGGTACAATCACTGCTGGTGAAGATGTAATAGCTTACTCAGATATAAAGCTAAAAGAAAATATAAAAACATTAGATGGTTCTAAAGTTTACGACATGCGTGGTGTTAGTTTTACAAGAAAAGGTACAGAAAAAAAAGGTAGCGGTGTAATAGCTCAAGAGATGCAGAAAGTAGCACCTGAATTAGTTAATGAAATAGATGGCACACTAGGTGTATCTTATGGTAACATAACAGGTTATTTAATCGAAGCAATAAAAGATTTAAAAGCTGAAATAGAAGAACTTAAAAAACAAATTAAGTAATGGCAGTTCCAAGTAGCGGTAACAGTATAAGTTTAGCAGCTATAGCAGCTGAAAAGCTAGAAAATGACTACACAGACGTAGACACTAGTTATGGGCCATATAGTCTAAGAGATATTACTGAAGGTGGTAATACTTACGGTGGTGGTGAGAACTACGATAATACAAATGGTTTTAGTGCATCTCACCCAAATAACCTTGCACCTTACGGCATGGCTGAATTTTATAGTTATGATCACGATGCTTCTTCACCCGCTTGTAACTTAGCTTATCATGATGGTGGGCAAGGAACATTTAACTACCCTATAAATCTAGGTAGTGCAACAGGTACTGTTACGATAGAGTACGAAGCATATAGCATACCAGATAAATTTGTTTTTACATGGAATGGTAACACATATACAAGTGGTAGTGGAAATGGCACAGGGGCTGGTTTTGTTGGTAGCCAAAGTTATTTATCAGATCTACAGGCGACAGCCGGTAATTCAAGCGCAACTATAACATCATTAAGTAACACTACGTCAAAAGGTAGAGGTACTATTACTTTTAACAAAACTACATCATCAAGTACATCTAATATGCAGGTTTCAGCACCACTAGGTAATACAGGTTGGTGGTTTTCAGTTAGTTGCCCTGGTCAACAAGTGATTGGTGGTGGAAGTGGTGTAGCTCCAACGGTTACCACTAGCGGTGAATCAAGTATTACATCAAGTGGGTTTACAATGAATGGTAATGTTAGCAGCAAAGGGCTTGCTAGTAATTTTAGCACAGCAGGTACTATATCAGCTAGAGGATTTGTGTATAAGTCAGGTAATGTAACTACTAGCTTTGTATCAGGCGATACTGGTGTTACAACAGATCAAGCTGACACAACTAATTCTACTGGAAATTTCAGCGAAGCGGTAACAGGTTTATCAGCATCATCAACTTATACTTATAGAGCATACGCTACTAATGCAGCTGGCACAACATATGGTGTTAATGAACAAGTTACAACAACCAGCGCTGTAACTTCATATAGTAGTTCTTTATCTGGAAGAACAACTGATGTTTGTGGCTTCCTTACAAATCAAACATATTATCATGATGGATCTGGTAGTTATCCAGTTGTAAATGATGTTGTTTATTCAAATTCAGGAGGTACAACATTTTTAGCTACTGGCTTTAGAAAATTAGGTAACGGTGGTAAATACAGAGTTGACTCTAATGGAGTAGTTGGTGCAATATTCCTCTGTTAGTGATACTAACACTTAAAAACTGTGAAAATAGAGTAATAATATAAACATAGAATAACAATTTAAAAAAAACAAAAAATGGGATTAAAAGGAGCATACGATTTTAAAGGTATAGCGTTAAGTGACGCTTACCTACAAGTAAGCAGTATTAATTGCAGCTACTACTCTGCTTCATCGCAAAATTTAAAAACTGGCGCTGTGTATAATTCAGATGGTAGCTTAAAAACAAAAGCGGTGTATGAAACAGTTTGGGCAAAGCAACCTAACTCAAGCGTTAGTTTGAGAGTATTTAAGGACAAGGCAACTAGAGACGCTAATCCAAACTCTCAATTAGCTGAGATTAGTTTTAATTTTACTGGATCTGTAGCTGACTCAGCTAAGAATCATGTAAAGCAAGCTTATCTAGCTTTAAAAGCTGACGATAAGTACAAGGATTATACAGACGTATAACAATTAACAATTAACAATTAAATTAAATTAAATTATGGCAAAACAAGAAGAAGTAATTGATTTGGCTCCAACAGTGGAGAAAATCACAGATGAACAATTAAAAGATTTACAAGGTTTAATTGGGCAAATCAATAATGCTCAACTAAATATTGGACAATTAGAAACTCAAAAAGCAATTATACTTCAAGGTGTTGGTGAGCTTCAAGCAAAGCTTAAATTAATGCAAGACGCACTTGAAGAAGAATATGGTAAAGTTTCTGTTAATATACAAGATGGAACTTTTAAGGCTATAGAAGATGAAGCTGATAAGAAAGATTAGTATTGGTAAAGATTATAAAAATGAAGCTATGCATTATGCCGTGGGCCAAGAGGTCTACGGCGGGCATACTATTTGTCATATAACAGAGGAGGATAAAAAGTTTAGTATATTTATTAAAAAAAATAACGATGTACTACCTTGGAAAGATTTTAATAAAAATATGGCGGTAGCTATTGAGTATAATCTAGAGTACTAAATGAAAAGTATTTTTAATTTTGTAGTAGAACCTATCGGAGGAAGATACAATAACACAAAAAAAGTAGATGGACAAAGCTTGGTACTTAACACTCAGATATTTACGCATCAAAGTGTTAATAGATTAGGTTTAGTTAAGCAAGTACCTATAATTGGAAACCACAAGGTTAAAGTAGGTGATCAAGTTATAGTACATCACAATGTGTTTAGAAGATTTCACGACGTAAGAGGAGAAGAAAAAAATAGTAAAAGCTATATAGATGATAAAAACTACCTATGTAACGTAGATCAAGTATATGCTTATAAAAGAAACAACAAATGGCAACCTACTGATGGATATGCTTTTGTAAAACCAATTGAATCTAATTATATATACAGTACTCAAAAAGAACAACCATTAAAAGGTGTTCTAAAAATAATTCAAGACAACAAACACTTAAAAGAAGGAGACTTAGTTGGCTTCACACCAAATAGTGAATATGAGTTTGTTATTGATGAAGAAAGACTTTATAGAGTTAGATCGAAAAACTTAACAATAAGGTATGAATATCAAGGAGACGAAGTTGAGTATAATCCAAGCTGGACACAAAGCAGTTGAGGAGTTAATAAAAGTTGCTAAAGAAGCTATAGTTGATTCAGGTGATGATATAACAGCAGATAGATTAAAGAATGCAGCTGCAACTAAAAAGTTAGCTATATTTGATGCTTTTGAAATACTTACTAGAATTCAAGAGGAAGAAGATATGATAAACAACAAACCTAAAGAAGAAGTAGTACAAACTTCATTTGGTGGGTTTGCAGAAAGACGATCTAAATAATGTACGATCAAAGTCTTTTTGAGCTTATAGAGCCTATAAAAATAAATACTATTAATAGACTTAACAAGTCTAAGAAGTGGGAATACGGTTATAACAAAGAACATGACGTAGTTGTTATAAGTAAAACTGGTCAAATAGGTAATATATATAACATACAGAACCTTAAAGTAGCGCTACCAAAAGCTGTTAATATAACTAGGTTTGATAGTGACAAATGGGAAGTAACTGAATATCCTAAAGAATTAAATAGAATTAAAACCATATTTGACTGGAAAAATTATCCAAATGATTTTAAAAGTAAATATATAGATTACATAGAAGATGAGTTTAAAAAAAGAGAGGAAGGATTTTGGTATTACAACAAAGGTATTCCTACTTATATTACTGGCTCTCACTATATGTACTTGCAGTGGTCCAAAATTGATGTTGGGAAACCAGACTTTAGGGAAGCAAACAGATTATTCTATATATTCTGGGAAGCTTGCAAAGCAGATAAAAGGTCATACGGAATGTGCTACCTTAAAAACAGAAGATCAGGATTTTCATTTATGTCATCTGCAGTATGTGTCGATATGGCAACAATCTCTTCAGATTCAAGATTTGGTATTTTATCCAAGTCTGGACCAGATGCTAAAAAAATGTTTACCGACAAGGTTGTACCAATATCCGTTAACTACCCGTTTTTCTTTAAACCAATACAAGATGGTATGGACCGTCCTAAAACCGAGCTTGCATATAGAGTACCAGCAAGTAAGCTTACTAGACGAAGTATTGTTAAAGCTAGTGAAACACAAGAAATACTAACAGGTTTAGATACAACTATAGATTGGAAAAACACTGGAGATAACAGTTATGATGGTGAAAAACTAAAATTACTAGTTCATGATGAAAGTGGTAAATGGGAAAGACCAAACAATATACTTAACAACTGGCGCGTTACTAAAACAACACTTAGATTAGGTAGTAGAATTATTGGTAAATGTATAATGGGTTCAACCTCAAATGCTTTAGATAAAGGTGGAGACAATTTTAAAAGATTATATAAAGACTCAGACGTTACTCAAAGAAACAGGAATGGTCAGACTAAGTCAGGACTCTATTCTTTGTTCATTCCTATGGAATGGAACTACGAAGGATTCATTGATTCTTATGGAGTACCTGTTTTTGACACTCCAACTGAAGAAGTCACTGGCCCTTATGGTGAGTATATCGACACTGGAGTAATAGACAACTGGAACAATGAGGTAGAAGGCCTTAAGAACGATCCTGATGCACTCAATGAGTTTTATAGACAGTTTCCACGCACAACAGAGCACGCTTTCAGAGATGAAACAAAAAATAGTATATTTAATTTAGCAAAGATATACGAGCAAATTGATTTTAATGAAGAATTAAATATTGAAAACGCTGTAACTAAAGGAAACTTTCAGTGGCTAAATGGAGTTAAAGATGGTAAAGTTATATTTTACCCTGACAATAAAGGTAGATTCAGGGTTAGCTGGACACCACCTTCTAACTTACAAAACAATGTTATAATAAAAAATGGAGTTAAGTTTCCAGGCAATGAACATATGGGAGCTTTTGGTTGTGATAGTTATGATATATCAGGAACAGTCGATGGTATAGGTTCTAAAGGAGCTTTGCACGGTTTAACAAAGTTTAGTATGGAAGATTGCCCACCAAACCAGTTTTTTTTAGAATATGTAGATAGACCACCAACCGCGGAGATATTTTTTGAAGACATGCTAATGGCTTTAGTTTTTTACGGTATGCCAATATTAGCAGAAAACAACAAACCTCGTTTATTATATTATTTAAGAAGAAGAGGATATAGAGGTTTTAGTATGAATAGACCAGATAAAATATGGAACAAACTATCTGTTGCTGAAAAAGAAGTAGGTGGTATACCAAATTCAAGTGAAGATGTAAAGCAGTCTCACGCTGCCGCTATTGAAATGTATATACAAGATCATGTTGGTAAGAAACAAGATGGTACATATGGTAAAGTAAATTTTAATAGAACATTAGAAGACTGGGCTAAGTTTGATATTAACAACAGAACTAAGTTTGATGCTTCTATTTCTTCGGGCTTAGCTATAATGGCTTGTAATAGACACCTGTATAGACCTAACGCCAGTATAAAAAAAGAAAAAATAAATTTAAAATTTGCTAGATATAAACAATCTGGTAACAGATCAAAACTAATAGAAAATTAATATGGCTGAGTCAGTTATAAAAAGTTATTTTCCAAGTCAAGTCGCGAGTGACTCTGAGAAGATGGGAACCGAGTACGGTCTTAAAGTTGCTAAAGCTATAGAAAGCGAGTGGTTTAAGCGTGACTCTGGTACTAATAGATTTTATGGAAATCAAACAGAGTTTCATAAACTACGTTTATATGCTCGTGGAGAACAATCTATACAAAAATACAAAGATGAGTTATCTATAAATGGTGATTTATCTTATTTAAATTTAGACTGGAAGCCAGTACCTATTATACCTAAGTTTGTAGATATAGTTGTTAATGGTATATCTGAAAGAGTTTTTGATATAAAAGCTTACTCACAAGACCCTTATGGTATAAGCAAAAGAACAGCTTACATGGAATCTTTAATAAGAGACATGGAAACTGAAGATTTAGCTTCATATGCTGAAACTGCATTTGGTGTTGATATTAGAGAAAATAAAAAAGAAGAGCTGCCTGATTCTGTAGAAGAGTTAGAATTACACATGCAGTTAACCTACAAGCAAGCTGTTGAGCTAGCTGAAGAGCAAGCTATAAACACTGTTTTAAATGGTAATAATTATGACTTAACTAGAAGAAGAGTTAATTATGATTTAGTTACACTTGGTATTGGTGCTAGTAAAACAACGTTTTGTAAAAGCTCAGGTATTAAAATTGACTATGTTGACCCAGCTAATTTAGTTTACTCTTACACTGATTCACCTTATTTTGACGATGTGTATTATGTAGGTGAGGTTAAAAACGTAAGTGTAAACGAATTAAAAAAAGAATTTGCAGATTTAGATGAAAAAGATTTAATGGATATTGTAGGCCAAGGTTTTCAAAACTCAGGTTTCTACAATAGAAGTTTAACTGAATCTAATCAAGTTGATAAAAATCAAGTTCAAGTTTTATACTTTAACTACAAGACTTATGCTAATGAAGTTTATAAAGTAAAAGAAACAGCTACAGGAGCTAGTAAAATAATAGTTAAAGATGATACTTTTAACCCTATCATGGAGGCTGTTATGGAAGCTAAGTATGGTAAAGTTTCTAGATCTATAGAAGTTCTTTACGAAGGAGCTATTATATTAGGTACTAAAAAACTTCTTAAATGGCAAATGGCTAAGAACATGATGAGACCTAAAAGTGATTACACTAAGGTTAAAATGAACTACAGCATGGTAGCGCCTAGAATGTATAAGGGCAGAATAGAATCACTTGTTAGTAGAATAACTGGTTTTGCTGATATGATACAGCTCACGCATTTAAAGCTACAGCAAGTTATGTCTAGATTAGTTCCAGACGGTATATATTTAGACGCTGATGGTTTAGCTGAAATAGATTTAGGTAATGGAACTAACTACAACCCACAGGAAGCTTTAAATATGTTTTTCCAAACTGGTAGTATAATAGGTAGATCAATGACTAGCGATGGAGATATGAATCCTGGTAAAGTACCTATTCAAGAAATATCAAGTGGTAGTGGTGGTCAAAAAATGCAATCACTTATAGGCACATACAATTACTACTTACAAATGATACGTGATGTGACTGGCCTCAACGAAGCTTCAGACGCTTCAACACCTTCAAAAGATGCTTTAGTTGGTGTTCAAAAGATTGCAGCTGCAAATTCAAACACAGCTACTAGACACATATTACAAAGTAGTTTATATTTAAGCTCTGAGGTTGCTGAGTTAATAAGCTTAAGAATATCAGACGTGCTGGAATATTCCCCTACTAAAAACGCTTTTATACAAAGCATTGGAACACATAATGTAGCTACGTTAGAAGAAATGAGTAACTTACATCTATATGACTTTGGTATATTTATAGAGCTCGCTCCTGATGAAGAAGAAAAGCAAATGCTAGAGAATAATATACAAATGGCTTTACAGCAACAAAGTATAGATCTTGAAGACGCTATTGACCTTAGAGATATTAAAAATGTAAAACTAGCTAATCAACTGCTTAAAATACGTAGAAAGAAAAAGCAAGTTAAAGACATGGAGATGCAACAGCAAAACATACAATCTCAAGCACAAGCTAATGCACAGACTCAACAAGTAGCTGCTCAAGCAGAAATAGAAAAGCAACAAGCTATTACTAATCAAAAAATAGAGTTAATGAAAATGGAGTCAGAGTTTGATTCTAAAAAACTACAACAAGAGGCTTTACTTAAGAAAGAACTTATGAATCATGAGTTTTTAATTAATCAAGAGCTAAAGAAAATGGACTTACAATCTATAGAAACTAAGGATAAATACAAAGAAGATCGCAAAGACGATCGTACAAAAATACAAGCTTCACAACAAAGTGAACTTATAGACCAAAGAAATAACAAAAAACCACCTAAAAACTTTGAGTCTTCAAGTAATGATATACTTGGTGGTGGATTTGGATTGAATTCATTTGATCCAAGATAATTTTTTAATTTTATAATATTATATTATGGCTGAAAATCAAGAAAATGATGTTCAAGAAGAAGTTGTAGAAACAACTAAC
>Ga0209634_1003765_pt1 | contig 10136 bp, 12 predicted proteins | sample LinPmetageLP40_FD_184043 | JGI IMG/M metagenome (GOLD analysis project Ga0209634, IMG submission 184043) | Marine viral communities from the Pacific Ocean - LP-40 (SPAdes) (version 2) | ecosystem: Environmental > Aquatic > Marine > Oceanic | place: Pacific Ocean | collected 2010-08-26 | reverse complement strand
CAAATCCATTTACTTCTAGGTGACCCATACAGATATCTGCATAAGTCATTTGAATACCTCTCATGACAGATTCATAGTTACCCTCGTTAATCCAAGGTAACAAATGAATACCAACACCATCGAACTCTTCAGTACATGGATGGTCATAACATTTAATGTTGGGGTATTTCTCATCTCCAGGCCCACCAAGTAATTCAAAGAGAGAGTTAATCTCATTGGTGTTCCTGTAGTATGTGTCGTGGTTTCCCACAATCATATGCATATTGATATTTCTATCTACGATAGGCATTATGAACTGCTCACGAAAGTCTTTTGCAATCTTATATGAGATAAACTTACGTCTATCCATAACATCGCCCAAGTGTATAACCGTATCAATACCATGTTCATCCAAATAAGGAAAAAATACTTCTCTCCAAAATTTGTAGAAATGGTCGTTAAAGGCTAAACTGTCATTGCGAGCACCAAAGTGTGTATCAGTTATCAGTGCTATCTTCATTATAAAATAATTCTAATCCTTTTGGTTTAATTGCTTTTTTCTTAGGTTTGTAAACATCTTCATCTGGTAGAAAGTTCTTTTGTAGATATCCCACGAAAGGATTTCCAAATTCACTATCATCAATCAAACTTTCATCTACTGTCATATTTTCAATAATCTTATTCTTCACATGAGACTGCTTCTTTTCTTTTTGAATACGTCTAAGGAATGCATAATATATTATCTGTGTAAAATATGCAAATGGATTGTTTGATTTCTCTGGATTAAAGTTGTGTACATATTGCAAACAGTTTTCAATACCGTCAGATATCATTTCATCTCTATATGTGTAATTGATGAAATTTGGTCTGTACGATAAGTGGTTTGCAATCTTTAAAAAACATTCTCCGATATAGTTAGTAATGGGCGGTTGAGGTTTACCCTCACCTTGAGCAACTTTACATTGGTCTTTCCATGCTACCATAGCTTGAAGGAATTCTTTATTATTTACATAGTGTGGTTTATTCTTTGGTTTTATTGCCATGAGTCTTTCCCATAATTTAAGTACATCATACCGTATACGAAGGTAATTGTCAAGAAGTAAATTAATATCAATTTATTTTAAAAAAAGTCTTGACTTCTCCTTGACATAACCGTATAATCCCTATGTAGGGTTTGAAAATGAATTAATGTATTGTTTGTTTACCACTAGGAAATGGAATGATGTTTTCAAGTTCTTCTTCTTCAATACGCTGTAAGTCTTCATCTGTTGGGTCATCCCATACTCTACCACCATCACTTAGTGTCATCTTTCGTACACAATGTTCGTAGAATCTAGTTAATCCAATTGATGCATCTGATATTGCAATTATACTTGTTTTATTGAGGTTTGCGATTTGAGTTTCACTCACAGTCAACCATCGTGAAAGTGCCATACTTTCAACTAGACCACCATCCACTGGTTTCGGATATAAATTAACTTGTAATGGATTGGTCACTTCAATATATGGTCTACTTTTATCAGCAGACGATATCACTGTTATAATCTCTTCTCCATTAGAAAGTTTTAAGACTTTGGTTTCTTGTGTCATTGTCATCCTTTATCTATGGGAATTTGTTTAATATCATAATCAAACTCTTCTTCATTGTATATATTTATTCGTTCCATAAAGTGTCGTAAAGTGAAATTCTGTTTCCCTTTATAGGTAAAATCATCTGCAATATCTACCAATCTAGCTGTGTTCTTATTATCACCAAGTCGCAATGCACGGCCAACGGATTGCAAGACTCTAATTCTACTTTTGGAAGGTGAAGAGAACACGATGTTGTGCAAATTACGAATATTAATACCAGTACTAAATGTACCATATGATGCAACAATAACTGCATCGGTTTCATCTTCTGTAATTGCACGAATTTCTTCTCTGGTTGCTGTATCAGTACCCCCATAAACATAGAATACCTTTCTGTTACTTAGGGAGTCTTTCATCATTGTGTGTAATATACTACCATGCTTTTCAACAAATTGAAATAATACTAGTGTATTACCTGTTAGGTGTTTTGTCAAGTTAATAATAAAATTATTTCTACGTTCATCACGAACAATCAAATCAACTTCATCTTGATAAGAAAGGTCTTTCATATATTTGCAGTCTGCATCTGGATAACGTAAAACAACACATTCGACTTTTAGTTTTGCTAGTGTATCACTATCCATAAGTTCTTTAGTTGTTGTTACTTTGTTTACTGTACCAAATAGACCCTCTAGTACCAACCTATGTGTTTGCGTTCCGTCAAGCGTACCTGTGAACCCATGACGGTACTTACAAAGGGTCATCTTATTCATTATACCTGTTAATGACTTTGACTTAAAAATATGTACCTCATCACCCATGATACAACCAAACTGTTCAAACCATTGCTTTTGCATTTTATAAACTGATTGCCATGTAGATATTGTAATAGGTTTTGTGATATTCTTTGAGTATCCTTGATATATTTTCTGCATCATAGACTCATTAAATCCGTAATCAATAAAATCACTATGCATCTGTTCTACCAGAGATGTTGTGGGAACAAGGATAAGAATGTTCTGTTCTGTCTTCATTGCATACCAAACAGACAGAATGTAAATGATTAATGACTTGCCCGAAGCAGTAGGACTAAGAAGAAGACACCTATCATTTCTAATCGCATGAAGTATTGCATCAAACTGGTAGTCACGAACCTGTATATCAGCTCCTCTAGCTCTTGGTCTAACTCTTTGAATAAATTCTCGTACAACATCGGATTCGATTGTATCTCCATTTTTAACCCCTTCTTTATATTCAATTTCAATTTCATTACGTTTTGCAAATTCTTCAATATATGATAATAATCCAAAATATATTTCACCAGTTTGCATGGAAAACAAACGTATCTTTCCATCCCACATACGACTTCTGTACTGTGGCATGAACTTTGCGCCTGGCACTTCAAACGTAAAAAAATCTGAAAGTTCTCTTGCGATACCTTTGTCAGTTTCTACGTTTAAATATACTTCATTCTTTTTAGAGATTATCAAATCGAACCTTCCATGAATCTCTTCCAATCAATTGCATTCTTTATTTGAAATCCACGATTGTTTAACATCTTACACATTTTATCTGTATGGTCTACCATTGCTTTATGGTATTCTACAGCGTGTTGAGATTCAATCAACTCCTTATCACCTTCCAAATAAATTGGAACATCCTGTTTAAGTATTTTTAAGTCTAGGGGTTTTTCTTTGTAAACTTCTGGGTCTGCTTTACCACCATAGTATTCCCACTTTTGTCTGTAAAGAATACGGTGTTTGGATTCAACCTGTTTTAATAACAAGTTCCAACGTAAAAATATTTTTAGGTATTTCCCATAAAGTTCTGGGGTTTTGAGAGATTCGATATCTAGTTGTGTATCGTCAATCTTTAAGTCCTTGGCGGACATCTCTTGTAGTTCTTCTAAGTTCATAATGTATCCTTCAATTCAATGGGATGAGATTGCATATCTTCCTTGCGTTAGATATATTGACCGTTTGAGGGTCTATGATAGGTGTTCAAGGGGTTTGAACCTCATCCTAACCTATTTATAATGTCACTAACGTGTAGATTTTATATGTAAATGTTACCGTTGCTGTTAAGTAAGTAATGTCTGCTTCTTGTTGATTATATGCAAGTCCAGTTAATGCAACAGGATACATATCTTCAAATCTTGCTTCTAGTAAAGAGTTATTTTTTGCAGACATAATTGTAAGAGTTGCATCAGAAAACATTCCAGAAACACCTTCTTTTCCAGCAGCCTTACCTTGTGATGGAACAACTTCAGCACCTTCTGTCTTTAAAGCACCAAACTGTGCTGTTGATTGTGGGAAACCAATACCCACCATCCAATTATGAACCTCTTTGTAATTTTCAAGTTTCTCATCTACAATAAATGTTACTTCAAGATTTTCAAACGTAAGGTCATCTCCCATCATGGGAATTGCTTTAAATGGTGTTGGAAATATTGCCTCACCCAAATTAATTCCAGGCAAGTTACACGCTACAGTAAAATATTCTACTAGCGGTAATTTATTAATACTGAATTTAAACTTAGTTGGGTCTGCGTAGTCTAGTTCAGTGGGTTGTCTACTTAATGAGTTAATCTGTACCATACATCTATTTATACAGACAAAAAAAAGGGAAACCGAAGTTTCCCTTTTCTATAGGTTGGTTGACCCAACTCTTATGTTTATTACATAAGGTTAACGACTTGTACTCTTCTGTAGTATACGTTATCATTCGCACCGAGTGAAACGTCAGTTGCAGAAGCAGTTGAGAAAGGATTCTGTGCAAGACCATATCTTGTTTTGAAACCAATCTTAGGTTGGAATGTATTCTCACCAACTGCACGAACCATTTGTAATGGAACATATGGACAGTAGAACACACCAGCATCGTAAGGTGAAGTACCTTTATAACCCACAACAAAGTACTGTTTTGCAGCAGCGTTTGCCATATATGGGTCAATGTACACTTTATAACGACCATTCAATGTACCAGCAAAAGTGTTACCAGCGTCATCGACATTTAAGTTGTTATTAAGAGCAGGAGCGTAATCCAACACACCAGCCATTTGAAGTGCAGATGCGATATCTGATGAACAGATAAGGATGTTACCTTTTCCTCTACGAGTTTGTTGAGCGATTACGTTAGCATCTCTCTCAACTTGGAACATAAGACCCTTAAACTTCTCAACAGACCAACGACCGTTTGAGTCGGTGTCCATATCGAAGATACCAGTGTTAGTAGTATCAGTCTGAGCACCTGGCTTTGCAGCCTTGTAGATAGACCTTACAACTTCACGGTTGATTTCGTTAAGGATTTCGGAAGACAGAATGTTTGACAATTCTGTTTCTGCGTCAAGACCGTGAATTGCTTTAAGGTCTTGTGCAAGTTCCATAGTGTATTCTGCTTTAAGAGCACGTGTATTTGCAGTAACAGTCGCTTTTTCAATGGTAAATGCCATTTGAGCAAAAGCGTTGTTTGCGGAGTCACCTTGTGCTTCCATGTTAGCAGTAGTATCACCTGTACCAGATGTGAACGCACCAGGCGAACCATCGTTAAGTACGGCAGGGTTAGTACCGGCATGAGTACCAGCACCAGAGAAATCTGTATCAGCTTCACCAAATAGTGTTTCTGCACCACTAGCGTTGTTGATTCTTGATTTCATTGCAAAGATAAGTCCAGTTGGCCCAGTCATTGGTTGAACTGCACAAATATCATATGCGATTAGGTTAGGCATAGCACGTCTAACTAGGGAAATCAAAATTGGATCCCAGTTTGATGTACCAGCAGTATTGTTAGAAGGTGCAGCTTCCGAAAGGAATGAAGCATCTTCTCTTAGTGCTTTTTCTTGGTTTTCCAAGATAACAGAAGTGACGGCACGCTTATAGTTATCAGCAATCTCAGGCAAATCTGGGTGCTGAAGGACTGGCTGCCACTTTTCTTGTAAGTTTTCTGAATTGAACATTTTCGTTCTCTCCTATGTTTTATATAAGTTATTTATAGTTTGTTACTTTTTCACAATATTAAAAGCTTCCGCCCCGTAGGGTTTCGACTTCTGGATAGCGGACATATACGCAGCCATAGCGCCACTAACGTCAACTTCTTGATTTTCCGTTGCAACTTCTTCCTCAAGGGATTGGGTAGCAACAGCTTTCGGAAAATAATTTTCCTTCAAGGTGTTAAGTTTTGAAGTGAAATCTTCTTCACCTGTAAACTCAACATCTTCAACTAATCCCTCAAACTTTTCCTTTTCAGTCTCAGCGAGGTCTGTTGAAACTTTTGCGATAACCTGTTCACGAACAAGTGAAGATTTCTCTTTGTTCATTGCAGTCATCTTTTCGATTGTTTCATTAAGTTTTAACTCAAGGTCATCAATCTTTTGAGCTTGACCCTCAAGGATATCATACTTCTCATCTGGAACATCAATGTAGTGTTCTTCAAAGAGTGCTTTCAATCCTGTGATAAAGTCTTCTGCAATTTCACCTTTTAACCCTCTATCAATAGCGAGTTCGTTCTCTTGCATCCACTCTTTAACAACATAGTCAAGATATGAATCGACTTTTTCAGTCAGTTCGTTCTTAAAAGTTTCTACTTCTTCTGCAACTTCATGTGTCTTCTCTACGTCAAGTCTTTCGACTTCACTACGGAGTTTCGACTTTACAGCAGCTTCAAAGATTGTAGTTGCTTTTGCGGTAAACTCTTCTGAAAGGTTTTCACCTTCAACCAAAGCGTTTACATCTTCTGATACGTCAATGGAATCAATGTCAAGAGCTTCTTTCTTAACACTTTCATCACTACCATATGAGCTAGTCATAACGGAAGCGGTTAGTTTTTCCATATCACCTTTTTTCATAGACTTCATGGCTTTGATGACAACATCTTCCATGCCCTTTTTAGTTTTAGGCATATCCATTTTTGGTTCATCGTCCATTTCATCCATTTTTTCTTCTTCATCATCCGAGTCTTTTTCGTCCTCATCTGAATCATCTTCTTCTTTGAGTTTTTGGGGTGCTTCGTCACCTTTTACGGCAGTAGGGATAGAAGTATCTTTCTTGATTTTCTTTGCAGCATCCGGCCCAGATTTCTCATCACCTTTTACCACAGGAGCGCCAAGGTCTTCTACATCACCTTCTACCTTAGAACCTTTTTCACTAGCAACCGCACCCTTTTTAGGTGCATCAGCAGTTTCTTCTAGTTCCGCAGTAACTTCTGCTTCCAAATCCTCAATTGTCTTATCTAGTTCTGACATTTGGGAGTTCTCCTTAATGTTAATCTCATTATACTATATTTATACAATTACAGTTTTTTGAGAAATTTTGCGAAGGCCAATGCATGGATATTCGCATTTCTTGAACGAATGCCTCGTTCAATTTCTTCTTGTATCTCCGCAACGTCTACTTCTTTTAGTAGACCATTGTTCCAAATCCATTCTTTACCTTCCATAATACCTTCAACGAAGGCTTGGGGTGCAGATGGGTCTGCAACAATATCGGCAGCGGTTGCAAGATAGAAATCCTTGTTTACATAGTTTGCACCATTCTTCTGTTGCAAACTACCCATGCCTCTTGAAGAGACTGCGAGTTTACCACCATCGTCCATAATGTTTGATACAATATTACCCATTGGTGTTGTCATTATTTTTGCTTCACCAATAAAGTTCTTTCCATCTCTTACTAGAGATGTAACCATGTGCGATACTCTTTCCAGATTGACCGTTGGGCCTTCTGGGTGTCCAAGTTCTCCATATCCACGATTTTCGTTAATGAATTCCTTGTTGTATCTATTTACTTCTTTTTCTAAAACCTCAACAGGATATACTCTACCATTGCGGTTCTTGATATCTCCCTGTAAGAAGATACCTTTAATTTTGTAGTTCTTTTTACCCTTTTCGTCTTCTTCCGAAAGGTATTGAACGTCTTGAATTTGTTCTGAAATTAATTTCATTTCAATTCCCCTTTACGGTTGACTACCAACTGCTGTACAACTCATAGCTGCAGAACAAGCAATAGTATCACTTGGTCTTTTGTCTATAAGAATTACTGAGCCTGCGGTTAATACCACTGTTCCAGCATATGTTTTTGTTGCAGTAATCGAATGGTTTTGTGATGGGCCATCTGTTAAAGTTAATACTACGTTATTTTGTGCATTTGTAAATGAAGTTGCAAGACTAACTGTATTTGCATCTACTACCTTTACAAAGAACAGACCATCATCTGTTAACTCAGCAATCTTAGTTCCACCACCATCAGAATAGATAACTTCATCCCCTGTAGTAAAACCATGACTTGAAATTGTAATTGCAGCAGCATCAACAGCAGATTGTGCATTAAATGTACCAGTTGCAGCGGCAATAGTGACTGTTCCAGCGTTAGTTGCACCAATCCTAATTCTTGTTGCTCTGCTTAATGTAACTGCTGAGGTTACATTAGTCGCACTTCCTTTTAAAATCATCTTTACATTCCTAACATTTCTCTCTCAAAGTAGTTCAATAAGTCTTTTTCTTTTACTCTGAACTTCTTTGCGGAGTCTTTTATAGTTTTCTCAAAAGTATTTAGGAAATCTGAAGGTTTAGAGTCCATAACCGTAAATATACTATCAACCGCCTCTTTCATTTTAGGAGACAGTTTCTTATATTCTTTTGATTTTTTGTGTTCATCACTCTCTGGTAGTGAATAAACTAGTTCATCAAACTTCTTCATCTTCCGTTTTCTCTACTTCTGGAACGTGTTGCGATACCATAGTACCAGCAACTTCTTGTCTTCTTGTTTCAAGACCGACACTCATCTTTTGAGAGATTGCGTTCTTGAATTCGTTTTCTGCTTTTAGGTTATCCCCATTAGCAAGTGCATCAATTATTTCTTTACTCATAACATTTTACCTTTTGGTTTATGTGACATTTGCATATCATCATCTTCTCCACCACCTTCTTCTTCAATTTCATTTTCAATCTCAGCAATTTCTTCTTCAGTTTGATGAAGAATATGTTTTCTTACCCAAGATTTTGAAAAGAAGTTTCCGACATAAGGTTCAACTTGACCCAACATATCAATACGTTCTCTCAAGATTTCTGCATCACGCAACTCTGCGAAATGACCATCTTGTAAAAAGTCATACTGAATGTGTTCTTTAATCTTATCCCACTCTTCCTCAGCAATCACACCTGTAAGAACAAGTTGTGTGCGAAGAACGTCATGAAATAAAGCGGAGAACTTTTTACGAAGTCTCTGTACAAATTTAGAGAACTTCAATTCATCTCTAGTAATCTCTGTAGAACGACCAATAGAGAAATTCTGTTCTGCTTCCATTCTGGACATAGGTACGTTTAACGACCTGTAAAGTTTTCTTTGGAAGTAAACAATATCTTCAATCTCACCAAGGTTTGAACCGCCAGGCAAGGTTGTGATTTCTGTTCCTCGACCACCTTCTCTACGAGGCAACCAAAAATCTTCTAACATCGACATATGGTTTCTATCATCTCTGATTTCACCAGTAGAAGCATCATATACTAGTTTGTTACGATAACGACTCATAACATCTTTTAGATATTGTTCTGCTTTAATTTTAGGTAAGTTACCTACATCAATATAGAAAATTCTACGTTCTGGTGCTCTTGATATTCTGTAAATAACAAGTGCATCTTCTATCATCCTAAGTTGATTAACAGGTTTGATTGCCTTATGTAGATAAGACAACACACTACCTTTAGTTTGGTCAACTAGTCCAGAAGGACAATATGTAATTGAATCTGATGTAATCTTGAGTGCAGACTGTGGTGTTGCACTGTTATCTACTACCTTTTCATTGTATAGATAATACTCAAGAGTTTGTTTTTTCTTATCAATACCAGTAACAGGGTCGGGCCTATCTTTGATGACCTCTCTTACTTTTTTGATTTTTCTTGGGTCAATGTAACGAAGTTCTGTAATACCAATTCTTGGTTCTTTTTTGTCGATTACTTTGTGATAGTAAATACGACCGTCTACATACCATCTACGAAAGATGTCGTGACCTTTTACATTGAAATCTAGTAACTGAAGAACTCTATCGAACTCTTCACGAATACGTTTTTTAACTTTATCTGAATACTGTAATCTATCCAGACGTAGAGCAACAGGTGCATCGTATTCATTTGATGCGATGCCTTCACTAACAATATCTTCAATCGCAGAATCACATTCTGGTTGAATTGCAATATCACGATATCGTCTAATTAAATCATTTTCAGTTTTATCTCGACCATCGACATCTAATGTCTGACTGTAGAAACCACCACCAGCGACTTCTATAGTACCGTCATCAGATGAAGGGAGAGTGAAAGACTCTCCCTCATCCTTTGTACGAGAAATTTTGAAACCAAATAACTCAGCCATAATATTCTAACTCCTAATTTACACTACTATTTAGTAGTCTTTTTCGGAGTTAGTTACTTACGCCGACTGATTGGAAGTGAGTGTATCTCCAAGTTACACTGAACTCTTCAATAGCACTTGCAGTTTCCATACTTAGTTCAATTGGTGACATAACCGTAGGCATACAGTTTCTTAAAATATATTGTTTAAGAACTGCACCATCTCTACCCAACTGACTAATAGTTA
>Ga0209634_1003764_pt1 | contig 10138 bp, 12 predicted proteins | sample LinPmetageLP40_FD_184043 | JGI IMG/M metagenome (GOLD analysis project Ga0209634, IMG submission 184043) | Marine viral communities from the Pacific Ocean - LP-40 (SPAdes) (version 2) | ecosystem: Environmental > Aquatic > Marine > Oceanic | place: Pacific Ocean | collected 2010-08-26 | reverse complement strand
TATAATAGATCTGTCTTCATCATCCATCTCTGCCAGCTGGTCAGAGATATCCGCTTCATTTGGAACACTTTTGGTAATAGCGTTCATTTCACTAAAAGAACATGCCTCATTGACTCTAAGCACTTCTTTAATCGCGCTACGTCCTTGCAATCTACCAAATGTAATCATTTGACTTACATGTTCGTTTCCATACTTTTCTTTTAGATAATCTATAACATCGTCCCGCCTCTTGCCCGGAACATCCATGTCAATATCTGGTAGAGACACATGACCGCCAGTGTTACGCCCAGCGTTGTAGAATCTTTCAAATAGTAAATCATATTCTACTGGGTCAATTTTAGTTATTCCAATTAGGTATGATATTAAACATCCAGCAGCGGAACCTCTTCCCGGACCAGCTAAACACCCCATATCTTTTTCAATATGCCTTATGATGTCTTGCACAATTAAAAAGTAACCAAAGAGATCTGCGTCTTTAATAACTTTTAGCTCTTTTCTAAATCTATTACCGTATAACTCTCTTCTTGTTTCGTCGTCTCCAACCTTTTTTGATAGAAATTTCTTATAACCTTCACGCGCCATATTTGTCAAATACTCTTCTTGAGACAAACCTTTTGGGCAAAGAAACTTTGGTAGCATTGGCGGGCTTAATATTTCATAGTCTTCACACGATTGGTATATGTTCTCCAATTCTTTTGTAGCATCACCCTCTGTAATACATTTATTGTCTTTAGTGAAGTATTCTAGTATTTCTGGGGTTAATTCATTTTTTCTAATCTTAGTCTGTATTTTGGGTAGCGTAGTCTTTAGCGCAGAGCATAATAATACTCTATGTAAAGTAGCTTGTTCTTTTTTAGAATAATACGATGGATTGATGCTATCCTTAGATTTAGATACTGCTATAATATTATTTCTACTTATAATATCTTTAGCAATATCTTTGGGCGTATTACCGTCTGCGTCGGTCATTGACACCATCTGTATAAGATCGTTCCAGCCATCTTTGTTTTTAGCGTACACGGTCGTATTGTCAAATGAACAGCCAATGATTGGCTTGATGCCAACCTTCTTGCAGGCTTGGTGGAAAGATACTGCGCCAGATATAGATTTATAATCTGTAATACCACAGGCTGGATAGTCATTATCCGCACAAATCTTTGCAAGTTCGTGTGGCTTAGAAAATCCTTTTAGTAAACTATAATGCGTAAAATTCTTCAATGGAAACCAGTTCAATCTTTCCTCCTCAATTTATAAGTTGCCAGATAACATATTGAATCTAGAATGAACTAGATAATGCGATGAATCTGGCTTTGTATGGTGACGGATGATACGATGAATCTAGAATTAACTAGATGATACTGTGAATCCGTCATGTATCAATGTGTTTTACAACTGTCGTTTTTCTGGCTCGTCAGACCTTGGGCTGTCTGTCAAGGGTATCTTCTCTGGTTCCGGCTTGTTCATCATACTGCTCTTTGATTTTAGGGTATAATTTATTTACTGCCATAACACTTGCTTCATTGTCTGATGGGTAATGAACTCCTTGTAATATTCTAGCCAAAGCGCAGTACTTTGCCAATTCAAAAAAATCTTTTTTATGTTCAATATATTTGTTAGACAAAACGTGGGCTATCAATTCTGCATACATCGTGTGACCACTGGGATAAGACGGGGTGTAATGCGTCTCTGTATATAAGATATTAATTTTCTTATTATAATATGGAGCTATTTGTTCTGGCCTCGCTCTATTAAAATAATACTTTAAAGCATACATGTATTGTTCTAACACATTGTAATAACTATTAATAGTGGCTACAGGGAAGCTCAAATTTCTTTGCTCTAAGAAAGGTAGAAATATATTAACTGGTGAATCATCAACATTATATACTAAGTCAATTTCCCTCCTAGTCCTAGACCGTGTAGCTTCTATAATAGCGTCTAATTCTCTAGACGTTGTTGCGCTACTGTTTTTAGGTGGTGCTGGTATAATACTCTTAAAGTCTATATCAAGTGTAGAAATATGATCATCGTATGACACTTTATTTGCTAAGTAGGCAACGTCATCTATATCTCTGCTAGTATCTATAATTTTGGCTACGTTATTTATTAAGCTCATATTTTCTCTCGGTAAATACTTTTTCTAATCTTTGGACTAATTTAGTACCCGCTCTACGCCTAAAACATGGTAGTAAACCATGTATACATAAATATACACCAGCTCTTATGCATACGAGACCATGACCCACGGCAAATTTTAGATGTTGCCAATAGGTCATATTATTCTCTGCTAAATGTTCGTTCCATTTCTTTTGGAGTGCCATATTACCAAGCCTTGCAAGACCAGTATCGAGCCTTCCAGCGTGGTCCGGGATTTTCACAATTATGTCTGGCTCTAAAACTTTTACGTCTGGCTGGATCGTTTTTCTTAATCTTCATATTGGGATCACCAAAGTTAACTTTAACTACATTTCCAGATCCGTTCTTAACATAAACGCTTCTTTTCTTTGGGCCTTTAGGTGTTAGAAAAGGCTTGCCAAGCTTTACTTTTCTACCTTGATACTCAGCCGCTTCAGTTTCTTCATTTTGTGCTTTTTTCCAAGCATCTGGATCTGGCCTATCTTTGTCACCCTTCTTGGCAGGCTTATAGTTTTTACCCTCCCGTTGCTTCTTCTTGCGAATATTTTCCCACAAGGAAGCAGCGTCATGCTCTTCTTCTTCTTCGCCAAAGTCTTCATACTCTGCTTCTGCTGGAAGATAGAAGTTTTCTTCTGTCAACTCTTCAGTAAAACCATAGGTTTCTGCATTATATGTAGCGTCTGCTTCATTAATATAATCGGACATTTGACTCTCCTTGTTATGTTGGCTGAGGTTCTTGAGCCTGTGTAGGCTTATTGTTATGTTTGATATATTCTATTTCTTCAGTAGTCATCTTTCTTTTAAGCGATCTCTTACAAGCCTGCTCAAGTAAATCATCTAAAATATGGACTCTTGTATTTTGTCCCCCAAGATATCTTGGTAAAAAGTTTTGATATACATCTTGAATGAATGGGTCTTTTGGAGTCTGTTTTAATTCCATCCAGCCGGTAAAGTAATTCCATATTCTATCCTCTAGACGTAGTGGATATTTTACACCATCTGGCCTACCAAATCTATGAAGCCATTTAAATTCCGGCAAGCAAATTGATCTACCGCCATTTAGTCTAAACTTCTCATGTATATATCCTTCTTCTCCACCAAATCCTCTAAATAGTTTACTAAATCCTAACCAGTTTTCAGTCTCACAAGAGAATACTCCTAACCCCTGCATGGGAATGTCAAAAGGTTGTTTAGTTTCCAAGCCCTTATCGTCTCTAGCCCATTGACCGTACATGTCTCCACCCCACGTAGGCTTAAAGTGTGTCGCACATCCTTTTAAATCGTCGTATAACATTGGTCCCTGTACGATGTCTTTGCAGTGTGGGTTTTTCATGTAATATTTTAAAAGCGCATCTAATGATCCAGTAGGGAACATTACGTGGCAGTCCATACTGATAGTATATTTTCCTGTAGCGTTTTGAAATATAAGATTGCGATTTGAAGTAGATTGTTTTTTATCATAAGGAATATATTTAATTTCTTTGTTCCAGTTCATTAAGCCTTTTATGGCTTCAGCATGTTTGGACTTAGGATTATTGTCTATGACTATTAATTCTACTTCACCATCTTTTACTAATTTATGATACATTTTTAATGCCTGTATGGAAAACCACACGCCATGAAAATCATCATAATTACACATTCCAATAGTAAGTAATTTTTCCATTTTTTATTCCTTTTATCCGGGAGCTTCATAAAATCCAATATCGAAACCCTTCCTGCTGCACTCAGATATGGTCTTTTCCATGCCGTGTTTGTGGAGGTGCTTCTCTATATACATACACATATTTTGGTCTGTTTCAGGCCAGTTGTTCTTGCAAAAATGGCACAATTTGGTGCATTTCCAGTGACTTCTGTCGCCAGAAATTGGCTTTGGCAGGTCGTTTTGTTGTATATCCTGAAATTTCTGTTTTAGCATGTCTAGGAATCTAGCTTGATCAGCAATGTCAAAGCACATAGAAAAAGGACCGCCATCTTTTACGAAGAAAATAGACATAATTGCCTGCTTGTATTGTGGAAAAAGCTTGGAAATAGCATAATTATAAAGCAATAGCTGGGGGTCTGAGCATAGTTTTTCATATGTTTTTTCTTCTCCTGTAGCCCAATCAATTCTCTTGCCTGTCTTCCAATCAATTACTTCTATGGTCTCGTCATCTACCTGAGTTACCAAGTCGATTGTTCCCTTAATCGCCAACTGTCCCTCTACTTCTTTTCCGTCAGGCATTTTATACTTGAACTTGGCCCAATCTTCCTCGATAGGTATGTCAAAATGTGGCTCAGGAGCTACGATTTGACGTTTTCTGGGGTCAAATTGTCCCTCGTTAAAGTCTAGGGTTTGCCACACTAATTGCCTACAAGTCTGCTTGTCGCCCTTGTACCACTCATGTACAGAAGTGCTAATATAAAAATCATAACTTAAGTCTAGAAGGTGACTGACCAGCTCTTCATCGAAAAGTCCAGACCTGTTCCAAGACACATTCTTTACAGCGTCATCATTGATTTTTAATTTCCTAACTCTTTTACTTGCATCTTGATCTGCTTGCTTAAATTGAGCCAGACATTCCATGACTTTATGAACAATAGTACCAAGCTCTGCTTTTTTACCACTTACGGATTGATGACCTAGCACGTATGTGATAAAATATTGCATTTGACAATATGAATAATTATTGTAACTAGACGATCTTATGTATGTAATTAGCATTATTTACTCCACAGGTGGTTGATTTTTTTTAATTCTTCTTGAAGGCTACCCAGTGTTTGATCGTGATTATTGACCGTGTAATCAAAATTTTTCCAATCATAATTAGATGGATCTAAAGCAGATTCACACCTATGGTCATCAGAATATAAGTCTCTTGTCAAACGTATTACAACGCCACCAGCTTTGTGTATTGCTGCTATCTCATTTGGAAACCTAACGTCTGGAATTAATGCAATTTCTGATTGTTCTAGTTTTATCATTTTAATAGCATAGTCTACCCATACGGTATCTTTTATTTTTCTCATGACATCTGTGCCAAAGTATTGTAAGAATTCTCTAGCAGTCATCTGATGTTTCCATCCATTCTGTGTGTATGGAGTCTTTGTATTTTTATCATCATCTGTTCCATAAACCTGCTCTGGCTTGAGGTCAAAAAATTCTACGCATAGATTTTTAAGAGAGTCTGCAAAATGATATACTTTGATAAAAGGCCACAAATTTTCTTGGGCATAATATAAAAAATCTTTGTCTTTTCTGGTGACATCAAATACTCCCCACCCCAACTTTCCAAGACTGTTGGTTGTTTCTACTTCTAGACCACCTGTATTATTAATGTTAAAATTAGATATCATCTCTTTGGTTTTTAAAACTTCGCCATTTATAAAATTAGCTACAGTATTTTTACCAGACTGTTTTCTTCCAGAAATTCCTATAATTTTTGTCATTAATACGTTCCTCTCAAATTGTTTAAAATGTCTTTCTTTATTTTGTACGTAGTCATATCTCCAATATCTTTGTCTGTCAATCTTGGAAATGTCAGTTTATACATCCTGCCAAATTGTCTTTGCATTTGTATTCTAGCCTCTCTCCCAGCCTGATCATTGTCCATCAGAATAACCAAGTGTGTAATTGAAAGTTTTTTCATTTGTTCTTCCTGCTGCTTTGATATAGTCTTGCCAAATACGCTTACAGCATTTTTTACGCCTGACTCGTGCAGCTTCCAAACATCTCCCTGCCCCTCTAATATATATAAGCATTTAGTTTCTTGAGCTGTTGGCAACGCTCTGTGATAATTATAAAAGTAATTTCGTTTCTCAAACCCTTTTGGATATAGTAGAAACTTTGGCATTTTGTATTCTTTAATTGATCTGCCAATGACTCCCACAAGCTTGCTGCCATCTGCGCCATGTATGGGTATGACTGCCCTTTCTTTCATTATACCTTTTTCGTAGCAATCTCCCACACCAAAATATTTCATGGTTGACTTTTTAAATCCTCTACCTATAAAATATTCTGAAGGATCGTCGCAACTATATATGTTTTTAATTTCATGTTCACAATGTTCGTTTTGTTCACGTCTGAGAGATTTAATTATTCTATAGAATTCATCTTCTGGTTCTTCTGCAACCTCAACTTTACTCGTAGACCCTGTGCTTTTTATATTAAACTCTTTGTATATCCATTTTAGTACGTCTTTAAACTCTACATCAGTACCGTTTTGAGTTGACAATACACCCCTGATTAATCCAAAAATATCATTATTATAATGGTTTTGACAATCCCTTGTCCAGCACTTCCACATGCCTCTAGATTGACAGAAAGAAAACGCTCTAGGATTATCACTGTCTTCATGCACAGGGCAGGTGGAGTATATGTTATCTCCAAAGCACTCACATTCCATACCAAGTTTTTTGAATACTAATTCTGACTTACTGTTCAGAATCTTCTTCATCTGTTTCAAGTCCATCTTTTATTTTATCCATGTCTGCTACAAGCCCAGTGTCGCCTACTGGTGCGTTTTTAAATTCATTTCTTGTTTTCAATTCTATTAACTTAGCATGTGCGCCTTGCATTTGCATATTAATATAATCTCCATCGTCCATCCCAGCGCCGTGTCTGGAAACAATGGGTACTAGTTTTCTATTTCCACCGTTCGGTCCATCTTCGGCAAGCTCTTCTACTGATTTAGCTTTAAATATAGTGAACGATGTACATAACCAAATAAGTCTATCAGATCCACTTACGGCATCTGTGCTTTCTTTAGTTATACCATCTCTATTCAACTGGACAAAGGACAGACATGGTATATCAAGTTTAACACATAGGTTGTGCAGAGATGTGATCTGAAATCCTAAAGCTTGGTACTCCTGAATATTATTTGTAATAGAAGAAGACGACATAAGTTTAAGATAATCATATATAATAACGCAGTCGTTTGTCTTGCCCGTCTCATCTGTTTTAACTTCTTGCACAACCCAACGTCTAATCATATTGAGTATGCCCTCAAAAGGCTTACCTGCAACGCTAATGTAGCTATACGGAATAGATCCCAACTTCTCTACTGCGTCCTGAACTTTTTCGTGTTTGATGGAATCTTCTACAAATTTACCAGTTGCCACTTCATTTATAGGAACGCCACTTATGTTGGCGATGAGTCTATTTAAGTGATCCTCTTTAGACATCTCTGTGTCTAAGACTAATACCTTTATGCCTTCAGAGGCTACGTTAAGGGCAACATTATCAGCAAATACCGACTTGCCAACTTTTGGTCTTGCAGAAACAAGGTCAACGCATTTTCGTCGAAGACCGCCACCAATGGCTTCGTCGTATCGCGCAAATCCCGTGGGTACACCAATGATATCACATTTGTTTTCTTCCAGAAATTGTACATATTCTTCTATTCCTTCTCCTATTTTTTCAGGATTCTCACCACCGTCATCCTCTCTTAGAAAATCTGTAACAGGGTCTTCTAATTTTTGTATAATATCATTGATTGTGTCTGCGCCGCTAACAGTGTCCATGTCTTCATGAATTTTTAATGTTAGCTTTTTTATTTTGCGAGCAAATTCAAACTTTTTAATTTGTATAGCAAAGCTGAACACATTATCGCTGCTGATTGGAAAGTCATATAAGGATTTTACATAAGCTAATTCCTGCTTAGTAGTGATGTTTTCTGAAATCCCAAGACTCTCAGCCGCAGCAAGTAAAGTAGCAATGTCTGGCTTTTGTTCTTGTTCTATGATATGCTCAACGCATCTATATAATAGTTTATTATTATAATGAGCGAATGAGTCTTGTGATATAATTTCTGATATATTGATATACGCATCAATACCGTATTGCAACAGACCAGACAGGACGGCGCGTTCTGCACCTATATCAGATAATTTTTCTTGCATTTATTGCCTGCCAACACATCTATCGCAACGATAATATTCACCAAAAACTAAAGTCGCATGTACTTTAAATGTTTTGCCACAGGCGTTGCATGTGACTCCCTTTTTCTTAGGAGAGGGTCTATCCCTCGGCGTGGGAGGGGCTTGTGGAGTTTCTATATCTTTATGCTCACCAGTATCTTCCCAAGCATTCTCTCTAGCCTGTACCGACTGTCTGCGTTTTTGAGACTTGATAGGATTGGAAGCCCTATTCATAGTAAAGTCTTCACTCACTGTCGTCTCCACCTCGTCTTCTTTTGATAAAGCTTGTTGTAGTGCAGCTTTTTGCTCATCAGTTAGCGTCTTTAAAAAATCTTCCATACTCATAATCTTTTCCCCTTTTCCATTAGAATGTCTGCTTTACGTTTCAATTCATATATTTTACCGTCAAGTGCTTGTATCCTTGACTCTGCAATCTCACGATAGTGATCTACTGTCGCTGCGTATTCATCGTTAATAACAATAAGTGGTCTGCGTTGTTCAAACTTGGTGTATGTACTAAATTGGTCATGGTTTTTGGCTACCATTTTATCTAATTTGTCATTACACCAACCCAGCGCAATCTTCTGCATGTTTAATTCATCCTGTAAAAACGTAGAATAACTATATAGTGAATATGACCAAGTAAAACATTCTTCCTGAGTAAGAGACTTGATTGTTTGCATATCAGCGTCAGCCACTGTTTGCCATTCATCATTAAACTTTTTATTAAACCTAGCATGACTAGCGTTTAAAAAGTCGTCAACCATAGCTTTCAAGTCAGCCAACTGCTCACTCGCCGTTTTCAATTTGATCTCTCCATTGCTCGTCTGTTTCAGAATACTTCAATACTATTATATCAATCTTGTTCAATTCACACCACTCTATTTTATCTTCATCCTTCGCTTTTGCAATAGCAAAGTCTGCTTTATTTTTATGGAAGAAGGGTGTATACTTGTAATGTTGTTGACCGTGTACCTCTATGGCTAATTTAATTTGGGGGATGAAAAAATCTAGGAAAAGCACACCTTTTCTGTGAGACTGTGTGCTTCCCGGTAGTTTTACTTCTTCTAGCATTCGATACGAGTGGTACATCTCCTTTAAGAGATTTCTTGCCCGTATATGATACTTCGATCTTTTTCTCTTGTCGTTTGCTGCTACAGAATAACCGTTTAAATTCCAAACGTATTCTCTGCCATTTATGCCTGTAACCTTCATCTATAACTCCTATTATTAGTTTTGCGGTCAATACCCCAAAAGCTATTTCTAATATATTATATATACTCATTCGTTCACTATTTTCTTTAGTCCTTTTTCTAAATTCTTAATTGTTTTTAGCGCATATTCTGTGAGTTCGTAATCTTCTTTGTATGCGCGTAAAGCATCTAACACCCTCCACGCTTCTGTTTTATTTATTTCTATTTGTGCCATTAGAATAATTCCTTGATATTATCGTATATGAATGATGAAATTTCTGGATTGTTGTTTAGAAATTCTAGAGTGTTATTAGCTCCTTGAAATTTAAAAAATCTTTCTATATCTTCTGGCTTGTCGGACACGTTGTTGTCTGCAAGTATTTTCTTGATGACGGGGTTTTCCAAATCATCTATAGCACATTGTATAGTATACCAAGCTCCAGCGGTTTTTATAAGTCTAAACTCACAGGCAATCTGCACAACCTCCTGAGTCTCGTCTAAGCCAATACCGTATCGTATCCAGCTCTCAGCTGTGCTATTTGGAGTGCCGCCAGCGCATGACGTTTTGATGTTCCAATTGGCAATCTGACCAACGTGTGGCCCAGTATCTTTAGGAACTTGCCAGCGACCACGATGTGTAATAACCATATTAGTACCAGCTTGATATTGTAGCATGTTACCACAGTCTGCCATCTTTGCTGGCGCATATGGTGATCCACCAGTATTTGCAATGTTGTGAGTCACAGCAATAAGAATTGTTTTATTCTTCATGAGAGAGCCGCTAATACGTTTAAAAAACATAGAGAGCAATCGAGGCAAAGCATTACGTACACCTGTTCTAACTTCACCATCTAGCTCTACTGATGGAACCATGTTGGATAGTGAATCTGCAATTATCAAACATCCCG
>Ga0209634_1003763_pt1 | contig 10138 bp, 26 predicted proteins | sample LinPmetageLP40_FD_184043 | JGI IMG/M metagenome (GOLD analysis project Ga0209634, IMG submission 184043) | Marine viral communities from the Pacific Ocean - LP-40 (SPAdes) (version 2) | ecosystem: Environmental > Aquatic > Marine > Oceanic | place: Pacific Ocean | collected 2010-08-26 | reverse complement strand
ACATAAAGACTTGTAAGAGTGCAATACCACTTAATATACTTCCTATCCTCTTAACAGTAGGCTTTATGTTGCAATACTCTTTTAATTCATATATAAGTCTTGGTTCTGCACTATCACAAATTATCAAATTCTCAATAGCGTATTTTTTATTAGCTTTACCTATCTCCTTGGTTGACATACCTATTTGTGAAAACATTTCTTTAACCCATATTTTCTTCTTACTTTTGTCAACTGAAATTTTACAGAGGACTGTTGGGTCGGCAGAAAATCCAAAGTCTTGACAAAACAAAGTAGGTGCGTATTCGTTGAACTTACCAGTAGACCAATTATTATATATTGTACCTTCCGCTTTGTCAAGCCAACCACCAAGTATTTGGTGGTTGTATTTATCGGGTCTGTTTCTTCTAATCCATTCTAAGTTTATAAGGAATGATTTAGATAAATGTTTCTTATTCTCTAAGTAAGTTGTGTGAATGTAAGTCGTATCTTGACTTTTCTCATTCGTAGAAGGATTCACCCCCTTAGATGCAAAAAATCTCTGATAAATCCAATGTTCTTTAGTGGCAGGGTTTAATATTAAAATAACCCTATTTTGTTTTGTCTTTACCCTTACAGATTGGTCAATCTTATCGAATATATCTTCATCAACTAATTCTTCCGCTTCATCTAAAACAAACGTTGTAATCCCTTGTAGGGATTTCAAGTTTGCAGTTTGATTTCCTGCTGATGTTTTTATCCCTTTAAATATTATAGCAGAACCAGTCTTTATGTTTACTATTTCATCTTTACCTATTTTGAATTGGTCTGTAAGACCAAGAAGTTCTAACTTTTCTAAAAATTCGGGTATGATTGAAACAGAAGCAGTAATCATTGTCCACCTACAAAAAAGTATCTTATGTCCTTCTTCCATAGCAAGTAGAACAAGAAAAACACAAATACCAAATGACTTACCACTACCACGACCACCAGTAATTACAAAATACCTACTGTCATCACCAAGCGCATTGTATTTTGGGTGTAATACACTCATTAATCCTCTACAACTTCAAATTCTGTGTCATCTTGTGTCGTAGCGGTAGAGTTACCAGTAAATATGTTTTGTATGTTAAATGTTTGACCTCTACCCTTATCATCAGAAGCAACTAAATCTTCTGGCTTACCATAAGCATATTCAAGAAATAGCTTCATATGAGGAAAAGAACCCTCCTTAGCTTTCTCTGCTAAATCTTGAAACGCTTCTTTTTCTGAACCAAAAATATCTTTCATTGCATTTACAGCATAAGCAGTAATACGTTCCTTCTTAGCTTTGTTTGTGTAAACCTTTGGTGTTGTAGACTTTTTATAAGTCTCTCCTTTAGACCTACCGTTGTTCTTTCGACCATCGGTAGGCTTTAAATATTTTCTTTCTATTGGTTTTCTTCCCATTATATTGATAGAGTTCTTAATCTTCTATTGTATTTTTTTAATAAGATAGCTTTTATTTTCATCTTATCTACAAAGTATTCTTCTTTAAAACTACCTTTTTTTGATTCAACCATTTTAAATGAAATCTGATTGATTTCATTATTCAATGACGTAATATGACGTAACACAAATTTAATGTGTTTTGTTCTTCTGTTTACTATATAACGTATCATAAATTTTCCATATTTTGTTTTGACATTCTATATAAGAATAGACCTTCTCGCCTATTCGTTTCTTTCCTGCTCTTTCTATAATTATTTTGTACTGGTCACATTCACCTCTGCCTTTGCAGGAAGGCATAGGTATGGGATATATCTTATACCCATTCAACATACACCAAGAAAGTGCAGTATAGTTTAATGTATTAACTTCTATTTCTTGTTTTGTTTTTTTCACTTTCTAAATTATGCCAAAAATATTAATTATTGGCGTTAATTAAAATTTAATTAGTTGTAACTTTTCAATTTCTTCGTTATACATCCGTTTTATAAAAGGTTTAAATGGTTCGTAATCGTTCTTGTCTTCAATCCATTCTCTTTCATCCATTTCACTATTCCATATCATAATCTCCCCAAAGTTGATAATATCAATATATCCGTTTGTAGAGTAGTTAAAATCTCTACTCGACAGTCTTTCTATTTCATTATTAACCTTTTCACAAAGTTCTTCGTTTAACTCATTAATAATTTCTAAATAATCCACCATTTTTATTTTATTACTTTTAAGTTATGCAAAAGGCATAAATCTATGGTCTCACCCACTACAATTACTGCATAAGGCACACCCAAACCGCCCCTACAATAGCCATCAATATATCCCTTATCGCCTTTTTTTAGGTTAGAGTGTTGTGCATCTTTTTTTAATTCTACTTTAGTTTTCATATCATTTCTTGTTTACACCAATCGTACAAAGAAAGTTTACTTTGTGCTTGTATTCTTCGTCTGTTTGCATTTTGTACTTTCACATATACCATAGAGGGTACATCCATCTTTGTACTTGGGTTTGCTTCGTAATACAGCTTTTCAGCTACTTCAATAACATTCATTAGTTAACACCATTCATTTTTAGGAAAGTCTTGTATTTTTATTTTTTTTCTTCTACATCTCCATTTCTGTTTTAATGAGAAACCATAATCTTTAGAACTTTGCAACATATTTTTATGTTGGTTAGGTAATAGAATTAATGTGTCATTATTCTCAAAACTTATTTCTATAACTTCAATCATAATTAATAAATATCTACTTCGTTTGCATCAAAACCGCAACTATCACACGCAAGACCATCAAATTCAGCACCACAAGAACAACGTCGTATAGCATTGTGTGTATGTAATTTTTTAGCTGAATCTTCTGTTCTTCTAATTATTAATTTTATGACATTTCTTAAATGGCTTTCAGTCATGTTGTCAACATCAATTTTGTTGCCATCTTTCATTGTCCAATAATATTTCCTTGTTTCTTTTGTCATGTTACTTCCTAAGTTCTTCTATCCAATATTTACCTCCGTAATTATTCATTTCTTTAACTCGTTCTTTTTCTTCTTTTGTTGGTTCTTCCCAATATATCTTTTCAAATGCCTTGTCGGGTTGGTTGTAGTCATTTGCTACGCTAAATAATATCCATACTTTCATAATGTTTAATTTGATTCAATTACCCCTGCATATATAATTTCGTGCTTGTCAGCACCATGTTTCATATTATAACCTTTTACCATAGCAGAAATTCTATCCAATAATTCTTCCCTCTTATTTTTTGGTGTATCCAAGTAAAGCATTTGTAGCCTAATCTCTGATTTATCGGCTTGTTGGTGAACCTTCTTAGGTGTAAGGTCAACATTAAATAGTTTATAATAATCTCTAAGAAAAATTGGGTCTTGTGTTTCTACAAAGCCAACAGCTTTCTTACTGTGATTTATTATAGATGCGTGTGTCAAACCTAAATACTTAGCGATATAACACCATCCATAAGGTAAGTTCTGTGTTGTATAATAACAAAACATTCTTTTTGCATTGATTATGTCCGAGAACCTTCTTTTGTTCTGAATATCCACATTGTAATATTTATTCACTAACGCTTCTACTTCTTCTAATCCTAATGCTTCCTCTGATTCTAATGTATCTTTCAATTATTTGTTTTTTTTAATTATACGCTTGTTATATAGAATATTCAGTAAAACTTCTATCCCAATGAATCAATGGTCTACTCCATATCTTGCCGTTTTGTCCTATATACACCACGTCTATCGGGTAGTCTTTGAGTCTTTCTGGTGTACTGTCGGTGTTTGTCAGCAATAAAATAGTGTAAATGTTACCGTTTCTGTGCTTAAATTGTTTACCTACCATATTTTTCATTTATCTATTTTTTAATTCTTCGGACAAAGTTACAATTTCTTTTTTAATATCCAAAATAGTTTTGTCTTTAGAAAAATTAATTGCTCTCTTAATACCCGAACATATTTCATATTGTTCTTGTGATTCATAAAAACGCAAGTCTTCATTTAATTCTAATATTGAAGAACCATAAGCAATGTCTATCAATGTTATTAAATAATTCTTTTGAACTTTGCTTTCAAAATCTTCTAAAAAACCTCCTAATTTAATTGAGTTCATTTAACATTTTATAATTATAAATAGCAACTTGCAGTTTCAAAGAAGCGTTAAGCATGTCTTTTTGTGAAAACTCAAAAGTATCAACACCGTAAGTTTTCTTATCTATAATAACAAAAACCATCCTCCTTATGTTGAAAATAGTTGTATATATATACGCTTGTATATCATAGTGCCACTTATGCCTTGCATCGTACTCCCATTCATCTATGTTGTTAGTAGTCTTTAAGTCTGCAAGTAAGTCTGACTTTTTATAGTCAGCCTTACATCTGAACGGTATTCCATTAATGTAACCAATGTTAGGTACTTCTGCTTCTCCACCATTAAGGTAATGTGAAGCGTACATATCGTCATCTAAAACATGCTTTAATGCAGCGCATTGTTCATATTCAGACTTTAGCATTACCTTTTTGCGACTGTTTTCAAATTCAGCATCTTGAAACTTTACCGTCCTTCTCGTGCTAACATCAACAAAGTGATAGTCGGATTTTACTTTCTCTGGTTCTAAAATCATCGTATGAGTTAGTCCACCAATACGTATGGCAGGAATATGAGAAATATCTTTACCTAAATTCTTTAAGTAATCTTTAGGTTTAGAATATAAATCCTTAATAGAAGAAGAAGATAAAGTTGTTTTACCTAAGTAACCATAGTAAAAAGAATCGTCATACATTTTCTGTATTAGTTCTTTTTTTTCCCATTGCTTATTATCTAATAGTGTTATCATTTTCTACGTTTTCTTGTTTTAATTTTCATTTCTTCACTAATGAAGTATATAAGTATAGACGGTGTAATGGCTACCAATATAATAATTAATGCACCCAAATAGTTTTGCTCTCCTATTCTTTCCGCTATTTCTAAGTAATAATATTCAATAGTAATTAAAGCTGATACAACCATAAAAATTATAGTCTGTAAGGTTTTACCTCTAACTGCAAAAAACAACACACCTAAGTCAACAGAAACCGCATATAACCCTCCATGTATATAAGCATACAGTTCGGGTAGTTCGGATAGTCCTGCAAAGACAATCATTAAGTGTGGCACTTGTACAAACATAATAACACTAACCGCAGTAATAAATGCGGTAGTGTTACTCTTTATAGCTTTTATCAACTTCATCTCCAATAATCTTCAATCTGTTTTTCTGTATACAGAACTTTGGCGAACTGCCGAATCTCGTCCATAAACGTTGATGCGCTAGCATCATCGGGCATTTCAACAGAATATTTTTTTTCAAATACTTCTATTGAAATCTTAATTAGGTTTTTATTTTCCATCTATAATTGATTTTATTTTTTCTACATAAAGTGTAGCATCCATTAATTCCTCTTGCAGATGCGTAAGAAATTTTAACAAGCCATCACTATTCTCTTGCAATGTGGTGTTATACTTCTTGATACCAACAACGCTTCTTTGAGCAAATTTACTAATAACTTTTGAGACTATCAAATCGCTTTCAAGATTATTTATAACATCTCTTTCTAAAGATACTGGTTGTTTTTGTTCTTCCATAAGATTCCATTTACTTATACTATCACCCATATTTAAAATTTACATTTTTTACAATTCCACATAACTCCTAACTCATTGATGAAATCAACGGGATTTTTTCTGCCATCATCAACACTTGTATAAATCCAACTTCCATTCATATAATATCCAGTTACAGAAGTTTTTTCTATTGGTATATTTTTAGTTTCATCATTAAAACAATGTTCTATTTTTAACACAATAGAATTATCTGTATGCCAAGAATTACAAATACGTTCTAACAAAATTTTTTGACCCAAAGGTATTTTAACACCACGCCTTTTAACTTCCATTAAAATTAAAACTTCATTGTTAAACTCTAAAACTGCATCTATATCAGAAGGGTGTATTTGTTTATTCTGTAACCCAGAAAAGTCGATTACTTGTTTGACCAAGTTCCTATTTCTTATTAAAGATTTCATTTGTTATAGTAATTAAAATAATTCTTTAATTCCTTCACCACACCTGCAACACAAGTTGAACAACCACTTGTTTCTTTTTTCTGATGAAAAACTCTATTATATATTCTATACAACAAAACTTGGTCGCTTGCCTTAACAATCCCATTGAATTGCTTAAAAAATGAATCTAAGTAATTGTATTCTACTTCAAATAAACATTCTGGTTTATTGTACGGAAAAATTTCATTTAATTTTTCCTTACGTTCATCACAACCGCAATCTTGTCCAAGAACAAATTTAATGCACCTTTCTATGCCAGTTGCTTTAGTTACCTTAGCTACTGTATCACCAAGACCCTCGCTTGCTTTCTCTTGGTTTTCTTTCCATTGTTTGTACGCCTTAGTACGTTTGTCTTTTGGTTCTTCCATTTTACTTTATTTTATCGTAATCTCCGTTTAAAAAATCTTGGTAATCTTCACCTAAGTGATGTTTTAAATATCTCTTGTATCTCTTACAAGAATTAAATATAGATGTTAAAGAAATACCAGTATGCTTAGATAATTCACGCATACTTACCGTACCTAAATAATAAACATAAAACAAATTCTTGTCGTAATCATACTTCCAAGAATCTACTTTATGGTCTATTTTATTTAGTATTCTTTCTAAAGAATGAAACTTATCTAAGTCTACAACATTGTCGGGTAAATTAAATTCTTCAAATTCATCTATATAAATGAATTTATTTTTTGTTTTGTCTTTAGTGTAATCAAAATAAAGATTTCTTATAGTGATATAAATATAATATTTGTTAGGTTCTGTTTCATTGTACATTATATTGCTGCCATTTTGGGCAGCATTATAAACCTTCAAATACATATCTTGAACTATATCATCAATCAAATGATTGGGTATGCCTAATGACCTGCACATAGCTTTCCACTCACTATCAAATTTGACCAACACCTCTAACATAGTTTAATATAATATATTTATTTTAAAGATAAACAAATTTATCATAACAATCGTTATGCTTCCCATTGATTGTCCTTCTCTTAATGCTTCCACGTTTTCATGGATTTCAAAACCTAAGTTAATTCCTAATATTGGTTCTACTGATATGTTCTTCATTAATAAGTTAATTTTAATTTAATACAACTTGTTTCTTGATAATACTTTTTGATTTCCTTTATGTGCCAAATGTTTTGGTCTTGTTCAAAGATAACACCTTCTAAGGCGTCAAAAAAAGCCTTATTTAAATTATCTTGTAAATCGGGTTTAGTAACCTTTGGTGTTCCTTCAATCCTATTCTTCTTAGGCATACTCTTGGGGTAAGCAAAGCAGTAATGCAAATAATCTACCGTTATTGGTACACCAGAAGGAATAAGTTCCTTACCCTTCTTTTGTTCAAATAATAATTCCCTTAGGTGTTTTTGATAAGCAACTATCTTTGCAGGCTTATACGTTGACACAAACGGTTTTTTATTATTGGGTGCTATAACCCTAAATCGCATAGACTGATGCGATATGGGTTCTATATTGAGAATACATTCAAATGTTTTCATAAATTTAAAAATTGGTCGTTGTCTATTTGTTGTGGTATTTCATCCAAAACATTAGGTAAACCATCTTTACCTACATTAAAAGCAAATTCTTCAAAACCATAATTTCTTGACGATTTACACTTAACAACAACACTATTGTCAACTATATCCAAGAACATCTTTGTCTCACATTTAGCACCTAATGAAGTACCTAAGTGTCCTTTTGCTTTGTCGCTATTTGGATTAGCATGAATAATGGTCATAATATGTAAGTCTAATTCTTGTGACCAAGTCATTAGCCTTTGGCTTATTTCTTCTGATGCTTCCTTATCGTTACTATCTTTACAAATGTCAGCAACACCATCTATGATAACAAAATCATTATTGTCATATTCATATAAGTATCTGTCTATAAAATCAAGTCTTTCTCTCCAACTATAATTTCTTAAACCAAAAGTAATATACTTGTTTCTATTTTGTGAAACTCTGTATGCTCTATTAAAAACTCTGTGTGCGTGATACCTACTTTGTTCTGTGTCAAAATGAACAATGTTTCTTGTGTTATCGTGAACACAAATATCACCTATATTTGGGCATTTTGGATTTAAGTATGCCATACTAAATAAAGAAACTAAAAATGTTTTCTTTCTTTTTTCTTCTGCATAAATGAAACTAAAGTTTCCTTTAGTGCATATTGGAATGGGTTTCTCCGAGGTGTTGTTATCATAATAGAAACCTTTAGAAAAAACAATCGGAGGTTCTGGTTGAGATTGTGAAGGGTCAATATACGCTTCTTTAAGTATCTTTTTAAATTGTTCATCACTATTTATTTTTAGTTCTTGCATAATTGTCTTTAGTTTGTTTTGCTACGAAATCCCGTATAATCTTAGAAAAAGTATCGGATACTACACCTTCCTTCAAAAATGGTCTGCCATTACTCATCTCTATTAACTGAACTTCATTTTCTATTCTGCATAATGAATTTTCAATAGGACTTTTAAGGATTATATTTAGTGGGTCAAGAATAAGTTTATTAACATGAAAATCACTTACTTCTTCCCATTTCTCATTATTCATTTCTAATCTAAAAGCTATGTACCAAGCACAAAGTCTTTCTAAGTAAAGAGACTTATCCTTAAAGTTTTCATCAAGAAAATCGCAATGGTTTACCACCTTATTAAAAGACTTCTTTTGCTTCCAACTTCCATGTCTCTCTACTAATTCTGATATGCTTTTTAAATCTTCAATCATAAAAAAAAGGGGGGCAAAACCCCCCTTTGTTTGTTTAGGTTAAGTTAAAAGTCTAAAAAATCATCCGATGGCGCAGAATCAGTTTGTGGTTCTTGTTGTGGTTGTGGTTCTTCTGGTTGTGGTTCTTTTTCTGCCAAGACAACAGTACCATTAGTCCAAACCACTTGTCCGTTGCCAATATACCGCTTTACAGATTTAGAATCTCTTTCTTCTTTAGTTTGTCTAATACTTACAGCAGTATTATTTCCATACTTTGTATCATCATTACAAGACATTGTAAGGTTGACATACGCATGACCATTTTTGGAATTGATTGACGACTTTGGAATCTTATTCAAGTCGATACTAAAATTGATTAATGCACTCATTTATTTACTTATTAAAAGGGTTAAATTGTTATCTTGAATCATATACTTTTCTAATACTTTTTTTATGTCTCCACCATCATGCAAGTAAGCCTGCACTTTTTTCCAATTTGGATTTGCAGGTGTAAGTTCTTCTTTAGTTTTAGGCTTTTGTTTAGCAACAGTCTTAGGCTTTTTATTGTGTGTATTAGTAGCATCTGAATCCTTTGTGTCGTCAAGAAGTAGTAGATTTCCTAAAGCATACTTTTTAGCGTAAGAAGAAGCTGCACCAGTACGCTGTGGCATTTGCATCCCCTTAGCTTCAAAATCAATAATAGAATATCCGACAGATTCAATAGATTGTTGTGAATCTAAATCAATACACGCAGCTATTGATTGAATGTAAACATAGTTGTTTAACGTTCTAATTTCTTCCGTAATCTTAAATAGCACACCATGCTTTCCTGCGTATGGTTTGATAGCTTCTAAAATATCTTCTGCGCTACGATAATTGTAATTACCAAAACTGTTTCTTTGTTTCTTTGGTGCTTTTAATTCTAACTGAATTGCCAATAATTTGTGTGTAATATCCATAATTTAATCTTGTGAAAATTGTTTTGTTAAGTGGTTAATGTCGGACTTCATGTTCTGTTTAACGATAAAGTGTAAAGAATAATCTTCATCTATACGCCTTAACATTTCTTGTCCGAAATGCTTAATTCTTAAATTGTAACTTGATTTATCCATTAAATAATGTTTTAAATTCTATGCAAAGTTAAAGTAATTATTAACATAAGCAAAAAAAAAGGGATAAAAATTAATTTACCCCTTTCTCGAAACACAATAAAAACATTACTTTCCGAATAATGAATTGCAAATATAGTAATAATTAATTCTCTATCCAAATAGAATCTGGTCTTAAATCATCATTATCTACATATATATACTTTGTATTTATACCTATTCTTGTAAAGCCAGATTCTAACAAAGAAGCTA
>Ga0209634_1003762_pt1 | contig 10138 bp, 6 predicted proteins | sample LinPmetageLP40_FD_184043 | JGI IMG/M metagenome (GOLD analysis project Ga0209634, IMG submission 184043) | Marine viral communities from the Pacific Ocean - LP-40 (SPAdes) (version 2) | ecosystem: Environmental > Aquatic > Marine > Oceanic | place: Pacific Ocean | collected 2010-08-26 | reverse complement strand
TAGATTCCTTGTTCTAGACTCAGGAGTATCTATTCCCATTAGTCTAATCCTTTGTTTATATAATATTACGTTAAAACCTAAATGAATATTTACGTCTATCGTATCCCCATCAATTATTTTTACTACATCTGCACTATATGTGTACATTTTTACGCTCCTTCTTTCGATTTTTAAGCCAGCAATATTCACATCCATGACCGTTCCTTGACTTAGCATTCCGTTTTACATTTATTTTTCTACCACAGTCGTGGCATTTATTCCAATTCTTTCTTCCCATCTTTTTCCATCCAAGAATTATATCTGCTAACAGTGTAACAGACTTTATATTGTTTGTGTAGTCCTGACCCCCCTCTGGGGTCAACAGTAGTTCTATTAAGTCATTATACTACATAAATTAAAATATATGATATACTAAGGGTGGCAGGGGGGGATTAGATACCTTTTATTTATATACTTATATATACTTATATACTTTTATTTATATATTATTATAAGTATAATATTACTATGGATAATAAAATATCTAACTTAATATATAAACTTATATGTCTTATAGAAGATTTTTGGACCCTAGTGCATAAAAAGTTTTTCCATAAGTAGTTTTATCAGTATAATATAACTAGGTACACAATAAATGTGGGATAAATCCAACACGAAAGGGGAGCCAACTTTATTGTACGGATATAGGAGGCTCCCTAATCCCAAGAAAGGGTAAATATATTTTAAACAATGTCAACAGAAAATCTAATAAGAATAAGCATCTTTATTGGGCTTTTATTAGCGGCTCTGTTACTTGTTGGGGAGTTACTTTATAATTAAGGAGAGTCAATTATGAAAAAACTAAAATCAATATTAAAAAGCACTGGTAAAGCTATATTAGCAATGTTTACATTTCTAACTGTAGCTGGGGGTATAGCAGTACTTGCAACCACCTTAATTAATCCAGTAAATCTTTGGTGGCAAATCGCCCCAATAGAAATAAATTATTTTAATTATATAATCACATATACTATGATATTAGAATATATGGAATTATTGCAAACTTGGTATTGGTACAGTATCGGAATATCTATAGGAGCAATTGTTTTAGGACTCGCTGCTCAAATTAGAAGCATAGCAGGTTTGAAAAAAGTTCCTATGGCTATAGTTAGGTCACCTATTACACTTTATCAAGATATTAAAGCCTTTAGAGATTGGCTATTCAACAAAATAGAATACTTAAACGGTGAGTCAGCTAAATGGAGAAGATTCTTCACAGTTATGAAATCTCCGTACAGTATGCTTAGAGCTTTTGGTTTAAATCCTCAAATGGCAGTTGGTTTACTAGCAGCTGGTTCTGTTACAGGTACAGCAGTAGCAGTAAACGAAATCGTAGTGGTACGTAGTTTTGCTAGTGGTTCTCCGGGAATATATGCAGCACCGAGTGAATTCCCAAGTGAAGATTTAGAAAAAAAATATGCATGGAGAAAAGATAATCCAGACGACAATACCTTAAGAATTGTGCTTGGAACTACTCCAGTTGAACAGATTAATATTTCAAACGTATCAATTGGTACTGCATACACAGGTTCAGTACTTCCATCAGGTAAAACTGAAGCTATTCTAATTGAAGGTAAAGCAGGAACAACTGCTAGGCTAGAAATTGGTGAGCTTATATTTAATAGAAATACATGCAAAACATTAGCACTAAGTGATATTAATGCTCATAAGATTTCAATTAAAGATAACATTGCAGATGGATTAAGTATTGCACAGACTCTTACAAGCACACTTAGAAACTTAAGAGTTAGTGGTGGTAACTTTATGGCAGATGAATTAAAAACTGAAGGAGGTACTTATGACCGAATTTGGTTGGACACTGGAGATTTATCATCTGGTAAAGCTAAAATAAATAAATTAAATCTATCTAATATCGTATCTACTGGAGGTTCGTGTATAATAAGACAAGCAGACATTGGTGAATTAACTATACAGTACTCACAAGTAGGACATGATCAAAACTTTGCTACTAAAGAATTGACAATAAGTTCTACAGTGAGAGCTGCTAATTGGGATGTGACTGGTAATTATGAAGTATTATTAACAGAACCAACCCCACCGGGAGGATACGCTCCGTAAAATTATGGATGTAAAAGTAGGTAAAAATAAATATAAATTGACTTTACCTATAGTCCTAGCTGTTGGTGCAGCTTTAGTGTCCGCTATTAGTTGGTTTAGTATGATTCAAGTAAATATGGCTACTATGCAGTCTGAAATAGATAAACTTAATGTGATAATATTAAATCAAGAAGATAAAGTTCAGGCTTGTTTAGAAGTTGTAGATGATTACTACGAATTAAAACGTAGATTTAATAGCCAATAAAAATAAATAACAATAGGAAAGATTACCGTGGTCACACCATTAGAATCATTGAAAGATAAATACATGAAAGATCCTGAGATAATTCCAGAAGAGGGTCAATCAAAAGAAGATCTTGCAGAGGCACTTGCTCAACAACAAATTCGTCAGAGAAGAAATAATGATAGAGCTTTTGAACTTTTAACTAAAGCTGGGTCAGGTGAGATTGCAGATCCCGGAGGTGGTAGTAAAGAAGGTGGTTCTGCAGCAATGTATAGACTCACAGAGTTTGTTCAAAAACCTATAGAAAAAACTGAGCTTGATAGGAAAACATGGGGTGAACCTAGCAAAAAACATCTAAAGATTATGAATAGACCCCTAGGTGTATTAAATAAAGATGACTTAGTTGATATTAAATTAGATGCCCCACCTACCGAAGATAGTGATGAGCAGAAAACTGAAATAGATCAAATTAAAGATTTACGATCCATGCTAGATGATGATGCTATTCGTGAACGTGTAGACAAACAAGATGAAGATATACTGTTCCCTTTTAATCGGTATCTTAGAGAAAATGATTTAAAAATAGATAGAGAGAAGTTCATGTCTATTTTAAAAGATGTGAACACTATAATTTTTAAATTTAAATATTTTTTTAATCGTCCTCGACCTCACCAATATTCTGATATAGATGAGATAGATAATATAGGTGGTAAGAGTCCATCGTACCCAGCAGGACATTCCACAACTGGGGCAGTTATCGCTGAGTTATTAGCTGAACAATTTCCAGAACACTCTGAAAATCTTAGGGTCATGGGTACAGAATTAGGTTACAACAGAATTATAGCAGGGCTTCATCACCCAAGTGATCATGTTGCAGGACTCGCTTTGGCATCACAATTAATACCTTTATTAGTAGATGTAAAAATTACTAAGAGTGATGAGTTTATGAATGAGCTATTTAAATATATGGCTCACAGAGAAAACCTTATAAAAGATATGACACAAATTGGAACTCAAGATATATTGGATGGGGTTCGTATTGATAAAGAAAAAGAACCTATAGAAAAACATACTGAAGAACAACACGAAAAAGATCACAGAGATGATGAGTCAGATTTTAATATAGATGATGCAAGACAAGATTTAGAAGATCAAATACAACAAATTAAAAATAAAATTGAAACGGGTGACTATCAAATAGAAAAGTTTTTAACTAAAGCTGTAGAGAACATAGATACGAATGAAAGAAGACTGTACCGAACCATTGTTAACACTGCACAGAGAACAGATAACATTCAAAAAAATGAAAAAGACGCATTTAAAAATCAACTAGAAGATTACCTAAATGATGGGGGTTTCCAAGGTTTAACTACGTCTAAAAGAAAAAAAGTTCTAGAACAAATTCAAAGACACCTTGATCAAGAAGGTTTTCCAGATGAGCCTAAAAAACTATTTGAAGAATACCAAGACGCCGTTGTAGAAAGCGAGGATAAACTTAACGTAGGTAATTTAGTAAGGGACGCATCTAAAGTAGCTGAAGATAAAAAAGAAGAAGCACAATCAGAAAGCAAATACACTGAAGATGAGCTAATGTATTATGTTAATAAAAACGGAAAAGAACGACTTGAAAAAATAAAAGGGGAAGATAGAGTAACACACCCTTCACAAGAGTTATTTGATAATTTAAGCGACCAAGGTAAACAAGAATTTAAAAATAATTTCGGTCCCGATAGTTTAGAACTAAATGGGATGGTAAAGTGGATTGAGAACTGGCGACCTAAAACAACTGCTTCTGAACAAGATGTTATAGTCACTAGTGAGCAAGAAAAACATCGAGAGATGTATAACCAATTATCACAAGACCCTAATAATTTAATATCATATGTGACTTTCGGGTCTATGTCTAGCGAAATAGAACAACAGAGAAAAGAGTTACTTGCTAATGGTGTTATAAACAAAAAAGACCCTTCTAAGTATGCAAACACAGATGAAGATTATAATTATATGCATCCACTGCAAGCCTTAGTAGATTCATTAAATGATAATGATAAAGCGAATCTTATAGGAGAACTTCAAGATAATTTAAAATCAAGAACTGCAGGAGATACAACTGCAAAATTTAAAGCGTCAGAATTAGAAAAGATTATAAAAGACAATTTTATAAAAAATAAATACAGCACTACAGACTCTAGTATAAAAATCGGAAAAATAGATATTAAAAATATTAACACTGCGATTACAAACTCTAGATACATTGCATCATCTAACCCTTTACGAGAAGAAATACCATCAGATTTAGCAGGGGGTGAAGGTTTTGATCCAGCTGATGTTGAAGAAGCATGGGCTGGTCTTAACGGAGACGTAAAATTATCTAAAGATAATTTAAGTGATACTCAAACAGAAGAGATCAAAAACTCTGAATTTCAGTTTATAGAAACAGGAAATGAATTTATATTGAGACAAGCAAATAAGCTTGCTCCAGATCTAATACAAGCAGAGCTTACAAGAGTTAATGATTTAAATCCTTCTGAAAAAATACAAGCGTTTATATCAAACGGTAATAATACAGCTGAAATAAATGTAAATGGTGATACAAATGAAGTTATAGTAGCTTTAAATGATTTTAAAAAACAAGTTGACAATAATGCTGGAGATATCGATAAGACGTCACAAAATAACAATGAACTTGAAACAGAAAAAATAACAGAGATAAAAAACTTAATGTTAGACCTACAGGATAGAAGCATACGTGCAGATTTATCTCAAGAACAAATAGAAAGTTACGAGGATGATAAAGTTAAATTAATTAGTCTTACTCAAGATTATTTTGCAGAACATGATCAATTTAAATTATTCCAAGCATTAGAAGATACAGACCTAATACAAAACTTCGAAGTACTAAACAGTATTCAAGAAGGTGACCCTGATGTTTTAGATAATGCATTCCCGCCGATAGAGGCTGATGAACCTACTAACGAGGAAGCTCAAAAAATAGTTGAAGATAACAAAGAAGAAGAAAATAGTAACGCTGAAGAAAACGAATCACAAGTTCCAGAAGGTTCTTTTACATCAGAAACTTTTGCTAATGTGCCTACCGATAGATTTACTTTTGGTGGGGGCTTTGTAGAAAACTCTGGTTTAAGACACGCATTCTTAGGAGTTAAGGGTGCTGGAGATACTATGTGGGGACAATGGTATGCAGAAAGTAAAGAGAGAGATCCTAAAACTAAACAGATGATAAACCAGTGGAAACCGAATGATGGTTTCTATCTTATTAATAGGAGCCAAGACACAATTGATAGAATTAAAAAAGGAAATCCTAAGAACAAAGTTAGTCCTGTTAAGCAGATGCATTCTAACAGAAGATACCATTTAGATTTTACAGCAGACGGAATGGATGAAGGGTTTCAATTTTACTATGACAGATATAATAATGGTGATGTTATGGATTATGAAAGTTTAATGGCTGCGATAGAAAATGAAGACGACATAGGTGTTCAAGAAGATTTTAAAGAGTTGCAACAACAAGATAGGCAGCAAAAATTTGAAAGTGAAAACTATGAATATAATGACGCTTTCCATGGCACTGCGATAGATATTCTAAAAAATGCTGATGGTATATTTGCAGATGAGTTAAACGCATTAGAAACACCATTCACAAAACAAGGTTTTACTTTTTTTAACGATCAAGCGTTAGAAGCTGAAACATTTAATAATAAGTATGATGAGATAGCTCAAGAACTAGTGCCTGAGTGGAGAGTAGATGATGAAGTTAGAAAAAGCCAATCTACTCCTATAAATGAGGAAGAGCTAAACAACGAAATATATGTTAGAAAACTACGAAACGAATTATCATTAGATAAAAGTAATTTAAATAATCCTATTGATACGTTCATAGCATCAGACTTGCATTTTATGAATCACCCAGAAGCAGCAAACTTTTTAACTGGTACAAGCACTAAATTAAAAGTTGATCCTGATGGGAATATTGAAATAGATGCAGATGAAGCAGAAGACAATAACATTAACACAGAAGACATAGTTGACGAAGCTCCAGTTGAAGAAGATTCAGTTGAGGGAGACGCAGTTGAGGAAGACGCAGTTGAAGAAACTCCAGCCGAAAATTTAGATGCGGTATTAGATACCCACTCTGAAATAGTAAATAATCTTTATGGAATGAAATATAACCCTGATGTGTATTCTTTAGATAAATTTAAAAATAAATTAAAAGCAAAACATAAAACTGTTGATGAATTAGAAGAGCATCTTGGTGACCAAACTGGGGGCACTAATAAACCTAAATATGATAAATTCGTAGCATCACAACAAGAGGGACAACCCGCAACAGGTGCGGAAAAACCACCCGTACAAACGCCGCCGACAGCGGAAGAAACGCCACCTGAACAGCCACAAGCACCTGTAGCAGAAGCTAGCCAAATTGCTAGAGAAATTACTAATCAAGTAAATGAGATGCCTACATTATTTAACAAAAGACAAGATGGTACAGTTGCAACAAATCAAATTGCTAATAACGAATCAATGATGAATAGATATAGGGTTTTACGATCAATGTTTGCAGTGCAAGGAGCACATATATCTGAAGGCGGTAAAAGTGAGTTTGTTGATAAAAATGGACAACCTATAACTAGAAAACAAATTGAAGAAGAAATAACAGCGATAGACCCAGAAATAATATCTAAAGTCCAAAGGGATTTACAAGGTATAAATACACATTTGCCAAAATCATTACAATCTAAATTAGTAAAAGAAGAGAGTAGACCAGATTATTTTGAAGAGACACATATACAAGACTTGCAACAATCTAGAACAAATAGTGCCCAGCAAGAACAAGTACACAATAAAACGATGAGTGAAATTAAAAAAGAAGGTATTAATCATGAAAGATTTAATAGCGACTTACACAAAGAAACACAACAATTAAAAGAGTGGACACCAGCTTCACAAGAAAATTTTATGACTGAGATGAATGAAAAATATGCTGGTCAAGAAGGTGGGGCAACTAAATCTCAAATAGAGAAAGAAAGAATAGATCGTGGACTACCACCGGGAGATCCAAGACCAAGAATGGTTAAAGACGCTAAAACAGGTGCGGTTGTTCAACAAGGTTTCTATTTATGGCACGCGGGTACTCACTCATGGGTTACGCCTGAGTATGTAAAAGTACACGGAGAAGCAGCAGCAGGTCTTCCTACTGGGTCAGCGATTGATTTGACACAACTAAAAGATGGTGTAGGATTACCAGCACACGTGTTAGAAGGCACTACAGCTCAGAAGCAAGGGCTTGTAGGAATGTTACATGATGGCAAGAAGGGTGCTAGTTTTGACGGTGAGGTAAGTAACTTATCAATGACCCCAGCCATGGGCACAAGAGATGACAATAATAATATTACCCACACTGATAACATACATCAATTCACAAATGATGCACATGCGGCTCAGATGAATGTTGTAGGACATTTTGCAGAACAACAAATGAAAGGGTCGATAGAAAATAAATCAACATTAACAGATACAAGTAGAGGTGTAAGAGCTTATCAAGCGTCTGGCACTTCAGCTCTTAATAGATACTCTGCTAGATTTCAAGCAGCTGGTGGGGCTAAAGGAGCTCTTGCTAGATTTACTGCGGCAGTATTACCAGAAAAACTTGGGGGTGGCTTTACACCTAAACAAGCAGCTACATACTCTGCTCCAGATTTTCAAGAAGACTAGTATAATAATAATATGAATAAAAAAATACAAAAATTAGCTGACACTTACACACTGCAAAAAATAACGCAGGCAGCAGGTTATACTCAAGCTGATAAAGAAGCGAACAATAAACCTAAAACTGTAATGAGTCCTAAATTAACACTAAAAAGTAAACTGACAAAAAAGAATATCACTAGGACACCTATAAAAAATAGAAAAAAAGCTTACAAAACAATGGAAAAGTTTTGGGATAATAATGTACAATTAGTAAAGGACCATTTACCAGTCCCTCCTAGACAAGGATTAATATGGGATAATGTAAAAAGTAAATGGGTACGTCCTGAAATGGCGGGTAAAACCATAACTGAAGTTGGTGGTGGTAAAAGAATTAGGGGTGCAGGTACAGGCACTCATCAAAGAGCCGTGCAAACTAAACGTGGATTACGTAGAGGTGAAGCACGACAAGCATTTAGACAACCGGGTCTAAGAAGACAGAAGAGGATATAATGAAATTAAATGATTTTATAAAACAAGAACCTACTCCAAAAAAGTCAGGCTATAAAGTAGTAGTAGGTAATAGTCCTAAAGAACAAGAGTTAGCTAAAGAAGCATTAAAAGTTACAGGCTTACAAAATTCAATTGATGAATCTAATGAAAAAATATCTAGTTTACAAGAAGAAAATGATTTCTTAAAAGGTCAAATCAAACGCACTCAACATGAGATTGATGAGGCGAGAGGGAAAGTTGAAACCCAGCAAAATTTACAATTAGAATTAGTTGAAAAAGAAAATAAAATTACTTTGATTCAAGAAGAGATACATGAACTCGCTATCAAAGAACAACTAAACTCTGAAAGAAGTAAACAATTAGAAATAGATTTAAATGATAAAACTGGTGTGCACGAACAATTAGTTAGGCAACATGACCAAATAACTCTTGAATTTCAATCTGTATCAGCTAATCATAATGGTTTGAGAGCTGAGTTTGATAAACAAAAAGATTTTCTAGAAAAGCTACAAAATGACTATAATAAAATAGGGGAAAGAAATACAGGGTTATTAGGTGAGAGGGAAGAACTTTCAAAGCTAAAATCCGAATTTGAAGCCAAGTCTATCCGATTAGGAGAAGAGTTAATAAGAACTCAAGAAAAACTTAGGAATGCTGAGGGAGCTCTAGTAGATGCGAGTACTGCTAGTGATCATAAAGATATGAAAGCTATAAGTTCTGAAAATTTACATACAAAACTTAGAGCCGATTTAAAAAAAATAAAGCATACAGATGATAACTCTGAAAGTAAATCTTTAGTATTTAATAAATTATACGACACTGTAGATAATTTTTTAGATAACAAAGATCAGATAAAAACTGATAGACAAGCAAAAGAAAGAATGGAATCTCTTGACTGGAACGTGTCTAAACAAGAACTAAAACTAGGAAATGCTTCAACATATGCGAATAAATTAGGGTTTGGAGCTAGCACGTTTTTTAAATTAAATAATGAGGAGAACTAAATATGGGTAATTTTAGACAAGAAATAGAATTATTACAGAACTATCAGAAACATAAAACATTCACTTTTACAACTTCAAGCTCGTCTGCGGAGACGGCTTTAAACATTGCTTCTAATTTTGAAGAAGTAAATAAAATATCATTCGTAGTAGAGTTAGGTGATGCTTTTATCGCATTTGATGAAACTGCGACTAGTTCAAATATGTTAATACCACAGAACGAGGGATACTCAGATTCCGGTATCTACGCTGTCGATAAATTGTCAGTTATACGTTCTGCTTCTACCAATGTTAGAATTAGAGGAATCGCATGGGGGAGATAACTAATGCCTATAGGACAAGGTGCTAGAAATACTATCATATTAGGGGGTTTAGGAAGACCTCAACTTTTTGATACTAATGTAAAAGCTACTTCTATTGATGAAGACATTTTTACTGATCAAGAAGTAATTTCTTCTGCACAAGATGCAGATTTAGTTTTAGTATTAGACGTTTCTGAAACACCAGATCAAATAAAATATATTACCAGAGAGAACTTATTCGGTTCAGCTCTTGTAGCAATTTCTGGAAACGTGAATAA
>Ga0209634_1003761_pt1 | contig 10139 bp, 19 predicted proteins | sample LinPmetageLP40_FD_184043 | JGI IMG/M metagenome (GOLD analysis project Ga0209634, IMG submission 184043) | Marine viral communities from the Pacific Ocean - LP-40 (SPAdes) (version 2) | ecosystem: Environmental > Aquatic > Marine > Oceanic | place: Pacific Ocean | collected 2010-08-26 | reverse complement strand
TATTGTTGTCATTGTAATGATTGTATTTACCATTTCTATCTTCAGCTTCTATTCTAGTTTCAAAATCTCCACATCTTGCACCATACTCATTAAGATATTCGTTTCTAGGATATGCAGGTTCTACAAATAAAGCTAACATCGTAAGAGCTAAAATTAATATGGCTGTAAATCTATAATCCATGCGGAGACCTTCCATATGATTACCTATTTAAATCTTTAATGTCGTAGCTGTGCTCTCTAACTTGATCTGCTAATTGTCTATATAAATTTTCTGCCATCTGCCACGTAGATTCCGCAGAGGTCAGTCTTGTGTTTTGATCTGTAAGTTTTTCTTGAGCTACAGTTAAATCTCTTTGAAGATTTACTATTTGAGTTTGATTAGAATTAATTGTGTCTGTTAGATTGACAATATACTTAACGCCCGTAAATGTTCCAAAGAGAACGGATGCTATTACGGGCACTAATACAAAATTCTTTTTAAATAATTCTGCAATATTCATAAAAACCTATTTAAAAATAATTATTGCTACTAATATTGCAACAACAGCAATTTCTGTTTTATGGTCTGTCCAATAGTGTTTAGCAGCTTCTTTGATTTTATCTATCATGTTTATCTCCTTTGTTTTTTTTACATTTGCATCTAGGGGCAGTAAAAAAATTCCATACATTATCTAAATATCCAAAAAAAGAATAAAAAATACGATCAATCATGGTTCTTAAAAATACTCCTAATACAACTAAAATAAAAATTAAATATAATATAGCATAGATTATTAAGTCTATGAATAACCAATAAGTTTTTTCTAACACTTCCAGCGTCTTCGTGCTGCGCATATTCGTTTATCAGGAGTTTTACTGCAATTTACATTATGCATTTTCATCTGACCTGCGCTTCTTGCACAATAAGAGCTTCTTCTTTTAGAAGCCTTACTTCCTTTTTTAACTTTTCCTGTTACAGCTGTTTTTAACTTAGATCCAGGATTAAGTTTTCTATAAGCCTTAACACCGGCCCTAGTCATTCCTGCACCTGATTTAGTACTACGATAATTTTTTTTATTACGAGAAGGCATTCCTCCTTTAGCAAAAGAATCTATCTCTAGCCCTAAATCGGAGTAGTAATCCATCTTACGTAAATGTAATAGTTACTCCAGCAGTTCCTGCAATAGTTGCATGGACACCTTCTAAAAATAAAATTCCAGAACCTGGTACATATTCAGATAATCCTTCAGTTCCAAATAAATATGTAGCAATAACAGAACCTGTTCCTCCACCTGTTCTTAAAATAATAGAACCACTTGCATTTCCTTTTCCTTGAATAGAAGTAACTCTAGCTCTTCTAGTTGTAGGAACCATTTGAGTTGTACCTGTAGCATGTGCTACCGACTGATCTGATGTAAAACTTCCTCCACCTGACATAATTTTCTCCTTTAACTCATGGCTCCCGAAGGAGCCACTAGTTTATTATTAACTTAGATTAATATTTTGTTGATATAAAATAGTAAATCTACACTCACCAGCATTTGTAGCTGCTGAGTTAGTAACATTAAGTCTTACATCAGTTCCGCCAACATCTTCCCATGCTAGTGCTCCACCAGCTTGAGTAGTCGGACGTTTAAGTCCAACAGTTGTTCCAATAGCAAAAACATTAACATATGCTGTAGCTAATCCACCAACTTTACCAATACTAATATTAGTATTTGCATTAGATGCTGTAATGCTATCAAAAACAATATCTATTAATTGTGAATTTGCTGGAATGATAACGTCTGTTGCAACTGCTGCAAGTGCTCCTCCAGATAAGTCAATAGCGTGTGTTTGTGCCATTACAACTTGTCCTGTGTTTTTCATGTCTTTACCAACAGTTGTACCTGTAGTATTTGAAATCGTTCCCGCTTTTATCGGTCCCGAAAAAGTAGTTGTTGCCATAATATTTTCTCCTGTATAGCGTTTAAATTTTGTAGTCTCTATACCGTCTGACTAGTCAGTCTACAAAATTATATTATCTAGTGTTTGTATTATACATAAAAAAAGGGGCGATGTGAACACCGCCCCTTTTAAGTAACCTTTTACAGTTAAATAGTTTGACTATTAACTAGTAGGTAATTTTCCATTACCAAATACTGCTCTTGGATCAGACCATCCAAAAGAATATCTTTCTCTAGCTTTAAATCTAACGTTTCCTGTATCGAAATCACCTTCCATAGCAGTTTTAATTGGACTTCTAATGAAGTGTTTAAAACCGTTAGGTGCATCAGTTAACAAGAAGAAAGCATCCGTATCAGTTAAGAAATTATTAACTGAATATCCTTCTGGAACCATTCCCATGTTAGCGATTGCGTTGATATCGTTATCAGCAGTTCCGACTCTTTGAGGAGACTTCATGATTCTCTCAGCAGTAAATTGTAATTCTTTTGGAATTATCATTTTTCTACCTTGAGAAGCAATTTTTAAGCCTCTTTCATCAACAAAAGCACCAATATCAATCAAAGATTGTTCTAATGATGTTTCGTTAAGGTCGGCAGCAGTTGCTAATACGTTTGAGAACGTATTACCAGTTGCAAGTGGGTGAGCGTTGTTTATTAATGAAACACCATCTCCTCCATTGAAACCAGCTGTTTTCTGTGCATTATTTAACACAGATGCTGCTTTAACTTGTTTAGTGTTCGACATCGATCTTGCAAGAGCTCTTGTGTATCTTGCAGCCAATCTGTCGTACAGGTTATCCTCGATTGCTTCCTCAGTGATAGAGAATGCTAAAGCGATTGTTTCGTGTGAGTATCTTGCTGTGAAAGTTTCACCTGCTTGATCAAACACTACTCCCGCACCTTCTTGTTTAACTGGTGCTGAAGCGAAACCGCTTAACATTACTTCTTCTTCAAAAGCTCTGTCAGATGTTTCAGACGGGAAAATCTCCGCATGTTGATTTTCATATCTGTTATATTCCAGGCCGAATAAAGCATTCAAACCTGGCTCTAGTTCTTTAACTAGCTGTGCTCGTGATATTGCCATAGTTATTCTCCTTTATTACGCTATACCTGTACCACTTCTAAAGAAGTGGTTGTTGATTCTAACAAGAATATTAGCATTAGGACTTCCAGTATCAGAATTATCTGGATCCTGTGAAATGTCTATTGCTTGTACCGCAAAAGTAGCTGCTGTGCCTGAAGCACTTACATCTAATTGTACGCTTGATATTCCTGTTTGTGTAACACCGCCTGCAGTAGTAGCAGAGTAATTTTTAAACAGATCCGCTCTTGTAAAAGCCGCATCAGCGTCCATTAAAAATACTGCGTCTGGATCGTCAACAACAAAGGCAGTAATATCGCCTTGAGTTGGTGTGATTCCACCAGGGTAGTAATTTTTGTACGTTGGCTTTTGAGTAGTTGGATCGTTATAAAAAACTCCGTTAAAAACACCCACAACAGCGTAACTAGTATTACCAGTATGTCTTTCGATATTTCCTGTAGAAACAGGAACAACCAAGTCGCCTTGGAATATCGCAGTGCCATAATTTGGCTTAATAGTATATCTGTTTTGAGCACCTACTAATGGTGTACCGTCTAGTTTTCTGTGCGGTCTTAGACCGAACTTTTCTAGTTGATTTGCCATAGTTGTTTTCTCCGTTATGTTTAGTTTAGTTTAACTCCAAGCTAACTCGGTAGGTAATGCAAAAAAACTATTTTTTTCGACTACCACCAAAGGTAACTCTAGATTGCCTATCAATATTGATGGGCATCTCTGGTCGTTGTTCCTTCATTAGATCATTATCAACCGCTTGAATTTGTTCTTGAGTAATTCTATCGAAGTACTCGGCACGGCTTTTTAATATCTCTTCAGGTATCCTTGCCAACACAAGGCCACCGATTCCTATACACCCTTGATACTGTCCCTGATTGATGATTGGATATTTGCTGACATCAGCTGAGTTTTTAATCTCTTCTGCTCTTACAAATTCCCAACCCTCTCTAAGTTTTTTGGTTACATTAGCTGTATCCTCAAACCCAGCCACGCTCGTTCGTATCCAACGATGGGCATAGCCCTGTGGTGCGGGTGGTGCGTCTAAACTCGATGGTGGAGTCCAAGCGCTAGGTTGTTTTTCTTCTTGCCTAGTCTCTGACTGGCGTGAGGTTCTTTTGATATTATCCATTTGCATTCTCCTTCACGTATTTTGCGTATTCCTCTAGTGGCACCCCTAGTTTTTTAGCGATAACTATTTGTGACTTGGTGAGTTTCACTGATCGGCGCCCGGTTTGGTTTCTTTGTGCAGAAGCAACAGTTTGGACGGGTTTCTTTTGCTCCTGTGGTTGACTAAATCTATGAGGAAAATTATCCTTCATAACTTTATCAATTTCATTATAATACTCATCACTCTCTGCGTCAAACCCCTGCTCTACAAGATCATTATGGGCTTGAAACGCTGCACTTGTCATGATTTTATCGCTACCGAACCATTCGTTTTTTTCAGCCCATCCTTTGGCTTTATACGAAGGTGTTGCAGCATTTGCTTGAGGTGCTTGTTGTATTGGTTGTTCTACTTTAACTTCAGCCTTAGCTCTTTCTTCTTTAGCGTCTTCTTCAGCTTGGGTCATCTTAACTTTTTCTGCTTCTACAGCCAATGTTGCTATTCTAGAATTTGCATCAGCTATTTTATCAGCATCTTGATCTGAAATAGCATCTCGTAACGCTTTTTTAGCATCTTCTTGTTCAGCGACAACTCTAGCAGAAAATTGTTCTATATAACTTTTACTAGTTTTTGAAAATCTAGTGTTAGTATCGTCAAGTTGATTTTTTAAACCTTTTGCATAATCTAAAGCAGCTTTTTCTCTTCTTTCAGATTCTCTAATTTTAAAAGTTAATTTATCTATTCTTCTTTTAACTTTTTCAGATACATCAGAAAGACTATCTTCTTTAATTTCTGGTTTAACTTCTTCGTTTATTGTTTCAACTTTAATACCTTCAATACCTTCAGGTTTAGGTTGTGTATAACCTAAATCAACTTCTTGGTTTGGTAATTCGGTTTCTGAAGTTTCTATTTTTTGTTCTTCAACTTCAAGTGTTTGTTCTTTTACTCCATCGGTATCTAATTCAACTGATGAATCTTTTATTTCTTCGGTGTTTTCCATAGTAGCTCCTGTTTAATTGCGTATGTATTAGTATGCGTGCAAGATATCCTCCGGATTATTAATCTTAGCGATTATCTCGTCATCGTTTAGAATACGAACTTCTCCGCCTTCTATTTTAAATCTAGCTCCAGCATAACGACCAAAAATAATCCAATCACCCTTTTTACACCAAGGGCCTTCTGGAAATTTTTCTTTGTCTTTGTAGCATAGATCCCCCATCTTCAATACGTATGCACATACGGTAGTCATTTGTATTGTTTCTTGGGTTGTATCAGAAAGATAAAGTCCACCTTTAGTTTTTTTAGGTCCAGCGTATGGTAAAACTAAAAGTCTATAACCAGTTGGTGTTGGTAATCGTTCTAGAAGATCTTTATTACCTTCTATAGCTTTAACATCTAACTTAGTTTCTTTGATTTCATCTTTTGATTTGTAAGCATCAAGTAATGCTTCTTTTTTAGGTACTTCCTTCGTAGTCTCGAAGTTCTTTGTCATTTAGTAGCTCCTGTTTTTCTTGCAGGTCTTTAAGATCCTGAAGCAAAGACTCTAGGCCTTTGATTTGTCCTCTAATATAGTGAAGTTGTTCTAAATTGTCAACGGTATACACTAAGGTTTCTTTTAGGGACTCTATTCTCTTTTCAGCTACTCTTCTTATTAATGGATAATCTATAATCATTAATTTCTTTTAAGTGAAATTTTATTTTTACCTTGTTTTAATAACATAAAACCATATTCATTTACAATAATTTTTAATACAGCATCCATGTTAAATTTAGGATAATCATCAAATACAAACACTGTTCCTGCATGCGATCTTTCTCCAAAAAAAATTACTTCTTTAATAACATCAATTGTTTTATGTGGACCATCAAAATGAACAAGATCATATTTGTTTTTAATTTTCTTTTTTCTATCTCTGTAAATAGGCACACCATCAGAAAACCTATTCATAAATTCATCATCGCCAAAAGGAAACAAAGTAAAATTTGAGTAATCTAAATCTTTTAATAATTGTAATTTCATATCGTTTGTGTAATCACAAGTGTATGAGCCAGTATCATCATAATGTTGATAATCTAAATTACCATAAGGATCTATTCCAATATGCCAATGTTTTTTGTATTTAAAACTATCAAGAATAATTTTAGAACCTTTTCCTTCTCTAACACCTATTTCTGCAGTAAATAAATCATTACTTTCTAAAGTATCACAAGCTTCTTGAAGGATTTCGTATTCTGTACTATCGCCTTTAATCATAAAAGGTTTATATATTAATTATAACAAAAGTAAATAGATTATATTTTTTGCATTTGAGGATTATTTGATAACATATTTTTTTCTGCTCTAGGTCTTGCAATAGAATCTTTACTTCTTTTTCTAAGTTGAGCAATAGCAGATTCTTTCATCTGTTTTTCTTTTTTAAGTTTTTGCAAATCTCTTTCTAGGTTCATTTTTTATATCCCATACTTTCTCTGTTTCCCCATAGTTTTTGCCATGACCAAACATTTAATTTACTAGACCAATGATAGATAAATAAAATTATATGTTTCATTTTTTATCCTTATTCATTCCGCCTCTAAAAATCTGAGTTCCCTTAATTCCATAAATACTCGCAACGACAAGAATCCATAAATTTGTGAACCAGCTCGGGAGCTGTGAGAACATCTCAAAAAACAATTTTACTTTATCCATAGCTGTCGGATCATCCGATACGACTGCCCAGGCCAAAATTACCACGGGCAAACTTAAAATTATTAAAACTGCCTCGTCCTTCCAGTCCGACTGACGTGCCTCTAATAATTTTCCTTGGTAAGCTTCCTCACCTTGAGCCATCTTAGTAGCATGCATTAATTGTGCATCTGACATAGCCATCTTAGTTCTCTGCTTATTAGCATAAATTTTACTACCAGCAGATACTGCAAGTTTAATAGCTGATAACCACATTATCTTTTACCTTTATGAGCACTATTTTTCATAATACTACCATCAGGCATTCTGTGATAACCTGCTTTTACTTCTTTTTTACTTCCTTTGTTTAATTTAACAGGAGGTATTTGGGGGTTTGGGCCACGCAAAGGTGGTGGCCCTGATCTTTTGCCAGAAACTTTATGTTTGTTTTTTGTAGTCATTATTTTTTGACTTTTCCACCTTTAGTAAAAAATCTTCCTGCCATTGCTATAGGAGATAATAATTCAGGTCCTTTAGCACCTTTGTCTTTTGCTTTTTTCATTGCAAGTAATCCTAAAGAAGCCTTAACTGTTTTACCTGGTTTTAATTTTTCATCTTGAAGACCCATGCCTCTGCCTTTTGCTTTTTCTGCTCTAAGAACTGCAAAGTCTTTTCCATCTAATACATTTGGAGGTGGTGCTTTGGCTGCCATTGCTTTTTGTTTAGTAGACATATCTGCTCCGCCACCTTTAGAGTAGAACATTCCACCCATTCTTAATTTTTTATAACTATTTTCCAGTCCGTGCTTTTTTTTCATTTTGTTTCTCCATTTTTTCTCGAGCAAGATCTAATCTCTTATCAGATTGCTCATCATTTGTTTCTAATTTTAATCTATCAAAGTCTAATCTTTCATCAAACTGACCCTCTTGGTTTTCTATCTTCATATTACCCTCTTCAGCACGTCTTTGTAAGTCCATAGCTCTTAAATCTAATTCTCTTTGTTTTAACATAACAACAGGATCTTGTTTTTGGTTATCCATCATAGTTTCGTTCTGTGCAAGCTCTGAAGTTATCTGTGCAATTCTTTTTGCTGTCTCTGAATCAAACATTGCTCTAAATTGTTGTTGGTTTTGTTGCATCATCTCCATCATTTGTGGATCTTGTTGCATCATAGACATAACTTCAGCAGAAGCTTTCATAGAAACGTGTTGAGAGATGTGTCCTTGTAAGTTTGCATAGACCATAGGGTTAATTTGCACCATTCTAGTTCTCATAAATGCAGAATGCGCTGCAATATGTGCATCATGGTCTTGTTCTGGGAAAGCTGTCATTGGTAATGACTGTAATGCTTCCATATTTTCTATTGCAGGGTCTTTTGGAAATGGTTTTGGGTCTGGTTTTAATATTTGAGGTATTTCTTTAGTACCTAAAGCTTCGTAAACACGTCTATAAGCCTCATGTAAGTTATGTAATTGTGGATTTGACTGTGCAATTTGCAATTGTGTCTGTGCTAACGTCACTCTTTGCGACATTGAAAAAATATTTGGGTCTGCAACCGGTAAAATATCTACTCGCTCATCAAAATCTTGTACTTTAATGACTCTCTCAGCCCCGTAGACTGCGTATGGATACTCAGGAGGTAGGTATTCCGATATAACTTTACCTAAAAGTTTAAATTCTTGCTTCATTGCATAATAACAACGCTTATGAATAGCTGACATTACTCTAGAACCTCTTTCTAGAAGTGCAATTGTAGTACCAACTGCTGCCGCTTGATTGCCATCACCTACTTGCTGATCAGCAATCGATGCAAATCTTCTTCCTGCATCTACACAAAAACCTAGGAGGTTAAATAAAGTTGTGCTTGGTTCTTTAAAAGGTAGTAATTGAAACTGATCTCTAATATTTCCGCCAGGTGCGTCTACATCTCTGAACTCTCCTGGTTGAATCGGTTGGTCATCATCTCTAATTCTCATTCCTCTAGATTTAAATCCAGCAGGTAAGTTAGATAATGTTCCAGCGTCTAGTAATTGTCTTAGTGCAGTAGTTGCTGTTCGTGACAGGCCACCGATCATGTGAATTAATCCAAATCCATAAAAACCTAAACCAGGTAAAAATTTGTAATGTGAAAAATATTCTTTTCTTGTAAATTTAGCATCGTCTTCTACATAATTTCTATAGATAGATAGAATCTTTCTTGTAGATTCTTCTATAGTTACAATGTAAGGAATTTTAATATTAATTTTATCTTCTTCATTCTCTGCAATATAATCTGATAAATCTAAATCAACATGCATTTCTAAAACACTGTAGATATAATCATTTGTTTCTACAGGCTTAACACCTTCTAATTCATTATACTTATCTTGAATTTTGTTTTCTTTTTTCTCTGGCTTCATTAGATCTACTTCTTTGTAAAATCCTGTAGCCATCTTTTTTAATAAATCATTTTCTGATTGTTTTAATACGTGTGTAATTCTAGGAGCATCTTTTAAATCTGTTGCAAAATAAGGTACAACTAAATCTTCTGCAGGAATAAATTTGGATACTGCTCTTTCCATTAAAGCATCGTAATATATTTTTTTAAATGCAGATCCTGCTAATGGTAAATAAAATAATAACTGGTCAAACTCTGGAGTATACTCTTCCATCTTTTCCATAATCTGGAAATTCATAAAATCTTTTACTCTTTCAGCTTGAGCTTCTACTGCTTCATTTTGTAGTCCAACAATTTTAGTTTTTACTGGACCATCACTTGGAAGTAATTCTTTATAAGCCTGCGCTTGAAACTGAGTCACCGCTTCTGCTAATAGAGGATGAGTAACATTGCTTGCTCCTTTGAATGGTTGAGTAGTTGACTTGTATTTAAATCCTAAAAGATCTAAACCATTTCTATAGGTGTCTTCCCATTCTTTTCTAGATTCTTTATCACTTTGATATTCAGAAATTAAATCTGATGCAAGTTGTGATAATGCTTTGTCATCAATCGTCTCTGCAATGTTGGCATAGAAATCCTGTTCAGCTTCTTCAGTTATTTCTTCTTCACCATCTTCTGGTGGTAACTCAATAACTGCTTCTTGCTCAACATCAACTTCTTCGTTGATTGGGTTATCAGTTTCAATAGCCATTAAATTATTAAGTAATTAATGTTTTTTTATTTCTTCCTAATTTACAAGATGCTTTAACGTATGTACCTTTAGTTGCGTACATCATTCCACCATTCATTTTTTTCTGCATCATACCACCATGTTTAGCTCCACCCATATCATCTAACCCCATACCTTTGTTAAGTATTTTGTTAGCTAATGTTCCACCTTTAGAAGATGTAGCATTTTTTCCTGGACCCATATT
>Ga0209634_1003759_pt1 | contig 10140 bp, 11 predicted proteins | sample LinPmetageLP40_FD_184043 | JGI IMG/M metagenome (GOLD analysis project Ga0209634, IMG submission 184043) | Marine viral communities from the Pacific Ocean - LP-40 (SPAdes) (version 2) | ecosystem: Environmental > Aquatic > Marine > Oceanic | place: Pacific Ocean | collected 2010-08-26 | reverse complement strand
ATGTACCTTTTATAGATGAAGTACAAGAATTTAATGATACATTTGGTAAACCTAATAATTATACACCAATAATTGGTGAAAAAAAAGAATGGCAATTTGTTTATGATTTTATACAAGAAGAATTAGATGAATATAAAGAAGCTTGTGAAAAAGGAGATATAGTAGGAATATTAGATGCATTATGTGATATTACTTATGTTTCTTTAGGTAACGGAGCTTTATTACATGGTTTAAAAGGCAAAGTTTGGGCAGCATATCAAGAGGTACAAGCTTCAAATATGTCTAAATCATGTGAAACTCAAGAAATAGCTGAACAAACAGTTAAATTAAGAGCTGAAGAAAAAGGCCACCCATGTCATTGGGAACAGGTAGGAGATCGTTATGTAGTATATCGTTCAAGCGATAAAAAAGTAATGAAATCCATTAATTATTTTGCACCAAACTTAAAACAATTTTTTACAGATGAAGAACTTAGACAAACTACCGGATCCTAAACTCCACCAAATAATAAGCTTTGTTAAATCAGGTATAAGAATATTAGGATATATTTTTATACCTTTTAATGTCAGTGTTGCTGTAACATTACTTATAGTATCAGAAGGAGTAGGAATTATTGAAGAATTAGTATAATGATTATAATTTTATCAATAGTTTTTATTATTTTACTTGGTTATCTTTTTATAAAAGTTAATAAAAAAATAAATACTTTAAAAGAAATTATTACTTACTCAATTAAATCACAAGTAACTGAAAATAAATTATATTTATTAGACGAAATAGGTAATAAATCATCCTCTAATCTAGATTTTCTTTATAATGAAATAGAAAAACTAAAAAAAGAAAAACAGGATGAATTTAGAACCCATGTTGAAAATTTAATTAATAATAAAACAAAAGAAATAAAAGATTTACAAGCTTTAGAACATCAAAAAATTATTAAAGAATCTAAGTCGTATATAGATCAATTACAAGAACGATTAATATCTAACGAATTTGCAAAACTTAGATCAGATGTAAATAAAGATTTAAATAATATAGTTGAAAGTGTAAAAAATATTAAAGTATTTTAATGAGTAAAAAATTTGATATAAAACCCCCTATTTGGCCTAAAGAATTAACGTTTGAGGAATTTAAACGTTTTAATCCTTTAATAAATGAGGGTCAACTAATTCCTTTATATAACCAATATTTAAATAAATTTCTAACAGAATTAGCAGAACTTAAAATACATTTTAAACAATCATTAAATAAACAATTAGCATCAGAATTTCAAAATTTAATAAAAGAAAGTAGTTTCCAAAATATTACAAATTATTTTGATCTTACAACTGGACTTGGAGGGGGAGGATTTAGTTATAAAGGTGTAGGGATAGGATTTTTTGCTGTTGGAACTTATTTAGATTATAAGGGGGATCATTATAATTTTCCACAAAATGGAGGATTTCCTAGATTTACAGTAGGGGCAACAATAGATAATAATTCGATAGAAAGTTCAATACCTTAATAAAAACAAGTAGATATAAAATAAAACCACATGGCAAAAGTAACAAGATCAACATTAAAATCATATTTTAACACAGGGGATCAACCAACAGAATCAGAATTTATAGACGTATTTGATAGTACTTTAAATTTATCAGGAAGTAACGCAATAACAGGGTCTTTAATAATAAGTGGTTCTACTAAGGATACCGCAGATGGTTTACCTGTAGTTCTTCGTGTACATGGAAATATAATAGCAGACCAATATATAGTATCATCATCTGTAACAGAAATAACTACTCAAACAATTTCAGGTTCTACTGAATTTGGTAATACAGTTGATGACACACATGATTTTACAGGAGATATAACAGCATCAAGACACATAAGTGCAAGTGGAACAATCACAGCAGATAGTATGACTGCGGTTTCAGCTTCATTTTTACATATAACAGCCTCTACTGTAGATGTAGACGCAAATACAATAGTTATAGGAGGCACACCTTTTAATAAAGGAGACGTAGATAATCTTAAATTAGGTAGACCTTTAACATTAGATACAGCAGTAGAAGGTTTTGATTCCATTATAAGACCTGCAGCTATAATGTCACAACTAAATTCTGATGATTACCAGAAATGGACAGTTGAAGGTAGGTTAGGAACAGTTATAGGAGGAGCATTAATACATGATATAAAAAATGATGGAGATGTTAGTTCTATATCCTTAGGTAAAGCAGACGCTTCTACTAGAGTTAGTGTAACGGGTTCACTTGAAATATCAGGTTCATCTACCCTTACGAATTGGGGTAACTTTAGAAATAGACTCCACCAAGATAGATTTGCATTTGAAGTAAGTACTAATCCGTTTGCAGCTGGAGGGTTTAAACAACATCAAACCCCAACAGGAAATGCATATACAGGTAGTGCCCCTCATCTTCATTTTATGTTATCAGGTTCAGGTCAAACAGGTGTAGGTTTATTAAACCCAGAACACACACTACATGTTTCTGCATCAAGTAATACATTCCAGGCATTATATGTTGATGGTGATTCTACATTTATAGGTAATACAAGTGCAAGTGGAACTCTTTTTGGCCGATTTGCACATATAAATGGTCACATAACGGCTTCAGATACATTCTCTCAGTTTGGTAATCCTATAAATTCAAATATAAGTGCAAGTGGAACTCTTTTTGGCCAATTTGCAAACATAACAGGACATATAACTGCCTCGGGCAATATAAGTGCTTCAGGAACAATTATTGCATCTCAACTTACAGGTTCTTTATCGGGAAATGCAACAGGATTATCAGGTACACCTTCTATAACTGTAAACCAAATAATAGCAGCAACAATAAGTTCAAGTGGAAAAATAACAGGATTAACAGGTTCTTTTGGTAGATTAGAAGGTTTATCACCCATAACAGTAGGAAGTAATATAACAGCATCAGGTAATATAAGTGCAAGTGGAACTATAGTTGCTAACTCCTTTACAGGTACTTTTAATGGAGCATTTAGTGGTTCAGCTCAAATAGACCATGACTCAACTACAAACTTTGTAGCTAACGAGCATATTGATCACTCCGGAGTTACTATAACTGCAGGAGATGGATTAACAGGTGGAGGTACAATAGAAGCTACAAGAACTTTAAACGTTGTAGGTGGTACAGGAGTCACAGCTAATGCAAATGATATAGAGATTGGACAAGATGTAGCTACAACTGCTGATGTTACATTCAATCATGTAACTTCATCAGGTAATATAAGTGCAAGTGGAACTATTACAGCTAATGCATTTGTTGGTAATATTACTGGTGATTTAACAGGTGAAGCTGATACAGTTGCAACTATTGCAGGTTTAGCACCAAATACAGCAACAACACAAGCAACACAAGGAAATATTACATCATTAGGTACATTAACAGGATTAAATGTTAATGGACAAATAATAGCCTCTGGTAATATAAGCTCAAGTGGAACTGGTTCATTTGGAGCTGTACGTTTACCAGACAATGGAAGATTGTTTTTAGGTACAGGAAACGATTTACAAATATACCATGATAGTTCTAATAGTTATATAGATGATCTTGGTACAGGTAACCTTTTAATACGTGGGGCTAATAATGTAGAGATTGAGGATAGCGATGGGAATAATATGGCTAGGTTTAAAAAAGATAATTCTGTTGAGTTATATTATGATGGTGTTAAAAAGCTTGAAACATTATCTACAGGTGTAACTATTCCAGGTGAATTAAGTGCAAGTGGAGTTTTAACTGGAGCATCATTATCTTTACCAAATATTACAAGTGCAGCTGCTACAGATGCATTATTTTATACTATTAATGGTAAAAGAGTAGAAGTACGATCGCAAACACAAGTAGGAATAGCAGCTGATACTGGTTGGACACTTGAATTAAGAAACACATCTATTGAACCTAATTCTTTAATAGTAGCTAATGTAATTGGAGGAGAAGGAGGAATATTAACAGGATCTGTAGTAACAGCTAATGTTATAGCAGCTAACACAGCCTCACTTAATTTCTTTAATACAGGATTAGCAATAGTAGATAATGCTACATTTACAGCTTCATTAGCAATATTTTAATAAAAGCTTGGCTATTAAATAAGCCCTTCGTATATTACATACATGTATAAAAACTGTTATGTAATTAAAAAACCTGACGTTTGGAATGTCTATGATGTTCATTTATGGACAGACGAAGGTTACACTGTAGAAGAATTTCAAAATTATGGTTATCAAGAATGTGATCAATACCATGCAACTCATTGGGGTTTAAAAGATGAACCATTAAAAAAAGTTTACAATTGGAATAGAGAAACCCAAGGTATGCATTATGCAGATCATACTAGAGGAAATATACATACAAAATTTCTAATTGACAAATATGGTACTAATGATGAAATTTCTAAAACTCATAGAGAAGTATTTTTTGATATTGAGATTGAAATAGGAGGTGCATTAACCCCAGAATATATAGCACAAGCACCTATGCCTATTACATCAATTGCTTGGTGGGATAAACAATTAGACCAATGGGCAATTGTTATATTAGATAAAACAGGTGAAATTAAAGCTGGTATACAAGATGGTAGAGAAATTATACCTGTAAAACGTGAAAATGATTTAATTGAAGTATTTTTAACTAGAATGGAAGCTATACAACCTGACATTTTGGTAGGTTATAACAGTGATTATTTTGATATTCCTTACATTTATTACAGAATAAAAAATCGTTTGGGTGAACGTACAGCAAAACGTTTATCACCAATTAGAATCGTTGAAGAACGCGATAAAAGATGGTACCCAGATCAACCAATTAGAATTGCAGGTGTAACATCACTTGATTACATGCGATTACACAAAAAATATTCATTTCAACAAGAACCATCAATGAAGTTAGATTCTTTAGGTGAAAAATATGTTAATCAAAAGAAAATTGAATATGATGGATCATTAGATCGATTATTCGCTGAAGACAAACAAAAGTTTATAGATTATAACTTTGTAGATGTTTTAATTTTAAAAAAATTAGATGAAAAATTTAAATATTTAGATTTAACTAAAAATATATCACACAAAGGTAAATGTGTGTATGAAGAAGTTTATCAATCATCTAGAACACAAGATGGAGCTATATCAGCTTACTTATTAGGTGAAGAAATCATTCCACCAAATAAAGACCCAAACCCAATCATAAAACAAGACGCAGAAGGAAATAAATTATCATATGCAGGTGGATATTTATTTTGTCCTAAAACAGGTATTTATAATTACATGTTTGATGAAGATTTAACATCACTGTATCCTTCCATTATTATGTCTCTTAACATTGGTAGAGAAACATTAGTAGGACGACTTGTAACTACAGATGATAGAGATAATCGTTTAGCTTTAAATGATCTTAAAAAAATGGATCCTAAGGATGAATTTGAAGTTGAAAATTTACAACGAAGAAAAAAAATCATGACTGTTGGGGCAATATTAAAATTAATAGAAGAAAATAGTTTAGCAATCACTGCAAATGGTGTAATGTTTAGAACAGATAAACCATCTACATTGTCAGTTGTACTAGCACAGTGGTTTGATGAAAGAGTTGTATATAAAAATGCAATGAAAAAAGCATATAAAGCAGGTAATAAAGAAGAAGGTGATTTAAATCATTTACGTCAATATACAATGAAAATTTTACTCAATTCATTATATGGTGCTACTGCATTACCTACGTTTAGATATGGTTCTGTATTATTAAGTGAAGGTATTACACTTACAGGACAAAGAATCATTCAAGATTCAGGTACATTTATAAATAAAACAGCTGAAGAAACATTACAAACAGGTAAGGACGTTTATGAAATTAGAACTACACCCCGTCAACGATATGAAGATTGTACAGGTGTTGTAGTTTATGAAGATACAGATTCATGTTATGTTAATGCTGAACCATTATTACGTAAATTATATCCAGATTTTGACGATATGGATGAAACAGCTAAAGCAGATAAACTTGAAGCAATGTCATTAGAATATGAAAAGAAAATTAATATATATTATGATGATTTAGCATTAAATGCGTTTAATGTCCCAACAGACAAACATAGATTAGAAATGAAAACGGAATGTACAATACGTTCTGCGTTCTTTTCAGGTAAACGTAGATATGCGCAGTATATTACAAAGAAAGAAGGTGTACCTTGTGATGAAATTGATGTAAAAGGTCTTGACTTTAAAAAATCAAATTTTCCACCATTATTTAGAACATTCTTTGAAGAAATATTACATAAAATATTATTTGGTGCTACAAGAGGAGAAATCGATAAAGAAATATTAACATTTAAGGAATCACTTAAAGATATAGATTTTGTTGAAATATCAAAACCAACAGGAGTCAAAAACATGAAAAAATACACAGGTCTCCCTGCTAGTGCAGATTGTATATTTAGTGAATTTGAAAATAAAGCACCTGTGGGTGTTAAAGCAGCTGTAAGATATAATGATTTACTTAAATTTAAAAATTTAGATAGAAAACACACTCAAATTGTAGAAGGTGATAAAATTAAATGGGTTTATTTAAGAGATAATCCATATAAGATTGACACTATGGGATTCTTAGATTTTGATTTACCAAAACCTATTCGTAAATTTATTGAAGAATATGTGGATATCCCAAGATCTTTTGATACGATACTTAAGAACAAATTAGAGTCGTTTTATCAAGATCTCGGGTGGGGAAATTTAACACTCAATACGTATGTTCAACAGTTTTTTAAGTTTTAAAAAGGTTATATGATAAATAAAAAGGTTATATCGGATATAGTATCCAAGTATTCATTAGGTAATAATATAGAAAAAGTTAAATGGATTATTACAGATGAAAAATTCATTATTCATTTTATTAATGATTCTAAAAATTTAGTAGGATACGTAGACTATAGAAAAAAAATTGGCCTTAAACCAGGTGATTATGGTATTTTTAATACATCACAACTTATTAAATGTTTAAATATCTTAGATGGAGATATTTTAGTTGATGCTACAAGTTCTAAACTTAACATGGCTGACACAAATTATGATATAAAATTCAATCTTGCAGACCCTGCCGTAATACCAAATGTACCAGATGTAAGTAATAATTCAGATGAATGGAGTGTTACTTTTGATGTTAATGATGAATTTATAACAAGGTTTGTTAAATCAAAAGATGCATTAAGTGAATTAGAAACATTCACAATTGAAACTCGAGAAGGTTTTACAGGTGATGAATTAGTATTTACAGTTGGTACAAATATTACTAATACAATTGAATTTATAGTAGAAGCAACAATTAATGAATCATTTAATTCTATACCATTTGATTCTAATTTAATGAAAGAAATATTAAAAGCAAATAAAGATTACCACACAGGAGAAATTCGTATTAATAAAAAAGGTCTATTAGACGCACATTTTCATTGTGGTGATGATTTATATACAGGATATTATTTAGTAAGAAAACAAGAAAACAATTAATCTAATGAATGAAGAAACTACAAAACAAGTTACAGAATATGTTTATAAAAATTATAAATTATATAAAAATAAACAATTAATTATTAAAGAATTTAATAGTTGCTTTCATGTGTTAATACATGAAGATAGTTCACCTTTAATATTAGGTAAAAAAATAATCAATTAAAATAAAAGTTATGAGAGGAAGACAAAAAGGTCAAACCAAACGAATGAGCATGATTAAAGATCCAATCATTGCCCCTTATGAAATTCAAGTAGAAGAGGATCAATATGTTTTAGTAGACACAGAAAAAGATAAACCATTAGGATACTATAATAATTTAGAAGGTGCCATTAAAAGGGTATCTAGGATGAGCTTGGCTAATGCAAAAGAAAATTATACATTAAATGGGTTTATAGAAAGTTTTAATAATATAACAAACAAATTAACAAAACCCTTTAAAAATAAATAAATATGGAAAGTCCAATTATACCTTTAGGTGATAAAATTGTAATTCTCCCACAAGAAGAAGGAGAACAAACTTACGGAAATATTGTAATTCCTGATTCAAATTCTGAAAGACCCGAAATGGGGAAAGTATTAGCCGTTGGTCCTGGTAGGATTAGTACTGATGGTACTTTAATACCTAATAGAATTAAAGCTGGTGTTACAGTAATGGTACCTAAATTTGGTGCTCAAGTAGTAGTAATAGAAAATGAAACATATATTATAGCAGGAGAAAGTGATGTATTAGGAATTATTAAACAAAAAGAAAACAATGAGTAAAATTATAGAAACAGGTTCTGATTCAAGAGCAAAATTATTAAGGGGGGTTGAAAAATTAGCAAAGGCAGTTGTAACAACATTAGGACCTAATGGTCGTAATGTAGTAATTGCACAACAAGGTGGTATGTTACCTCAATCAACTAAAGATGGTGTTACAGTTGCAAAAACAGTTACATTAAAAGATCCAGTTGAAAATTTAGGTGCACAAATGGTTAAACAAGCAGCTGTACAAACAGGTGATTCAGCAGGTGATGGTACAACAACATCAACTTTATTAGCTAAAGAATTAATCGCAGAAGGTATGAATCATTTATCTCAAAAACATAATGCAGTAGCTATTAAAAGGGGTATAGATAAAACAGCTAAAGAAATTGTTAAACATTTAAAAGAACTATCAACTGACATTGCATCAGAAGATCAAATTAAACAAGTTGCAACTATATCAGCTAATAATGATGAAGAAATAGGTAATTTAATTGCAGCAGCAATGGATAAAGTAGGTAGAGAAGGAGTTGTAACAGTTGAAGAAAGTAAAACACATGAAACTACATTAGAAACAGTTGAGGGTATGCAATTTGATAGAGGTTATAAATCACCATATTTTGTAACTGACAATTCAACAATGCAAGCACAATTAGATGATCCATATATTTTATTGTATGATGGTAGAATTAGTGCTGTAAAAGAATTATTACCTATTTTAGAAAGTGTTTCACAACAAAATAAATCACTTTTAATAATAGCAGAAGACATTGATGGTGAAGCGTTAGCAGCAATGATTGTAAATAAGATGAGAAGCATTTTAAAATGTTGTGCTGTTAAAGCTCCTGATTTTGGAGAAAGAAGAACACACGTATTAGAAGATATAGCTACATTAACAGGTGGTACTTTAATTTCTAAACAAAAAGGACACCGTTTAGATAAAATTACATTTGATGATTTAGGTACTGCAAGGGGTGTTACTATTGAAAAAGATAAAACAACAATTGTAGATGGTAATGGTACTGAAGAAGATATCGCAGCTCGTTTAAATGAAGTTAAAGATCAAATTGAAAGAGCAGAAAGTAATTATGCTGTAGAACAATTACAAAGTAGATTAGCTAAAATGGCTGGTGGTGTTGCTGTAATTAATGTAGGTGGTTTTACTGAAACAGAAATGAAAGAAAGAGTAGATAGAGTTGATGATGCATTACATGCTACAAGAGCTGCCTTAGATGAAGGTATTGTTGCTGGTGGTGGTGTTGCTTTATTAGAAGCTAAACATAAATTAATAGAATCAAACCAACTAATTTGTGAAGGTGATGAAACAATAGGAGCTGAAATTTTATTAAATGCAATTGAAAAACCATTTATCCAAATCCTTAAAAATGCAGGTATTGATAAATATCATGGTATTTTATCAGCAGTAGAACATGATTTTAAAGGTTATAATATTAAAACTGAACAATATGTGGATATGGTTGAAGAAGGTATTATAGATCCAACAAAAGTAACTAGAACAGCATTAGAAAATGCAGTGTCAGTTGCGGGAACAATGTTAATTACAGAATGTACAATTGTTGATGATCCTGAAAAAGATAAAGAAGCAGATCCAATGTCGATGATGGGAGGAATGTAATGGGGATATTTTTAAATTATTTATTTATAGGTTTTATTTTAGCATTTTTATTAGATTATTTTTCTTTTAAATATGAAAACCATACTTCATGGCAAAATGTACCTAATTGGGGGTGGGGAGCTAGAATAATGTTTTCATTAGTTTGGCCTATAGGTATAATAATTTTTATTCATGTATTAATAAAAGAATTTACTAAATAATGGAACTTTGGGTAGAAAAATATAGACCACAAACTTTAGAGGAGTA
>Ga0209634_1003758_pt1 | contig 10143 bp, 19 predicted proteins | sample LinPmetageLP40_FD_184043 | JGI IMG/M metagenome (GOLD analysis project Ga0209634, IMG submission 184043) | Marine viral communities from the Pacific Ocean - LP-40 (SPAdes) (version 2) | ecosystem: Environmental > Aquatic > Marine > Oceanic | place: Pacific Ocean | collected 2010-08-26 | reverse complement strand
GCAGCTGTCCCAGCTAAACCTAAAGATGCTGATAATACAATATATGGAAATACATGTTTCACTTATTCTCTGTCGATATAATATCTTGCTGATTCTAGTTTGCGGAAAGCTCTTGCTAAATTGTCTATTGCAGATTTTTTATCAATTTTACCTTCCATCAACATTTTACCTGTTGTTCTAACCATTTCTTTGGCATCTTCGATGTCATCGGTTAATTTTGCTTTGTAACGAAATTGTGGCATTTGTGACCTTTTTATAAATTAATACTATTTAATATAAATATGTTAATCTACAATTAATGGTGTTTGACAACACTCTACATTGATATTTTGCAAAGCCAATTCTTTTGCCTTAGCTTCGACCACAACATCCAGACTGTCTACACCATAAGTATTAGGAGTAGTCAATATATAATCTGCATGAGCCATTTCTTTGATCTTGCTAAACTCTTTGTATGCCTTAGCAAAAGTAGGCCATTTAGGCAAGTCCTCCCAAGCAATATTGTGCTTCTCGCAAATACCTTCTATGAGACGTTGCTGCTCGCGTCTGCGAGACTCGGAGTAATGAGTGCATTGAGTAACACCGTGCTTCTGCCAAGTTTCGCGAGCCATAAAGAATGCCTCCTCTTCGGATAAGTCACCGGTATTGAAAGTATGATGCCAATAGTCAAAAGTAATAGGAATACCAGTAGCGGAATGCACCATCTCGTATAAGTCACGAACGGAATACATAGAAGCCTTGTCGTCATTTTCAATAACAAGTCGAGCACGACACGATTCTGATAGTCTATAATAATTCTTGATCCATCGTGCAATAGTAGACGGCTTATCATTGTAAGCTGCACCTATATGAATATTGATCTTGTTGTCGTAACTAGGAGCATAACCAAGCATATCAAACATTTCGCTATGACGTTCAAGCCCTACAATACTATTGTCAACCACAACCGGATCGGGGCTACCTAATATATGGAACGGACCAGGATGCGTAGTAAGTCGGATACCATGCTCTCGAGCAAAGTCACCAGTTTCTAGTAACACCTCACAGATACGATCATAGTCAGGCAAGTCCTTGATCTCGTAATGATTCCAACGAGGAAACATTTCACTGCCTATGCGAAACAAACGAATGCCATGGGCTAAATTCCATTTGAGTATAGGAAGTAAATCTTCTGCGTTAAGCAGACTTCGCTCGCTTGCTAAAGGCATACCACCTTTTTCAAAGATGCGCTGAATCATAGTACGGCCGGTGCGAATACCTGCCTTGCCTAATGTCATATTATTACAGGCATAACCAAATCTAATCATAACTTTTAATTTTATTATTAATATAAGAAAAATTTTGCATATATCCAAATATCTTTTTTTTTAGTATTGGCATATTTATATAAAAGAATTCTTAACAAGGAAACAAATGAAAAATATTTTGTCAGAAAATATGCAGCGGTTCGGAACCAAAAATTTAACTGAATCTAATCTTAAAAAATTATCTGAAGCTGAAATAACTAATCCAAAAACAAAAAAGAAAATTGGTAATGTTAGTTTAGATACCAGGGCAATCCCGGCTATATTATATAATGTACCCGACGTTGCTGATCCAAATACCGACAACCGCCGAGTGCAAATACCACCGGTAAATAAAGTAGTAAATATCCCATTCCAAGTGTATATTCAAGGAGTAAACGTCACGTCCTTCGATAAATTTTCAGTAGATACAGTTGAAACAGAAGCATTTTCTGGACAGGGAATAGCACCAAAAGGAGGAACATTCAAGGAAGTTTACAATATAAATCAAACATTTGAAACTGGCAATAGATACCACAAATTTACTATATCAGCTAATACACCACCAGTTAAGTTTGTAACCCCAAGATATTCAAGTCAGCCCGAGGCAAACAACGACGGTAGTTATAATGTAATGTTTGGAGACGCTCAAGATAACCCAAGCTTCAATGCATCGTTTATAGTAAAAGGAACAATGATGTCTGACACTATAACACCAGAAGATTTTGCAACGAGGCAACGTAGCAGGTCAAGTTATACGGATGGAGACGAAGCTGCCAAGAAAAAAATTGACGCAGCTATAGCTGCTTGGTCGGCAAAAAACCCGAATGGTTACACAAGAAAACAACAATGGAGCTCACGAGTTGAAAGTCGCAATCAGTATTTTAAACCTTTTGATAAAAGATCTCAACAACGAGGCTAATAATTATTATATAAACGTAGTAAAGCCCCAATAAGGGGCTTTTTTTGTGACCATAACGTCTTATTGCATATCAATTACACTCATGGTAATAGTTCCGGTTGGATTTACTATAGTAACATCATTATTAGAATCATACCATATATGAGTCATAGTCTTTTTAGACGTATCAATATATACTTTAACAAAATATGTATTAGTAGGATCTAATCTACCATAATCTGTCAATGTTAAAATATATTCACTTCCATTTTGTTCAACATTATTAATTGGAATAGTGTTACCAATATTACCTAATGATCGGCTAAAAAATGTGCTAGTCATTTCTTGGAGATCAAATGTATAATCACAATCTGCAGGAGTTATACCCGAATTTCGATCTGGATTATTAATAATTGTTTCTGGATTTGTAATATATCCGGACTTATAATATGTCTGAACATCTTTACATGTAACTTTGATTTTTTGTGAAAAACTCACAGCGGCAATCAATAACGACACGGATAATAATAATAACTTTTTCATAATTCTTTCTTTTAATTTATACTATTAATATAAGAAAAAAAATGCAGAAATCCTAATTATTTCTTAACAAATCCTTGAAGAAAGTCTTTTTGTCGATCTATTGCATTGTCTAGATCTTGTGTTGATGATTTTGCATCACTTGTGCACATTCGTGTAGAGCTAGGCTTAACAACATCTTGGTGTGCATCGGATGATTCTCTGAATTCGTCTTTTCTACTATTGCAATCATCATGTCCTCCGACGCTTTTATTGTCATTTCTTTGCGAATCCTCTTCGCTTCCGGAGTTTTCATAAATTGCGATACTCTGTGGCCAATCTCCTTGTTGTGTTCTGTCGTGGAGAATGAATCCGACATCATATTGGGTTCGGTGTCCTCGAATTTCGATTCCACAAGGGTATCGGGTAACGTCATCACTTCGTTTGAGTCCTTTTTCCGTAACTTCAACCATGTAGCTACGGCCCCAAGTATTTTCTTTACTATGTTTAACATATCCTGTCTTTGTTTGTCCTAACCATTTAATGATTACCTTGTCTCCGGTCTTATACATGGCTTTTTCGAACTGTTTAAGCACATATGCCGGTATTTTACTCTTCTTCTTTGCCATTTTAATAAGATTTAATAGATGTCGTTATAACGTGTAATTAGGGGTGTATTAACTAAGACTTATTCCTGGTATTTGCCCGATTATATTGAATACACGTAGATATCTATAGGTTTTGTCTTGTTTAAACATTTTTTCGGACTTAGAGTCTCTACTCATTACATATCCAGATTCCATAAATTTGCTTATAACCAATCTAACTGCTTTTAAACTATTAGATTCAATCATAAGGTATTCATCATCAATCATGATATCCACTCTATTATAGTGGTCAGGTATATCTTTCTTCAATTGAACCAATGGTTCTTCTTGTGTGTTATATTCTTCATTGATTTGCTCAAAGAACCCATTCAAGTCTAAATTTTCTTTGGTATGTTGACCCTCAAAGAGTTGAAAAAAATATTCTATAGCTTCAGAATCAGACAAATAATCAAAATAACAATATTCCGAATAATTAACGTGAAGATTTTTTATTTTGTTTTTCATGGTCGCTAAGTTTTTTTATTATATATAAAGTATCAACTAAATCTATGTCTAATCGTTTAATGACTCCGACATTCCTGCGTGCTTCTAACAATCCCGTTGCCTGTACACGACCAATTGGTTCATTTGATGAATCGTTCCTAAAAAGGTATACGTATGTATCCATTTGTCTTTATTATAAATATAAACCTAGCTCATAAGATCGCTGCGATGTCACTAAAACGTCGTCTAAAGTTTCTCGCAACCTTCCAATTTCTGTCTTATTAAGCAATATTGTTTTTGATTTAATATCGATTGCAAAAGTTTCTGATTTGTCTGCACGATATGCATTGCTAAAAAGTTTATTGACTAACTTTGAGTAAGATATAATGTCTTTATACTTAAAATTCAGTTTATGTCCTGCTAAATGCAATGTACCTATGTCAGTATTCATTGGATCATTTTTAAAATTGTTTTTATATATTTTACTTTTAAAGAAAAAGTCCATGTCTGCCCATGTTGCACCATACCGGTCTCTAAATTTGCGGCTTACTGCCCACGATTGGTTAACGCTTTTTGTCATTTGTGTTTTATATTTTATAAATTGTTACTGTGTATACGTCTTCTGAGTAATTATTTCGCAATACGACGTTTTTATATTTTTCTATTAGCATATCTAATGCTAAACCTGGATGGACATAAAAAAATCCTTCATGATGTGTGTTATTTATTGGATTAAGCAAATTAAAACTCAATGCTACTGTAGCTTGATTATATAAAATGTCAATATCGTCGAATAATTTACGAAGATCTGCATCTTCTGTTTCACAACGTCTAGGTGTAAAGATGCCGTGAGCTACTACCCAATCTGCCTTTGGTAATAATGCAGTCTCAAATGCTCCAGTTTGACATTCAAGTCCATATTTATCTTTTGCTAATGAAGTCATTATAGGATTATGATCTATTCCTTGATATGCAACTTGTAAATCAGGATAAAAATCTTGAATTAATTTATATAGATCGGCCCTACCACATCCAATATCCAATATTGAGCCATTATAAAATCCTGTTAATATATTTTGCATTAGATAACGATGCTCAGCAGTAGAATTATAACCAACTGCTCTTGGACTATACATCATGTAATCTGGATCTGTTGTTTGCAAATTATCCCAGATATCAAATTCTTTTGAACTATTTAAATTTTCTGTAATTTTTTCGGTTAAATTTTCTGAATTCATGATTTTGTAAATGGTAATGATTCTGTTTCTACTAATTCTCTGTATGGAACATTGGCTTCAATTGGTCCGCCATAGTCATTTGATAGATTACTAGTAAGACTTCGATTGATTCTAGTTGAGTGTTTAGGTGCAGTGGTAATCATACACAGAGCACTTCGATTTTCTAATAGAACATCATATACAGTTTGTTTATTTACCTTGTATTGGTCAATAACTACACCAACCTTGTTAACATCGTCTTGTGTTACTATAACTGTTTCTCCTGGATTATACATTAGTCTATGATTTTAATGATTTTACTATTAGTTACTGCTTTAACTTCAAAGTCAAATGTAACACCTTGGAAATCTTTAACAACCTTAGCTTCAGCTTCAGTTACTGATAATGCTTCTACTAGATACATTTCAGTTGCTTTCTTTTCTTTTGTACCGTTTGCGGTATCTGTCAACGTTGTTAGTTGAACTTTTGCGGTATAATACGCCATATTAAATTAATTTTTTATGATTTATAACTTATATATAATATAGATAATAAACTTCAAAGATCAAAATTAATCTTTATCTAAAAATTTTTGTAATCGCTTTTGGCTTCTATGAAATTCATAAGCTCGTCTGATTTGTTTAGCCGATAAATCGAAGTTCAATTGTAATGTGTCTAATATGTCAGCAATTAAACGCTCTTGTTCGTGTTTGGTATACGTTTTTGTTAAGAATTGTTTAATTACACGCTTCAACTGAAATATAAATTCTGTGGGTACTCGTTGTAATATTCTAGATTTTGATTTATAAATCTTTATTTCTTGTTTTTTAGAACTTTTTTTTTTGTTTTAGAAGATTCTAATATCAATGAGTCGGCAATTTTTAATGATTCTCGTAAAATATCTCCATATTTCACTACATGTGCCAATTCAGGGCCAGGTGGTAGTGGAGCCCCACCTTCCATATCTGTTGCCCCCGCATCTGCACCAACTTTTTTATCTGAAAATTTGTCTTTATATTTTTCGACAGCATCCATAGGTAATCGAAGTTCTATAGTATAATCAGTATTTTTACCATATCCAGTATATGGAACTATTTTAACATGTTTACCTCGTACTAAAGAAAGTAAAACTGCCGGGGTGCAATTGTATTGAGTGCCAGATCTGGCAATAAATTCTCTAATTCCTATATCTGATACAGAATATATTATTCCTATATGTTGTGATCCTGCTTTAGCAAATGAAGATAAGAATTTTTGTTGTGGTTCAGTGAACACATCTACTTCATCAGTTTGTTCTGGAGCTGGCGCTTCAGTTTGTTCTGAAATCATTTCTTTAAGGGTTTTATATATAATATTTATAGACTTGGAATTCATACTTGTTTTGATTCTGCTAGTTGCGTGCTTCGATATTTACTTGCTAATTTTCTTATTTCATTGATTGCTTTACGAGCTCTAACTCCTGCGGCTTTAACTTGTTTATCTGAAAAGCGATCATGATTCTCTTTGAATGAATCCCAATGTTGCTCTATTTCTTCAAATATTTCTTTAGATGTCATATTAACCTTTATTTTATATAAATATGTTACTGTTTAAAACGATCCATAAATACTTGCAAATTAGTATTTAATATTATGTATTCTTGATGATTAGACATTTCTACAACCACATCATCATCCAATTGATATACACGTTGCACTAGATCAGTATTAATAAAAATAGTTTTATCTTGAATTTTTATAGGAATAAATTTTTGCATTAGTCTCTGCTAAATCCTGGATTATCAATACGATCTTGATTGATAATGTTTGCCATGTTGTTTACTGAGTCTGCTTCTTCTTCTGGAGTCGGAGGTACAAATTTACTCATTGCCGATCGGAAGTCATGTGCTTTAAAAAATAAATCTCTAACTTGATCTTTGCTTAATTGATTTAGAGCTTTATATAAAGGACGAGATTGGCTATAATCTATTTGTATGTTTTGTTTCTTAAGATATGCTTCAATGAATCGTTTATACGCATCATCTTCTTTTGATTGATATGACATACCTCGCATATCCATATCTTTTGACTTAAAGTCTTGACGGCTTAATTTTTCTGCATCTTGTTTAGCATATGCTCGTAAATCTATACGATTAGTAATTACATCAGGAATCTTTAACCATGGAGTATCTGTAAATTCATCAGCAAAGTCAGGGCCCATATCATCGTCTGCAGACATAAGTGCTTGAGATTTTTCTGGATCACTCATTGTGTTCCATATTTCTTCTTCATTGTATTCAAACATTAAAATTCTTGCTCGTTGCGTTTCTTCTTTAAGAATTTTTCCATATAAAGGCCATTGTTGAATTATTTCTTTTAATTCATCGATCGCTAAATCATTGTTAGTATCAGATCCCATATCTTGCTTTGATTTTACAGTTACTGTTGGGAAATATTTATACAATGTCTTGTATGTATTTTGTCCTACAATACCATCAACAGTTAATTTATTATCTCGTTGAAATTTCTTAACAGCTGTTTGAGTTTCCGATTTAAATTTACCATCCGCACCATGTTTAGGTAAAATTTTATCTCCATATAAATTTATTAGTTTCAATTGTACATTTTTTACGTCAGGCCCACTCGATCCATATCGCAATAATGGTAATTGTGATATTGTTTGTGGACCTTGTGTGTCAATTTTTTGAGTAGAAATCGAACCAGCTGCAGGATCTGTTGGTGCTATTGGTCCTGTTTTTGGTATAGATTTTTGTTTTAAATCTGCTACAGCATCTTCTGCAGACATATCTATTTTTTCTAACTCAGCTTTTGTAACAGCTGTTAATTTACCACTTGCTGGTAAACCATGTTCGCGTTGATATTTTTTAAGCAAATCTCTTGTTTTAGGACCAAACTTTCCGTCAATACCAGAAGTACCTAATGGTGCAGTAGTGTATAATACTGCTAATTGATTTTGTAATTTTGTTACAGCTTCACCACTATCTCCATATTGTAATACATTGGATTCTTCTTTAGACTTTTCTTTAGATTTTGCTCCTGGCGACCAATTTTCCCCGTTGTAAATTCGATTAGATATATGTAGATGATTATAATGATTTCCGCCAAGATTAGTTCGAAATATAACTACTTTATTTTTTCCAGCTTCACCTACATTAGATTTATACCCCATACTAACTAACGCAGCTTGTAATTTAAGTCCTGCTTCTTTAAACTCTTGATCTCCTGGATTTGTTTTGCTTGCTCCGTCGGAACCTCGGCCATTTAAAATTGCAACATCTACTCCTGTACCATTCCAATGTCTACTTATATATCCAGACGATGTTGTTTTCGAGTGTCCTGTACGAGAATGAGTTATTGTAACTTCAATTCCGGATTGTTTAGCTGCGTTTGATATGTCTTTTATTAGTTCAGGATTAATTACACCATTGGCCCAATCTTTACTTGGTCGGCCTGATTTGGTAGATGTCAATCGATCTCCCCAACGTACATTAGGAAATCCAGACGAACTTCCAGCCTCTTTGAGAATTTGTTGTTTTGATTCTATTAAATATCTAGAAACCATACTTTTTATTACACCGGCTACTTCTTTGTCACTCTTACCATATAATGGATGAGCTGGTTGTTTATAACCACTTATAAGTGCTTTAATTTTATCTAGTAATGCTTCTGTAATCATAATTAACTTTTAAGTAAAAAATTCTGCTAATTGTTGTGATACTTTATATGCTTGGTCATCATCCATACCTTTTGTGACGGTACGATACGCTTTAACTACTTCGTTAAAAGCAGATACTACTGCAGAGTCTGGTTCAAATCCAACTTCATTTAAATTGGCTTGATGCTTTGCTGTTGAGTCAGCAAGTGTCGGTAAGCTCCCATCAGAGTTACGTTCCCAAGCATATCCTTCTAGTAGTTGTTTTAGTTTCATGGCGATTCTTTTATATAAATATAGTTATACTTCGAAACCTAAGTTTAAAATCATTAGTCTGAATCTTTTAGCTTCCCACTTTAATTCTAGCACTGTAATAGTGCCTAATCGAAGTTCTAAATACCATTTAGCTTTCTTGTTTCCAGCTTTATATCCATTTATCCAATTAATCATAACATTATCCTTTAAATATTTGTTTTTTACCGCCGTGATATGTATAAGCATGTCCCTCAGTAATAAGTGTTTCGTTTATATTGTATTGTTTTCCTTCTGCATCTTGTATAAAGATTTCTCCGAGCACTCTGCCGTACTTTCCTACGCCATGACTCTTCAATCTAAAATATCCTGATTTTGCAGACACTTCTTCTAACAATTGTTTGTTGCGGGCTTTAGCAGCCAATCCACGTTTCTTTTCTTCTAAGTCTCTTGTGCGACTTTCCCATGTGTCAATGCCAGAGTATCGTATACGCTTTTTTATCCAGATGTCAAAACCCACATCAATAAGTGCATCAATAGTGTCGCCGTCGACAACACGCTCTAGTTTGGCTCGGTATATGTATTTATCCATATTATTATCTTTTTACCATAATGGTTGGTAACACTTGATTCATCATTTTGATTGAATTGTCTAATGCGGCAATTTTATTTTGATCGGAACTTAAATCGTTAATCGTATCTTGATCTGGTTTACCCAGCTGTACAGTTTTAGAGCCCAGTCCTTCCTCGGTATCCATGATATGTTTGATTAATGCACTCCCCGATTTTTCAATTGCATTAACTACTACTGCAAATTTTTTATTACCGTCTTGTCCCAATTGGTTTGCAAATTTCATCTGCTGTTTTAGACTGATAAAAAAATTAGGACCATAGTTGGAATATACTTGCCCTAAATCAAAGTTGTCTAACGCTTTAGTAAACGCTTTATTTAATTCTATTTTAAATGTATCAAACGATCTAACGGTTCTAGGATCTTTTCCAATTTGTTGAACCGAAAAATTTAAAATTGTTATAATTGCATCTCGATATCTTTCTACTGCTCCTCTAAACGGCTCAGCCATTGATTGTTGTTCTGTTAATAGGTTCTTGGTACCGAATCGTCTCATGTTTTCTCGTAATATGTTTTTCATTGAGTTCCCTATAGGTTTTTATATAAATATAGTACGTTGTAAATTAGTCCGCTAGTACGCCCTTTCAGGTCATACAAC
>Ga0209634_1003757_pt1 | contig 10145 bp, 15 predicted proteins | sample LinPmetageLP40_FD_184043 | JGI IMG/M metagenome (GOLD analysis project Ga0209634, IMG submission 184043) | Marine viral communities from the Pacific Ocean - LP-40 (SPAdes) (version 2) | ecosystem: Environmental > Aquatic > Marine > Oceanic | place: Pacific Ocean | collected 2010-08-26 | reverse complement strand
CCTTATCAAACCATTTTTTAATCGTTGCTATATATTTAATACTTCTTTCCATTTTTATACCTCTCTTTTATATAGAATGTCTAATAATTCCTTTAATACTGGATTTGTCAGTATCTCGTATTCGGTCTTATCTTCAATCCATGATGTAATCTCATTTAATACATCACTATCAGATATAACCTTATCTAGCATGTTATCCCAGTTATCCATTTTTATACCTCTCTTTTACTAAAAACAACTTTAAGTATTTTGTTTGTTATATCAAATTTAATTTTCAACAAATGCCATCTTAAATCTTGAGGTCTATTATCATATAAATAATAACCAACTTCTTTTTCAGCATTACTTCTCATTGTAATTAATTTGTTTTTAAACATTTATATCTCCTCTCTTAGTTGTAATAAGTATGGAAGCTAAACCCTCGATTAACTCCCATAGTTATTATAACTTAATCTATTAATGTATTCATTAAAGTTTCACGTTCTTGCTTATTCATATCAGCAAACAAGCCATGAAGTTTATCTTTATTCAATAAATAGACAGGCTGTTTTACTGGTAGGGTTTGAACGCTTGAAGCGTCTAGTCTATCGTTCAAGTCAGACAAATTAATCTTATAATCTAGCTCTCCCTCTAGCCTATCAAGACGATTATTTATATAATGAAGTATATCATCTAGTAACATCATCTTTTCACTAACAGAGCCTTTTAAACTACTGTTATCTATTAACCTATTTATATCAGTTTCCATTTTTATATCTCCTCTGTATTTATGCCACATGCTTTTCTAAAAATATCTTCGTCAAACCTTGAATTATCATGTTCAAATATTTGACATAATACCCTTATTAACCTATGATAATTAATCGTATGACTTAAATCATCTAACAATTGAATATCACCTATTTTTAAATGCTTATTATCTTTTAATACCTTTGCTATAAGTATATAGTCTTTTCTAGTCATGTTACTTTCTCCTTGCTTATTATAAAGAGTTTAGGCTCTCGGATTGAAAGCCTAAAGTTTTTATAACTCGGCCCTAAACAATTCTCCCATTTTATTAAACACTATATTATAAGCGTTGTATAAATCAAAATCTCCCATAGTATAGGGTTTTACTTCGCTAGTTTGTTTGATAGTTTCCATGCAGTTTAAAAGACCGTCTTCTCTATCCATACTATCAAGGACTATATCCAATGCATCACTGATTGGCATTTCCTTTTGGTATTCACTTGGTAGATGTATCATTTATATATCTCCATTTATTTATGCAATATTGCAACCTATTATATTAATGATTTTCTTAGCAATGTCAAGCGATTAGTTAACTTTATTTAAAACTTTGTGTACCTCGTATATTAAGAAAAGGAATATATAAAAACCATGAATACGACTAGGAATTAAAATCATTCGCAAGTGAGAACGAACCTCGCATGGTAATGAGAACCATTCGCATTTAGAAAAGCCCCGAAAGGTCGAAGCCCCCCACCCAAATGAAAAAAACACACACACACAGAATCCCACCCATGTATAAAATTATTATTTTTTCAACATTCCTCGCACACCTACCCAGAATTCGGGCACAATGAATAAAATACTTACACAAACCATGAAAAATAGGGTATAATATTGCTTATATTTTAAGTCTACTAAGCTACTATACCTAGAACCACTCTGATAAAGATACATTGAACCAATATAGTAGTATATATAAATGATAATCAGTAACTTTGTATATATTCTAGGAATACAATAAGCAATTTTATGGTATAATACTTATATGGCAAATAAAGGTAAAATTTCTGTAGACTCTGAAGATGAGATTAGAGAGATAGAAAAAGAATTAGAAGAAGAACTAAGATATGCAGTAGCATCATCTAAAGGTATAGTACCAGCAGATGCTGTAATCAAACTAGAACGCAAAATGGGTAGACCAACTGGTGGACTTAGTGCAGAATCTAAGAAAGCAGGTGGTAAAAAGTCTAGAATCAAAAGAGGACAGACGTATAAACCTACAGATGACGATTATTCTAAAGTAGAAGAGATGGTTACTATAGGTTTAGACCAGCATACTATATCTAAGGTTATGGGTATTAGTAATGCGACCCTGACAAAATATTTTTCACACAATTTGCTAGTAGGCAGAGAGAAACGCACAGCACGAGTTGCAGGTGTAGCCTATGAAATGGCAGTTAGTGGTGAATCTCCTAGTATGACTACGTTTTGGCTAAAGACGCAGGCAGGCTGGAGTCCAAAACATACTGTTGTTGTAGAAGATAGACAGTTTGACATACAATGGGCCAAGGATGAAGCTGATATTGCAGACGCTAACCAAATGCTAAAGGATACTAACAGCAAGGTACACTAATCTATGCAAGAGGAGAGGAAACCTATAGTAATACCCTATACTCCTAGGGAATTACAAAGACATCTACACACTAACCTTAAAAGATTTAATGTTGTAGTATGTCATAGAAGGTTTGGCAAGACTGTATTTGCTGTAAACGAATTAATTAAATCTGCTGTACAAGATATAGGAGATGGTAAAAGAGCACCAAGGTATGCATACATTGCACCACTTTTTAAACAAGCTAAGACAGTTGCTTGGGATGAATTAAAAAGATTATGTGCTGTATTCCCGGATGTTAAATTTAATGAAGCCGAGCTTAGAGCCGACTTCTTAGGAGCTAGAATACAATTGTACGGAGCAGATAATTATGACACGCTTCGTGGAATTTATTTAGATGGGGTTGTGCTAGACGAGTTTGCCCAGATGAACCCAAAGATGTTCTCTGAGGTAGTAAGGCCAGCACTATCAGATAGGAAGGGGTATGCCATATTTATTGGTACACCAAAGGGAAAGAATGATTTTTATGATTTATACCACTCAGCACCAGAGAAGAAGGGATGGGCTAGATTCTTATACAAGGCGAGTGAAACAGGGATACTAGATGATGAAGAATTGGAGCTTGCGAAACAAGATATGGCAGAGACTGAATTTGAACAAGAATACGAGTGTTCTTGGTCTGCTGCACTTAGAGGTGCGTATTATGCTAAAGAGATTGAAACTTGCTATGAAGAAGACCGAGTGGGGAAAGTCCCTTATGACCCGGCTAAACAAGTAATAACGAGCTGGGATTTAGGGGTTTCTGACGCAACCTCAATTTGGTTCTGTCAGTTTGTAGGTAAAGCAGTACACGTTATAGATTATTATGAAAACTCTAACGAAGGATTGCCTCACTATATAGAGGTACTTAATAGAAAGGGTTATCACTATGGTGCACACATAGCACCACACGATATAGTAGTTAGAGAATTTTCTACTGGTAAGTCAAGACGAGACCTAGCATTTGACCTAGGCATAGACTTTCAAGTAGCACCGAAGTTAAAAGTAATGGATGGTATTGATACTACCAGAACTTATTTAAACAAGTGTTGGTTTGATGCGGACAACACTAAGAAAGGACTAGAGGCATTACTACAATATAGAAGTAGTTATGATGACAAGAAAAAGATTTGGTCACAACGACCAGTCCACGATTGGACATCACACGCTAGCGATGCTTTTAGGTATTTATGTGTAACAGATGTTGTGTTTACAGGTAATGATAGTGTCTGGGGCAAGGAACTCCCTAAGACTGATTTAAGTTGGATAGTATAGGAGAAGATATGAATCCGAAATGGTTAGAAAATAAAATACTAGAGATGTCACAGGACATTAAAGACCTTAAAGAAATAATGAAGGCAGTCTCTGCACCACCTCCACCTAAAGAAACAACATACCCTATTAATAAAGGTAAATAATTTATGGCTAAAATGACAAAGAGGGAGCTATCTGCTCACCTAGAGCAAGAGATTAACTCTGCTTTAGGTTACAAAGATGGCAAACTTACAGAGCAACGCTCAGACGCATTAGACCGATACTATGGTAAAAAGTATGGTAACGAGCAGGAAGGTCGTTCTCAGGTTGTCACTAGAGATGTAGCAGATGTAATCGAATGGATTATGCCTAGCCTTATGAAGATATTTACTTCAGGGGACAAGGTAGTACAGTTTGAACCGCAAGGTCCAGAAGATGTTGAGATGGCAAAGCAGTCTACAGATTATGTAAACTATGTCATTATGAGACAGAATCCGGGGTTTACAACAATATACTCGTGGTTTAAGGATGCACTGCTACAAAAAAATGGTGTTGTAAAACATTACTGGGATGACAGCAGTGAGACATTAAAAGAAGAATACAAAAATTTAACAGAAGAAGAGTTTATGGCTTTGCTGTTAGATGATAGTGTAGAAGTAAAAGAACATACAGAAAATGGTGGTGAAGAAGATGTAATGTCTTTACAACCACAACAAGTAACACATGATGTTGTAGTAAATAGAACATATGAAGATGGGCAGGTTAGAATAGAACCTGTACCACCAGAAGAATTTTTAATTGACAAATATGCTAAGACAATAGATACCGCAAGGTTTGTTGCACATAGAGTTAAAAGAACTAAATCAGAATTAATAAAGCAAGGCTATCCTAAGAATAAAATAGAAAATGTATTTAGCAACGATGAAGCTGATTACAAAGCAGAAAGACTTTCTAGATTTTCTCACGAGCAAGACAATTCACCAGAAGGTGATATTGATGATGGAGTCTGGGTTACAGAGTGTTACTTAAGAGTAGACTTTGATAATGATGGAATAGCTGAACTAAGAAAAGTAACGAAGGTTGGAGACGAACTGTTAGATAATGAGGCTGTGGATAGTGTTCCCTTCTCCTCCCTTACACCTATCCCAATGCCTCATAAGTTCTATGGTCTGAGTATATATGACTTAATCTCTGACCTTCAACTAATTAAGACTACACTAATGCGTAACTTGTTAGACAATATGTATCTAACAAATAATGGGCGATATGAGGTAGTCGAAGGACAAGTAAATTTAGATGACCTAATGACTTCTAGACCGGGTGGTATTGTACGAGTGCGTACACCGGGTGCTGTTAACCCTCTGGGAACACCACAACTAGACCAGAACTCTTTTAATATGCTAGGGTATTTAGATAGTATTAGAGAAGAGCGAACTGGTGTTAGTAAGCAGTCAATGGGTCTATCTGAAGGTGGCTTAAAGTCACATCAAACTGCTACAGGCGTAGGTCAAGTAATGACTGCAGCACAGCAGAAGATAGAATTAATAGCTAGAATATTTGCTGAAACAGGAATGAAAGACTTAGCAAACTCTGTCTATATGCTAGTACAAAAATATGAAAAGCCTGAAAAGATAGTTAGGCTAAACAACACATGGACTACTTTATACCCACACGAGTGGAAAGAAAAGATGGATTGTGTAGCACAAGTTGGTTTAGGCTTTGGCAATAAAGACATGAACCTTATGCACTTAGGTAGGTTGTCGCAAACAATACAAATGATTGCACAACATCCACAAGCAGGTATGCTATTAAAGCCGAAGAATATATACAATTTAGTAGCAGAGCAAATAAAAGCTATGGGCATGAAGAATGTAGATGATTTTATTACAGACCCCGGAGATGCTGATGTTGCTCAACAACAAGGACCATCCCCAGAAGAACAAGCTAAACAAGCAGAAGCTCAACTTAGAGCTAAAGAAATAGAAGTTAAGATGCAAAAGATTCAACAAGAATCTGCAATAAGACAACAAGAAATGCAATTAGAAGCACAAATATCACAACAAGATTTAGAACTTAAGAAACAAGAAGCGTCTGTTGATATGCAAATTAAAGCACAAGAGTTGGAAATTAAAAAAGCAGAGCTTGCACTTAAACAACAAGAGCTTGTACTTGAACGAGAACAGGAACGAGCAGTTAAGATAGGGAGTTAAGAATGAACAAGGGAGAAGAGATAGCGAGGGCAGACCAAGCTAAACAAATTTTAGAACATCCTCTTTACATAGAGGCTTTAAGTACAGTAAAAGAAGCGTTGATAGAACATCTTTTAAATACTAAAGTGTCAGAAGAAATAGAAAGAGATAGGTTATATATAACAATTAAAGCATTAGATTTAGTACATCAACATATACAATCAGTGCTTGAAACTGGTAAACTTGCTGAGAAGGAGCAAGAATTTTTTAATTAAGCGTGAGGAGTAACCAATGGATTCTGCAGAGAACACCCAAGAAGTTGTAAATAATAATAGGGCACAAGCAGGTACAACTGCTGATGCACAAAATAAAATCCTAAGTATGTGGGACTCAAAAGAGCAAACCGCAAGCGAGGAAACCGATACCCCTGTAGACGAGGAAGTGGTAGAGGAAATAGAGGAAGCTGAAGAGGTAGAAGAAGAAGCCCCTGAATCTGAAGAAGAAGGACAAGCTGAAGAAGAAACTGAAGAAGAGGTAGCCGAAGAAGAAGAGTATGATGTAGTAGCTGAAGAAGACTTGAAGTATACAATAAAAGTAGACGGAGAGGAATTAGAAGTTGATATAGATGAACTCAAGAATGGTTATCAAAGGCAGGCTGACTATACTCGTAAGTCTCAAGCACTAGCAGAGCAGCGTAAAGAAACAGAAGCAATTCAATCTGAGCGTATGCAGTTAGAGCAAGAGAGGCAAATGTACGCAAATGGTTTACAGATGTTGCAAGAGCAACAAAGTGCCAAGCTACAAGATTTTGAAAAAACTGACTGGAACACTTTAAAAGATGAAGACCCATATCAGTACATGCTTAAAAAAGATGAGTACAGAGACGCACAGGAACAAGTAAACAATGTAACGCAGCAACAAACTCTTATACAACAAGAGCAGCAACAAGCAGCACAAAAAGCTAGAGCACATTTTGTTCAACAAGAATACTCTAGATTAGTTAATGCTTTACCTGAATGGAATGATTCAAGTTCTACTATTAAAAGAGATGTACAAGAGTACGCTAAATCAGTAGGCTTTCTTCCAGAAGAGATTAACCAGTTAGCAGACCACCGCAGTGTTCTTATTATAAAGAAAGCTATGGAGTTTGACAAACTAACAACAAAGGTTGCTCCTAAAAAGAAAGCAGTAAAGAAAGTTCCTAAAGTACAAAAAGCTGGCAGAGGAAATTCAAATGAAGATGCAGCCAATGATGTAGCCAAGAAAAAGCGTGCAAGGTTGAGGAAGTCCGGCAAGCAAGATGATGCTGCTTCCTTATTTTATGATATGCTTTAAGGAGATAAGTAATGCCTTCACAATTTAAAACATACGATGCAACTGCAATCCGTGAGGATTTGTCAGATGTTATCTATGATATTTCACCAACAGATACTCCATTCATGTCCAGCATTGCTGGCAAGGGTTCAGTATCTAACACTCTATTTGAGTGGCAAACAGATGCACTAGCTGCAGCTGTAATTAATAACTACCATGTGGAAGGAGCAGCAGCAGGTACTGCAGCTACTACTGCAACTACTCGTCTAACTAACCAAACACAAATTTCTAAGAAAGTTGTTGAGGTTACTGGAACTCACGAGACAGTTGATAACGCTGGTAAGAAATCTGAACTAGCTCACCAGCTAGCAAAGGCTTCTAAAGAACTAAAACGTGATATGGAAGGCTCACTATTAGCTGACAACGCAGCTGCTGCAGGTAATGCAACAACTGCTCGTGAGACTCGTGGTGCTGCCCATTGGATTACAACTAACGTAGTAGATGCTGGTTCTTCTAGCACTCACGCTGCAATGGTTGAAGCTGATGTTCTTTTAGCTGCGGAAAAAGTATGGACACAAGGCGGTGAAGCGTCAACTATCCTACTTGGTGCAACTAACAAGAAACTAATCACAGCTATGTCAGGTCGTGCTGATGCAATTCGCTCAGTAGCAGATAACAATATGACTATTCAAAACTCTGTAGATGTTTATGTATCAGACTTTGGTACTTACAACATTGTTATGGATAGATTCTGTGACCAAGACATTGTATATTTCTTGGACCACGATATGTGGTCAGTCAACTACTTGCGTGATTTCCAAACAGTGGATATTGCAAAAGATGGTGACTCAGAGAAGAAAATGCTCTTAGTTGAGTATGGTCTACATTGTGGTAACGAAGCAGCAAATGCTAAGATACGCTACACAACTGGTTAATATAACCTAATAACCCACCCTAGGCAACTGGGGTGGTTTACTTTATGACAAGTCCAATTAAAACAGAAATAATATCAAATTTAGATGGAAGCATTACTATTGCTAGTGAGCAAGACGATAGAATAGTTAAGAAATTATCAGACTTAAACAGCAAAGAAAAGTTCCACAACAGAAGCACGCAATACAAAGGTGACTCAGTAATGTCACACAAAGTAGCAAGCATACCCATGATTGTGGTAGAGCAGATGATGCGAGAAGGAATATGGGGAAATCAAGAAAGAATGAAAGTATGGATGAACGACCCAGCCAACGCTATGTGGCGAACTACTAAAGGAAAACTATAATGGCATTAGGTACATTTACAGAATTAAAAGACGCAGTAGCAGATTGGTTAGACAGGTCAGACTTGACTGCAAGGATACCAGATTTTATTGCACTAGCAGAAGCTAGGATTAATAGAGAATTACGAATACGCCCTATGGAAGTTAGGAGTGTAGCATACACAGCATCTGGGCAAAAATATTTTAACTTGCCCGGTGGTTATTTACAAATGCGTAACATTCAATTAAACACAAACCCTACTGCAGCTCTTGAGTACATTACACCAGAAATGTTAGACAGGTTGTATGGAAGCAGTGCTACTGGTAAACCTAGAGCCTACACATTAATAGGCGATGAAATACAATTAGCTCCTGTACCCGATTCAGCTTATGAACTTGAAATGGCTTTTTATGAAAAGTTTACACCCTTGGGTAATGGTTCTGCTGGTACAGTAACAAACAACTGGCTAACTGAAAATGCACCAGATGTGTTATTGTATGGTGCTCTTATGGAAGCAGAACCTTTTATTAAAAATGATGAAAGAGTTCCTGTGTGGTTAAATGGTTACAGCAACGCAATAGATAAATTACAAAGACAAGATAAAAGAGATAGACATTCTGGCTCTACATTAAGAGTAAGAAATATATACTCTGGAGTTGAAGGCTAATGCCACAAAGCACTTGGTCAGCAGATTCATCAGCTTGGTCTAACAACAGTTATGTATGGGCCAATACTACATATTCTGATACTGCAACATTAGCAGCCAATACTACACAAAGCAATGTTGGATTGACTGTATATCCAAACACAGCAACATTAGCTGCTAACTCTACACTGACAAGTTCTGGTGGTTTTCAGCTTGTAGGTAGCATAGTTTTAGGTCTTTCTAGTGGAGTTGCAAGTTCAACACAACAAATATTTGTAGAATCAGTAACACTAGCATCAACAGAAAATTTAACAAGTATTGGTAACAAACTTTATGTAGATTCTATAACTTTTGGAACTACAGTAAATATACCTTTAGCTGGAACAACAACTTGGAATTTAGAGACTGCGGTTTGGTCAGGTGCAGGTTCTCTTGTTTGGGGAGGCAATCCAACAAAAGTTGCTATACCAGTAACAGCTACATTAAACCAAGTTATTTCTGAATTAGCTGGTGGAGAAGATGTAGAAAAAATTGCATCTGCAATATTAGGATTAACTTCTGGTGCTACAGCATCTGGTCTGCTTAAAATGCCGGGAACTGTTACACTAGGCAACGAACAAAATATGAAATTTAATATAAATTTTGAAGAGAGTATATCCCTTGGTGCAACTTCGGGTACTTCTTCAGACAACAACTTCTTGTGGAATGACGAAGCAGAAGACACTGGTACTACTTGGACTAAGGTAAGTGACCCAGACGAATAATAATAACACTCTAAAGGAGAGAAAAAATGACATTAGATAATGTAAATTTAGGGCTGGCTAACTTCTGGAAAGTTACTTGCCTAGACAAAGATGGAAATGTAAAGTGGGAAGAAAATAAAAAAAACTTAATTACTACAGTAGGTTTAAATCATATTCTTGATGTAGAATTTCACGCAGCAACACAAGTAACAACTTGGTACATAGGATTAAAAGCAGCTGGTACTCCAGCAGCAGCAAACACTATGTCATCACACTCATCTTGGGCAGAACTAACAAACTATTCTGGTAACAGAAAAGAATGGACAGAAGGTGCAGCTTCAAATGGTAGTATGACTAATG
>Ga0209634_1003756_pt1 | contig 10147 bp, 13 predicted proteins | sample LinPmetageLP40_FD_184043 | JGI IMG/M metagenome (GOLD analysis project Ga0209634, IMG submission 184043) | Marine viral communities from the Pacific Ocean - LP-40 (SPAdes) (version 2) | ecosystem: Environmental > Aquatic > Marine > Oceanic | place: Pacific Ocean | collected 2010-08-26 | reverse complement strand
TATTCAATTTAATAATAACAATGGGATTACAAATGCATATATATCTAATCAATATTTACAAAAGTATGTTTTATCTAATAACAACACATTTTACCCAAAAAAACAAATACAATATTCTATTATAAGATTTATTATAAAAATACATAACTATATATTTGATAAATATAATAAAATTAATATAAATATTTCTTTAATGAAAAACCCCGATGCCGAATTTATATATATAAGCAATACTACATTTCCCAATAAGTTTAATGATTATGGTGTAGCTTTATTTATAAAAAAAGGATCTATATATAAAAGTAAACTATATACTATAGAAAATACACCTAAATATGTAGGAGATATTCAATATATTTTTAATAAAAAAAAACGTATTAAAGATCATAATGATAATCCATTATTTTGTATAACTATTACCAAACATGCTTTATCTGGTTTATTGGTACCTGGTATTTATTCTTCTTCTATATGGATACCTGAAACTAATACTTTTATAGATAGTGGTGATATTATTACTCATTTAAAACATAATCATCCAGCAATTCAAAAATTATTAACCAATATTCAACCTAAACATATATGCAAAGATCTTATTCTTAAAAATCCCATTCAATCACAGAATTACCATTAGATAAATAATCACTTACAGTTATATTTGTAAGTTCATCATTATCATCTGTAATATATTCTTTATCTTTCTTTTTTAATTTATAATTTCTAACAGGATATCTGTTTTTAAATTTATTATTATATAATTTAGTCGCGAATTTAAAACATTCCGGGCATATATGAATATTGGATGATCTATAGTTTTGATTAAAAATAGAATAAAACAAATATTTAATACCTGTTAATTTTTTATGCCCGGGACTATTATATATAGGTAAATAATAATTAGTACCCCGAGTGCATCTTTTTTTTTTTGGACTCCATAATGTATGAATGTGATTGCATTGTAAACATGAATCATATATTCTTAAACATTTTTTTTTAAATAAAGGATGTTTTCGTAACATACATTTTCGTCTTATACTTTCTGTCACACACATTTGATACATCTTTAAACGTTTCCATGTACAAATTGGTTTGTATACCCATATATTTTTGGTTATATCTATATTTAACAAAGTAGTACAATACTCACATATTTCTGTATCTACACCAGTACATTTGTTTTTATTATTATGATAGTAAATAACTGATTCTGGACTATTATCATATAAATAAGTTAGATACTTAATCAATTCTAGTTCTTTTTTTTTATTACCTATGTTACAATTAAAATATTTTTTTATTCTCATATTAAAATCATTATTAAAATCATGATTAGTTTTACTTAAAATAAATGAATCTTTAATTGGTAAATAATCCTGAAGACATTTACGAATATCAGAATTATTAATATATGAATTCATATTTGTGTTATATTAACAAAATTACTAATTTATTTTAAAATTTTTAATTAATATAAAATTAATAATGAATTTTAAGAATTATATAATGTCTCATGCAAAAAAATATTTTAAACCAATGTTAGCGCATGTATATGATAGTGATAAAGTTAATCCTAAAGGATGGTATATGTCTGAAAAAATTGATGGAATTCGTGCTATTTGGACAGGTCGTGAATTATTAACTCGTAATAATAAACAAATTATTGCTCCTAAATGGTGGATTGACCAACTACCTAGTATCGCATTAGATGGAGAATTATGCTTAGGTAGAGGTAAATTTCAAGATACTTGTTCAATTGTAAAAACAAAATCAGGTGAAGATAAAGGATGGAATAAAATTATATATAATATATTTGATGCTCCATTTATTAATATGAATTTTGAATATCGTATTGAAAAAATAAAATTAATTTGTAAATCAGTACAAGGTAATATTGTTCCCTTACCACAAATTTGTTGCATAGATAGAGAACATTTAGATAAATTTATGAACCAGATTATTGAACTAGGTGGCGAAGGATTAATGATTCGTAAACCAGGATCTAAATATGAATTTGGAAAAAGATCAAGAACTTTATTAAAAATTAAAAGATTTTATGATCAAGAAGCTTTTGTTATTGAACATATTGATGGTAAAGGAAAACATAAAGGGCGATTAGGTGCATTATTATGCATGGATATTGAAAGCAAAAAACAATTTAAAGTTGGTACTGGGTTCACAGATAAACAGCGTGAAACTCCACCGCCGATTGGTTCCATTATAACATATAAATATCAAGAGACCACTAAAAGCGGTCTTCCCAGATTCCCAGTGTATCTAAGAATTAGACAATAGATAACAATTACAACAGTTACATATCTCGGTTTTACTTTACATTGTTGCTTATTTTTGATTGATTATATAACCAATGTATATTAATATAACTCTAAATATTTAAAAACGAAAGGTAATCCCTGGTCTTCTCCTCGTGTCGTCCGTCATGGTGTTGGTCTGTAACACGGGTGTGCGTATCATCGACGCCTGAGGCGTGCCTAGCACTTGCTCGAACCCTTGTCGGTTGCCATCCGACCACTATACTTGCCCGCGCGCTGCCACCAGTCCTGGGCCCATTTCGGCGCCCCCCCGAACGTTTTGCCCGGTATCACACCGTAGCGCCCCCTCATGTTGTCGCACGACTCTCCAAAGATCGAGGGGTCTTCCTTGTCATCGAGCGGCGTAGGGCTGGTCGCGCATTTGTTACTGACCCACCATTGATTAGCCCACTTTGGCATCGATCGGCCGTATCCGGGATGGGCCATGTACCGGTTGGACGCTCCCTGGCACGTGCTTCCGAAGGCTTCTGGCGTCGGGTTGTCGCTGTCGATGATGTGGTAGCAGGGTTTGTCCGAAGCATCCTTCGCTATCCGGTCCTTGTACTTGTTCTTGCGCTGCCACCAGTCCTGCGCCCATGTCGGCGCCCATCCAAATGTAACGTTGCTAATCACCCCGTACTTGTTGGCCATACCCTGGCACGAGCTGCCAAACGCGTCTGGGTCCTGAAAATCATGCGACTTATGCTGCGAAGATGTATTTCTAAACACTGTAAAATATATGACTATTCCTACTATTACAATAACAGCTGCAATATAAACTTTATTTTTTTGTATGAATCCCATTTTCCTTTATTATATAAATATATTTTTAGTATATCTAAATGTGTGTAATATTTGGAATATATAGCCATACAACTAATTCGGAATTAATAACAGAAGTAATAAACGGATTCTCATTTATTTATTATATAATTTATTTCAGTTGTTAATAAAAATGAGCTGCTTTTTTGATTCTATAACCGCAAGTTTTAATGTTGATGAAATGAGATTTTTAAATTGTAAAAGAAATACAATTGAAATAATAAAAAAATTAAAGATATTAAATATAGCCACTTCTAATGTATATTGGCAAAATAATAAATTAACAGAACAACTTCAAAAAGAAAATTTTGAACATATAAAAAATTATAAAGAAGAAACTTTTCGTAATGGTTATTTAACAAGTTCAGCAGATCCTTTTTTAATGTTACTTTGTCAAATATTTAGATGGAATATAATTTTTAATTATTGTAATAATATTATTAAAATAACGCATGAAAATCCATTACGTACTGTTAAATTTAAAGCGTCTTCTTCTCATTTTTCCATTGGTTAAATTATTTATCTTCTCATTTCTTCAAAATTAATAACAGCTTCTAATTTTTTAGTTCGGTCTTTTTTAAATTTATTTACAATTTGTTCTAATTTTTTAATATTTAGTCCTTGCGTAGTTAATAACCATTCAATCTTTTTAAGTGATTCTACTGCATCATATGCCGCTAATTTGGCCACTTTATTTGCTTGTGAAATCGCATATGTAGTAGATGACATTCTTACTTTATTATATATTAAATTATCTTTAAGTTTATTTAAATTTTTTTTTGTAAATTTATGAAATATTGGTTTGATTTTTTTATATTTTTCTATAAATTTTTCTCCTTCTAATAATCCACTTTCTAATATTGCATTTTTATCTTTATTATTCCTAGAACATAGTATTGTTATTGTATGATCTTTAATATCTTCTGTCATATTATTATTATTATTATTATTTTCAATTGATCTTACAATATTAAAAATATGTTGAATTAGTTTATGTTTTTTATTATTATTATGTGTAATATCCCGAACTCTTATACCTATTGTTTTTATAATATCATCGGTTTGATTAATTGGATACGGTTCACATACAGCACCGTCAATACAGTTATTAATAGGTTGAAATATGAATGGAATCGCACATGACATTCTAATACTTTCTTCTACTAACATATTAGGTACATTTTCATAATTTAAATATGAACATTCAAACTTATTTAAATCCGTTATACAAATAGTTAATTTTTTTTTGGTTAAATTATATAATTTAATAAACGTTAATTCTGACAATTTTATATGCTTAAATTTACTATTTAATAATAATATATTCAATATATTTTTAAATTTAAGTGTTGAATCAATTATACCTAAAGTTGTTGTTATATTTAATATTGAATCTAAAGTTATATTGAATATTTTCCATATATCTAATTTTAAATACAATTGAATTATATTATCAAATGTATAACCTATAATATATAAAAATGAAATTAACGATCCAGTTGAACAAGCAATATAGTGATTTATTTTATTTAAGTATCCTTTATTATTTAATTTAGAGAGCGCACCTAATAAAGCCAATCCTCTTATACCACCTGAACTTAATACAAGTGTTTCATACATTAAAAGTATTATATTAATAATATTAAATAAAGTATTAATATGGAAGATCATAATGGCGCCCCTCAAATGGATTTGGATGAGCTAATGAAAACTAGAAGAAAAAACAATCATAGAAAAAATAAAGTATATAGTGAAATTTTAAAATTATGTCATAATAGAATTAGACATTGCGCTACAACTACTTCTGAAAATTTTTGTATTTATGAAATTCCATTATTTGTAGCTGGATTACCCAAATTTAAAATTAAACCATGTGTTAGATACTGTTTAACCAAACTTAGAAAAAATGGATTTGATGTTATGCAAGATGGTGAACGTATTATTAAAATTAGTTGGTTACGATATGAAAATAAAACTAAACAAAAAGCATTAATTAAACGTAATAATAAAATCGTCAAATTCAATCCAAATAAAAATACTTTTATACCTAGAATAACAGACAGTCAATTATATATGATCCGACGTCCACCAAGTAGATAATTTATTAAACATAGATGTTACTCTAAGTTTAATCATATTATAATAATATCTAACTTTATAATGAATATATCTCTCATCTTTTATTAAATTTTTATTATGACTTTTAGATAATATTACTAATTTATTTATTTCTGAAGAATATTCAAATATTTTATATTCTAATTCTTTAGGTAATTCCATTTCTAAAAAGAAACGGTTTTATTTTCAGGTGAATAACCTCTACGTCTTGACGAAAAAGGTAATGCTGATGGAATTGGTCCATTTGTTATTCCACTTTTTCTAGTACGATTTCTATATTCTAAATGTTCTATATTATCTTCTTTTAAATCTACCAGTGATCTTTTTTGTAATCGTTCTTTATAATGTAATCCATCCTGTTCATCGTTATTTGGATCTACACCATGATCCTTTATGTACTGTTGTCTTCTTTCTTCTCTAATTCCTTTACCCATGAAATAAGCATATCCAACGAACATTAATGGTAACAATACTACACCACCTAATACCAAAAATATTCTTCCATATTTAGATTTAGGAATTAATCCGGCTCCTATTTGTTTCATTATACCACTCCCACTTTGAGTAAATTTATATGAAAAATATGACATTGCTACGCAACATAAACAACATCCCAAACCCATAATCACCGTCCCTGTTGACCATGTAAACATAGTACCTAATATATTATTTACTCCTGTCATAGTAGAATCCATTAAACTAGTTGTTTTTGCTAATGCTTTATTACTAACATCAGTATCTTTTCTTATCTCTCTTGATATATCGGTTGTAAAATCCGATACTAACTTACCAACTATTGATGCGTATTGACTCATTTTAACGTTACTAATTTGGGATTCGTCATGGGCTTGTATTACTTGTTTTTGTACTAAACTAGCGGTCATGTCAGCTATATTAGTTTGTGAATAATGATCTTCTACATTAGTTTCAACTATATTTTTTATATCAGTTGCTGATTTTGAATATCCAAATTGCTGAGCGGTTACATCATTTTTTATCAAATTTTTTATTTTATCTTTTATTTCATTTTGTAACTTTAAATTTACATCTTGTTTCGCAAAACAACTCAGATTTATTTTTGCACTTTGGTCCAGTGAAACACTTGTTATTTTTGCCTTTCCAGTAGCTATAATTTCTTGTGATTGATTTATAATTAGTGGACATTTTGTAGTATTATTTATCATGGCAGATGTAGATATATTTGTTATTTGTTTATTCAGTTGAGACACTTTAGACGAACCGCCGCCCATGTTGTTCTTTTATATTATAAATATAAAATATTTTAATAAATGCTATTGAGTGAAGCAGAAATATTTGAAGGTATACTTGGTGGATTAGGCACGGTGTTACCTGCTTATTATTTTTAAAAAATCAAAATCCTCTTATTATAGGATTAGTTGCTTGGATAATTTTATGGTTTACTCGTAAATAGGAATGCGAATTCGTTATAATAATTTATCTACGACTTCTACGTTTTAGAGTTTCTGCTACTCGCGCTACTACTTCAGGCGTCGTAACTACTACAGGGGCTTCATTTATTATAGGTGCCGCGTTTTCTAATGCCGATAATCTAGAATTTATTTCATTGATTTTTTCATTTAAACCACTATGTTCATGCGTTATAGTAGAATAATTGTTGTCATGATTGTGATCGTGTATATGACCGGGTTCCGAATAGTTATGCGCGTGGTCAGATAATGAATAAGGATGAGTATGTTCATATGGCATAGGGTCATGTGCATGATCAGGAGTAGAATAATTATGTTCATGACTAATTTGAGCATAAGAATCATCATGGATGTGCCCAGTTAATGAATAAAAATCATCATGTGCGTGTCCAACCGGAGAATAATTATCGTCATGTCCATGTCCTTGCTGAGAATAAGCTTCGTCATGCATATGATCTATTTTAGAATAATCATGTTTAATAAACATAATTCCTTCTTTATATCTTTCTTTTACTATTAATAATACTAGAACTAGTAATGCGAAAATTACAAATTGTTTCATTTATTAATAAAATATATATTTTTTTTACAAAAATGGTTCCCCGAGTGTATGTACTCCTTTTACATCCAGAAGACAAAAAAAGAATACTCGCGGCCGGACTCGAACCGACGACCCCTCGTTAATAAGACAAGTGCTCTAACCAACTGAGCTACGCGAGTTATTTTCCGAGTAATTCTTACTCGTTTCTTCCTAATATATAATAGTAGATAACGCTTAACTTATTTTTTAACATTTCTTAAAATTTTTTTCTGTATCTAAATTAAACAATAAAAATGACTTTTCATAGTGGAGCAATGGGTGATGTAAATCTTAAACGCGCGTTAGTTGCTGGATTAGTTTTCGCAGTAGCTACTCAATTAATACTACCTAGGGTAGCAACTGGCCCGAATAAAATTCTAGTCGGTACCGCTGTATTTGCAGGAATGATGTATATAACTACTGTACTACTTGGAGACAAATTCTATGAATATGAACATGCTACCAGTAAAGCCGGCGCTTTAAAACACTGCGTACTTATGCCCGACGGAAATACAAAATGTTTTGACAGTTAGTTATTAAACATCAACTTCTGTTTTATCTTCTTCTTTTTTATCATCGACTTCTACTTCTTTTTTTTCTTTCTGCGGAGCTTCCCTAGCTTCTTGTACTCTTGCTTCAAATTGTTCCTTTGCCTTTTCGGCTTGTTCCTGTCTAGATTTCATTAAATTTTGCATTTGTTTTTCAGCATATACAACTTCAGTGCTTTCCCTATGTTTACCATCTATAGGAAACCAAGTACCTACTTCTGTTACATAAATATCACATAATTTATCTTTTTTAGATAAAAATTGACATCTCGCAACAGCATCATCATGTGAAGGATATGATCCTCTTACTTTAGCAATTGGAACATGTGGTTTGTGTTTACTAATTTCAGCATATTCATCGTCTAATTTAATTTGGGTTGTTGCTAACCAAGCTTTAAATTTACCGTTATAATCTTCTTTATCTTTAAATAAACCTTCTAGACTAAGAGCGAAAGCACGTGCTTCATAATAAGATTTACCACGCACATCAATATCATTTGGCGTTAAAATAGAAATACAAACATATTTTTGTTTACGAACACTAGGATCTCTATCTAAATAATCGTTGGACATTTAAGTATTTTATATAAAATAATGCTTAATTGGGATTTGAAAATATGTTATAAGTGGCAACAAAACTTATTTTGGGATATTTTAAAAGATAGTGAATGAATTAAAATAAAGATGAAATTGAAAATAAATTATTATTAGGTATATTAGTAGCTGGTGTTTTATATTTTTATGTATTCAAATCAAATAAAAAAAGATGAACCACCCCAGTGCCCGTCGTACCAGACCACCACGAGCACGAGACGGAGCAATAGACAGAGCAATAGCGACAGAAGAAAATTATTGTTATTGGAGTGAATGGAGTGAATGGAGTAATGATTGTAGTCAAGGTGGTACAAGAAATCGCTATAGAACTATGCTTGGTACTTGTCCGGGTCCGGATCAAATAGAAATGGAAGAAGAAGAATGCCCAGCGGTAGTCATGGCTTAAATATTTCGGGTTGTACAAATGGATTATTATTATAAACTAGGTTCAAATCGCCAGTTTAAATTATCACATATTTTACGCCATATCTCGTCCTGACTATACAATTTACTTCTTGATTTAAGTAATGGAAAACTTTTTTTAAGATGGTTTAAATTTAATAAACCTACAAATTTTCGCAATACAAATGAATAAGATAAAAAGTTTTTCCGGTTTTTAGGTGAAAATTTAGTAAATGGATCTTGTATCATTTTAAACATAATTCTCATTTTTTCTTCTGTTTCGCGATTAATAGTGGGCGGTGGGGTTCCTTGTATTTTATGAATTATTCTAGGAATATGTTCATAATATTTATTATATCCTAATTTTCTTAAAATAGTTCTTAATCTGGATCCAGTTATTTTTTTAATTTGTTTGTGTTTTTTAAGTTCAATAAGAATATTTTTATAAATCTTATTTGGAACAGCAACACTTTCTTTAGCTTGAAATTGAGAAATCCAATCATTAAAATGATTAATGCGCTTATAAACAGTCATTGTTGGTCTAGTAGTGCGCGTCATCTTATAAGAAGGTAATGATTGTAATGTAGGAGAATAATTAGTACAACCACAAGCCATGCATTCAACACTACTTTCCGATTCATTTATTAATAAATCAGTAGTATTACCACATTTATTACAAAAAGAATATGGGTCTTTATTAAATATATTAAGATTTAAACCACTATGTCTATTATCTATATTTTTTTTATATTGATTAAATATATTATTTAAATTATTATTCTTATTATTGTTATTCATAAAATTGACAATTTGAAATTTATCGGTATCACTATTTTGTTTAGTATTATTATAATATTCTAATAATATATGAGAATTATTTAAATAATAGTTTTTTTTATTTGTACTTTTTTGATTATTCCATTTGTTATTATTTTCATTTTGTTGATTAGTTAAATATTTTTTAAACGATATATTATTTTCATTTTTTATTGTTTTTATTGTTTTTGATGTTTTAAATGATTGAATTATATCGGAATGGGCATCATGTATTGTATTAAAATCTCCCTTTAACATTTTTATTTATTAAATAATGTTATTTTCTTATTAAATTAAATGCGAGTATAATTCTTACAACTATTATTAACTAAGCTTAAAGATTGAAGGGTATTCAAGAACATAGTACTGCCATAGATGACCCATTATTGATAACAAATATATTATTAAATTTTATTATTGTATTGGTGAAACGAAACACTTATGTATCTGAGAGTGCAATATTATCTGATTTTAAAATGATATTATCTTTTATTTATATAATTTTATAAT
>Ga0209634_1003754_pt1 | contig 10149 bp, 3 predicted proteins | sample LinPmetageLP40_FD_184043 | JGI IMG/M metagenome (GOLD analysis project Ga0209634, IMG submission 184043) | Marine viral communities from the Pacific Ocean - LP-40 (SPAdes) (version 2) | ecosystem: Environmental > Aquatic > Marine > Oceanic | place: Pacific Ocean | collected 2010-08-26 | reverse complement strand
ATGAAAGCGGGCGGACCTGAGACTTGAAATATAGATCCTGGCGATGGCGAAGCATCTAACGCAATAGAAGTATCTCTACGTCTAGGTAATGAATTGAATCCTGTTATTGCCAAATCCGTAATTATTGATTGTGGTCCTGTTTTTACTGCCACAGGAAGAGTTGCTAACTTTCCCTCTGCTATTCTGGTCGGATCTGCAATGGTTGTATAAGGAGATGTTGACCCTGCGTGTGCAGTAAAATCAGTAGAAACATCGCCTGTAACCGATTGACCCATTTTCAATAACAATCCACCAGCTGCAAGAATACTTGGCAACACAGCGGGATCTGTTACTGAATCGTAAAGTTCTCCAACGCCGGTTTTTGATAGGTCTTGTGTTGAAACAATTGTTATCATGCCACTTGTGGCATCCCAAAACTTAATTCTGCCTCCCCAATCTTCCATAGTAAGCGGATCGCTATCAGCGTCGATTTCCATCTTGACATAATGACCTACCAAAAATTCGGGTAGGTCTCCGCTGACATCTCTTTCGATTCGGAAAGTCCATACCTTTTCAGACCAGAGATTTGTAGTACCAGTTCCTATATTACCTGTAATTCCTCTGAATAAATCTGTTTTTATATCTGTTGTGGATAACGTGGTTGGCGTGACTTGTCCTTTAGCGGTACTAGAAGCATACCCATAACCATTAAAATCAATAGCATTTATCAGTCCATCGAAAAAAGTCGCCTCTCTATTCACATAAATTGTTGGTGCTTCTGTCTTATACAGACTACCCAAAGAACTATAGATAGCATCTGGTTTTGACAAATCTTCTGTATCTTTTGTAGCAAAATATGGAGTCAAAGACGAAACATCGACAGGTCTCTTTGATGGCGAATAAACACAATGAACAGGCGATTTATCTGTAAATTCTGGTTCACCCGTAGTTTGATTGACGTGTCTCTGTACTACGAACCAAGCATAATCATCGTCCTGATCTACTGAAGATTGATCAAATACAAAAAGAGCCATACCATGATCGGTACATGTCATTTTATATGTCATTGGATATGTGCTTGCAATATTTTGTTCTATTTGACGCTTTTTAAACCACTGAGACTTTGCCCGAGAAATAGACAAAGTGGCTCCACGACCAACGCCCGAGGTTTTATAAACATCACACAGCTCGCCAGGTTCTCTGAATATTGGAGACTTTACTCCATCTCGTACATCCATAGCAGAAATGCTACTGTCATCTCTTAATTGATATTCTGTTCCAACATTTACTTTGATAGACAATGTTGACGGATCCCACTCAAACCGTACCCGCCATTTCTGTGGTTTTCTATTACTTGCAGGGTGATTGCTGTTGGTCCAACTAAGATTGCTGTCCGACAAAAGATCAACGCCTTTATCCGACTCTATCAAAAATCTGTCGGTTATTGTTCTCAGTTTATTTTTAATGTCTATTTCGTTAGAAGAAGATAGAGGTGCAGGGTAAATTAGTTTAAATGGATTTGCAAATTCTTCATTTTCCAACATAGACAAATTAAACAAATCACCATCTTTAATTTTTACAATATTTTTATGTCTCGCCCTATTAACGGGAATGACCGCGGCGTTATCTATACCAACAATGGTATTGCTGGCATCCGCTTGTGCGGTTACAATATGCGGATTTTCATTGAGTACTGGAGCATGCCAACCAAAGTATGCATTTTGTGGATTATTGGGGTCCATCGCGGCGTTTGAAATCCCACGAAATGCCTTACTAAATGTCCAATATTTGTTGCAGACGGCATCTGTTATAGTGTCATCTATAACTTGATCGTCATGAGGAAATGCAAGATCTGCTGCGCTGCCAGCGCCGGTGTCCGCCGTAACTTGATTTGGTCCTAATCCTGTTCTTCCTACCAATGCACCAAAAGGAACATCTATAGATTTTTTCCAGATATAAGAAATAGTTACATTAACATTAGTCAAGTCGGAAACCCATGTCATCTGATCGGTTCTTTTTAACTTAAAAGTTGCTTTTCTATTGGACTCATCAGAAGATACTACCCAATCATTGCTTGATAATAATTGATTGTTTATAGAAACTCTAAATTCTCCAGCACCCAAATCAGATTCCACTAATGGAAAATCATTCATAAGTTCGACATATGTAGTTCTATCAGTTGCGTCTATGTTTGGAAAAGTAGCGGCAATGTTCAGGGCCATGTTACTTTCTCTATGTTCTTTTACAACTTTCCATAAATATTTTACATTTCTTTGAGTAGCTTGAATTCCTTCGCCAGTAAAAACATCATTATATTCTATTGACAATTGATTTTTATATATTCTAATTTGATCCACACTGGCGGCTTGAGGAACGCCACCATAGATTGGGTTGACCGAACCGACATTATTACCACCTGCTATAGTGCCTAAAGAAATATCAGCTTCAAATTCTGTTCCTGTTGCTCCGTCCATTCCCAAGTTAATTGTTTTTTGATTACCAAAATGGGCTTTGAAAATTTCAGCACTATTAAATGGATGGAGACAGAAATCGTGTGCAATTTGAAACAACAATCCACCGTCACCTTTAAATTTCGATACATCTTCTATGTAAGAAACTTCTACCTTTTCCCCAGACATGGGAGCTGACTGTGCATTAAATACGATAGCGCCAAATTCTCCATATTTAGAATTATATTCCACCGACCCACGTCCGGCAACTAAAGAACCTTCTGTATATAAATCTTCTTTAAATGCTTGATCTTCTGTTGCAGCGACTGCCCCCACTTGCGGGCCGACACCAGTTGCAGTGGTGTTCGTAACATTTACACCTAGAGAAGCTGCTCCTCTTTCTAGGTGAATTCTAACTTCACCCATGCGGATATCCCAATCCCATGATTTATCTTTAAAATCGGGCAATGATCTTAATACATAAACAGAATTTCCTGCTATGGCATTATGAACTTCGTATTGTTGCCGGTGAGGCACTTGTATAACGTCATTTCTCTGAATGCTAAATCCGCTTGCAATAGACATTAAGGTCTCCTATCTAGTTTTTCTTTATATTTATAAAAAATATTTTGTTGATTTTATTTTTGCAATTAAGGCGTATATTCGACTCCAATTGCATCGTTTACATCTAATATTACATCGCTATTGTGAATATTTTGGCCATTGACTAATGCCATAATCCGCATACCATTTCCAAATGCGGCTGTAGACCGCATACCTTGATATCTACGTTTGTCTGTGTTTGTTCCATCATATTTGTAAGTTGTCATAGGAATATTGCTGGATTCAGCAACCACCTCGGCAGATGAGAAACAAATCAAGTCCATCTCTTCTTTTGGATACATAAATCTTTGAGTCGTTAGTCCGGTCGGAAATGTTATAACAAATCTGTTTTCATCTGTGATAGATAATTGTTCGAGCGGGTTTATAACTGCGTTACTGTCTACCTGATGTCGTGTGGCAAATTTATGAACATCTGTGGGCTTTAAAATATCAAATTCTCTTGCGACAAATCTCCAAATATTTTTTGCGGTATATTCATCTGCAAGATAATCTTCCCTATCATATGGACTTAATATATAAAATGTTTTACTGTTATCTAAATTTGATAAGTTGTATGTATTGCCTCTTTCATCATAAACTGTATTGACCACCGTTTCTGCATTTTGCAAATTAGCTGCATCTTGAGAAAAGTATATTCCCGCATCTCTGGAATATACTGAATCTCTTGAACAAGAATACATTACATGTACTGGAAATTTAGAACCTTCATCAACTCTTGGTATTCCAGTTTCATTATTTACAGTTCTTTGAATTGCGATCCATGAATAATCATCTGCCTGATCTGAAGAGGCATCATCGTGAATGTATAGAAAGATTCCTTTTTCTGTCATAGTTAGTCTATATGAAAATGGATATGTTCCTTGTAATACTGGCTCTGTTTTTGGAAATCTTTTAAACCAACCAGAACCTTTCTTCTTATTTCTGAATCTGAGAGATCTGTTGTTTATATATTTTTTATATCCCGATGATGAAGTTGGCGCAGTACTGGTCCCCCATAAGGCGGAATTAGCAGGGTCAAGAGTGGTAGTAGGAACATATACTGTTAATAATGGAAATTCGGAAAATGTTTTTGCAGAAGATGTGCCCACTCCTGAAGTAGCACTACCCCCACTAACATATTGTTGAGCAACAGTCCAACCACTACCGTTTAATGGTATGGTACAATTGGAATTCATATAAACAGAAAATTCATTCAAATTTCCCGAAATAGGTTTTGCATAATACGTGTTGCCGTTTAGTGGATTTATAGTCGGCGAAATACTAGAAAATGCTACTGGTTGTCCCTGCGTATAACCATGCGGCGCGGTTGTAGTTACTACTACAGGATTTGTGTTAGAGACACCAGATATTGATACAGCTGTTCCAGTATTTGCGATTGCTCCATCATATTGATTTGCTGCATATTGATCTAAAAACACTGGATAATAAAATAGTTGACTTGGGTCTCCGCCGATCAAAGTACCCTCTACATAATAAGGCCCCGTATTAGAAGGATCTGACAACACAGTAACGTCTTCATATGTCAAATCTACACACTCGCCAGGAAATCTTAAAATAGATGTATCGACAGTAGATCCATTTTCTAGGGTGATTATTCCATTTGATTCTGATTGTGGAGCTGAAATATCGCCAGAAGCTAATAGTTGATTTGAACACCCCACATTGACTTTAAACCATCCATACATAGGATTTGGAATGCCTATTTGATCTTCCCAACCGGAAGTGTTCGGAAATCCAGAATTGGGCAAAATAAATGCATCGGGTCTATATGCACTATCGGGATAATATGAATTTGGTTTGAATGTTTGTTCATTTATTTGATTTCCACCAGCATAATGATAATATCCCATAGAATCCATTCTTAAATTCAGTTGATACAATTCGTCTGCAAATTCTCTGTCGCCGCTCGCGGTCGAAAAATTATAATAAAGTCTAGGTCTTAAATCCAATTCAAATCGTATTCTGTAATTTTGGTCCAATCCTCTAGAAACTGTGCCGTTGTTGGGTAAACTTTCGGTTGTTGTTTGGAAAAGCATAACGTGCTGGGCAGGGGCATTTGGTGTAGATTGACTATAATTTGCCGATCCTGCATAATTTCCAGTAGATGTTGGACTAGTGAGTCCTATTTCTTGAAAAAATTGTTTTGTTATGGGTGTCCCAACATGATCGACTAATTCATTACCGGCATCGGGCGAACCATTAAACATTCCCCATTGGGTTTGCATATCTATAGCTAATGCCATCATCATACCGCCGGTGACAACTTCATTTCCATCTATAGAAGCTGTTCCTTCTATAGTCGTAAATCCGGTTCTTATTCTACTCATTCCATAATTCTTGAATGTAGACATGTTTGTTATTTGCCGTTGAGCCATTTGCACCGATTCCTAATATTTATATTTCATATCTATTTATATGATATTTTTTTGTCTCTATATTTATTTACTCAGATTCGGGAAATAAACTTGGGTCGCTTAAAGAATCATATGATATGTTATCCTGACAACCAAGAGGCAGAATTAAAGATGTTATATTATCCTCTGCTATAAACATGTTATGTCGTTTATTCAATCTTTTTATAAGAGCGGGAGTTGAACATGTAGTATATATAAAATTACAATCCGAATTCTCCGCATGTTCCGTTACACTTTTTAATAAAAAATCTAGTGCTCTATCTCTTTTCATAATGTTAGATTCCGCATTTGAAATAATTGGGTGAAGATATCCAAAATTAGGAAGTCCGATTGTTGTACGCATAATGTGCAAAAATGCAGCACAATAATTGTCTATTATAAACCCGTTTTCTAATAAATTTTTCGGTGGTGGTTCCCACCCACCCTCCGGCAATTTCCCCCACCATTCGGCTACTATATCATAATCTACATTAGGATCGTATTCTCTCACTTCAAAATTATCATTCTTTTTCATTTATAATTTTCGCCACTTCATCATTTCGAACATCCATATAATCTTCCCAATGGTCAAAATACATATTACCCAATCTTTCCAGTTTTACTTTTTCATCAATTTCAAAATAATCAGTAAATGTAATTCCTTCTATTTCTAGCCTGCGATTTTCTGTACCAAAATTGTACACAGTTACATTTTCATTCGAAATAAGTGTACTATCTTTGGATTCTTCTACTCTAATCCATTTATCATTTTCCAAAACCATATGAGAACCAGAAACTTTAATACCATGATAATCGTGCAGATTGTTGCATATAAATTTAGCACATGCAAATACAGCACCACCAATTTTAACCTTTTCGCCTATATCTATTGTTTCTATAGCCTTTTTAGATCCATCTTCCATTGTAACCATAGTTCCACCAAGGAAACAGAACCATTTGATATTAACATCCCATATCTTATCTTTTTTCGGCGGCGGTGGTGGGGGCGGAGTATAGTTATGTGGAATATTTGTGCCAGGCCCTATAGTGTTATCTCCACGATATCCACAACTAAAAAAGGTTTTCAAGTCTTGCAAGGGCGCATTTAACCGATCAGAATTTTTTGCAATCTCTTTCCAATTGCTTTTCAGTCGCCAGTTTGATCGGAGATTAGTCTCATCATCATCTCTACCCGTCAGATACTTCCAATAGTACTTCTCGTACAACTCAGGAAAATTACCCACATATGTTGGATATGGATCATAACCACTCATCGTTCCGCCGCCGTCGAATTCCGATTTTGAGATATATGAGCCTAGTCGTTGAAACATAACCGTCCACATATAATCTTCGCCAAGTCTGACCGTCTCCGCACCAAAAAGTTCTTTTATTCTTCCGCCGCTGATAGTCCAATCTCGCCACCACATATGGGGCCAAGTGATGGGCCCATCGATCGGATGTCCAGTGGTTCCAAAAACAAGTGGATTTGATTGTCCATCTAAAACGGACTGATTGAATTGTAACTCATCCGTTACAGTATGACTACCAGACTCGGTATAAGTAACCCCTTGAATTATGATAGCACCAGATTGTCCAGCCGCGCCCGTCCTGCCTATCGCCGTATAATTCTCTGTATCATCATCATTTCCAACACTTCGAGTTGCTGGCCAACTTGCCCCAGATCCGCCAGAACCACCTTGGCCAATAACGAAATCTAACACATCTCCAGCTTTCACATCTATTGTGTCCGTTTTAACTATACCATTCGGGGCATTAGGAGTCGATTGCGTCCAACCAATAGGTTGCATCTTCCTCGGCGACCCACCGGCCGGACGGTAGTTAAATGCCTCACTACGGCCGCCATTACCATAGATAGTATTGTTCCAGTTTAAAGGAGCCATTTGAGTATTGTTATTATAAACACCTGTATCTGCAATCACCACACCATTTTTAGATAAAATTGTCGCACCTCCAACACCACCAGCAGATCCAAAATAGCCTACGATAAACCCATCCTCGGAATCTCCGCCGGGCGTGAACCCCTGACCATTTCCGCCTCTACCACCACCAATCATATCATATTCAATCTGCGAGACATTAATTGGTGGTTCGCTGACAGGTCCATCAAGTCCTAAAAAGAATCCGCCCGCGCCAGAATAGGAAACTGCCATATCAGCAAATTCCCATGCATTTATTCCAGCTGGCGGATTTAAGGGCTCATTTGTTTCGTCTAATTGAAACTCTTGGCGACTTCTGAGATATGTTGCAATTCTATTTTGATTAGATACAGTTGAAGCAGTAGAAGATAACCCCGATTTTTCTAATACATATTTTTCTTGTTTAGCCATCGTAAATTCTACAACCGGAGTGGTTTTATTCAATACAAAACTATCTGGGCCTCCGCCATGTTCTTGTGAAACAGCGCCCTGAGGTGATTTTGTAAATGTTGCTGAACTATCATATAATCGGAGCGGATACAAACCCCCACTCAAACCCCCACTCATGTTAGACTCTACTGTAAGACTGATATTACATTGCGGGACAAACCAATTATCTATTATTTCATTATCATCTGTGCCTCTTGGCAGATAAGTTCCGGATACTTGTTCTACATCTGGGGATAGGTCCGGATTATCATATAATTCCTGATTAGGTGGGTTTTCCATTACTGTCGTTTTGAGTGGTAGGACTTGTATTGATTTTTTTCCTATGTGACAAAATCTTGTCTTAACTGACTCATCACCACTTTTTCCAATTCTAGCACTAAATCTTAACCGATATATTCTTGGATTTGATACATTATTTGGACCCATTACCGTAATTGTTCTCTGCGAAGAAGTCGATCCTTGAAGCAATGTAACTCCTTTAGAAGATTCGCTCGCTGCATATGAAGATGCAATAATACTACCATCTTCATCTTCCAATACCCAGCCTGGATGACTCAACGACGAATGAGCAAATCCATGACCACCGATTATCTGGACCATTCCATCGCCACCATAACCAGATTCAGAAATTCTTTGAGTCTCTCGGCCGAGGATATCATCGTAATCATTATAAGTATTTTTACTTTTTATTCCGCCGGCGCCGACACGAATGTTTAAACTATCACCACCCTTTACCTCAAAATCACCAAAATATCCAGTGATACCACTCTGACCAGCTTGAGTGGCGGTATATCCAGTTTCATCTAAACCACGGCCACCATGTTGACCTGCAGCACCACCAGCACCAAAGCTTGTATCTAGTACCTCGACAGGTCCAGTTTGCGGGGTTGAGGATGACGAATATTCAGATCCTGGCTGGCCGCCTGGGCCAAATAACGAATCTTCACCAAATCCAAGGTTCGAAGAGTGATCATTGCCCAGAGATCTTCGACCATGTGGAAGCGGTGGAGCATATAGAATATTGATAGGAAAATTATTTCGCGCAAAAGATTTACTACCATCATCAAAAACCGGCACATCAGCATCAAACATATGATCGGCAATTGTTATATGTTCTGTAGGTGTTTCAGCTGATTTATTATCATATAAAGTTGAATTTCCGCCGGTCACAATTGGATTTGCTGCGGTGGATAATGTCTGGTCATAACGGCTTATCGAAGGATTGGTGTTCTGGTTGCCGCCATGTCCGCCCTTTACAGATACTTTGAAATTGTCATGTGAAACGCTAGAATCGCCACCATCATATCCGTTTTCTACAGTACCTTTTGTTCTCTTATTCTCCATCTCTAGACCGGTCAAAGATATTTTTTGAACACTACCAGACCCGCCACCGGAAACTGCCACAATTCTAATTCTTTTGAATTTTTTAGGAATAATCATATTCCATGAGCCTGGCGAAAAAGTATCAGTCGGCAATCCCTTATTTGTAGCTTCAACAGAAGTATTTTTTAAGATTCTTTCATACTTCAGATCATTTCCGCGCTCAGTATCTATTTCAAATTTTAATGAAGGGATTGTTATGGTTGCACCTTCTTTATTGTAAACTGGTATTTCCATTGAAGCTTCGGTATCATTTCTTCCAATATATTCAGTTTTGGAATCATTTACCTGATCCCAACTTTCTATACCTTTTGCAAAACTTATAAAATCATCTGTGCAAAGTTCTGGAATTGGCCAATTATATTCAGATTGCAATCCACTTCCATAAAAATCAGAAAATTTTATTGTTCTGCTCCCGCCGAAGTTTCTTTCTGGGATATTTCGATTATCATAGATGTTTGTTACATTTCCACCATTTCTATAATATTCAGAAATACTATGTGGCACAACATTGGAGGTTGGTCGAAAGTTTGCAACAATGTCGGTCATTTTTATTGGACCAGATTTTGGTATTGCCATGTTTGATACTCTTTTTTATCTATTTATTACACTTGTTTGGACAGGCGATATGCCTCTATATCGTCAGTGGCAATGATTTGACCAGAAACTTCATCTGTGATATTATATCCATTCACGGCTCCCACCATCAAACTTGCATCGAGAATTTTAAGTCCGCCAGTCATTGTATCACCATTTTTCTTGACAAACCCATCACCAGCATTATATTGACTGATAATGTTTGACACGGAATCATTTAATGCATTTAACGCATCAACAATAGTAACTATAGTGTTTTTTTGTGGAAATCCATCTGCCAAATCGCCTATATCTCCAATTATTGATATTGGAGATTTTAGGTTAAGTGCTGCTTGCAGT
>Ga0209634_1003753_pt1 | contig 10149 bp, 7 predicted proteins | sample LinPmetageLP40_FD_184043 | JGI IMG/M metagenome (GOLD analysis project Ga0209634, IMG submission 184043) | Marine viral communities from the Pacific Ocean - LP-40 (SPAdes) (version 2) | ecosystem: Environmental > Aquatic > Marine > Oceanic | place: Pacific Ocean | collected 2010-08-26 | reverse complement strand
TTTCATTTTAATATAAATCTATTTAATAGTTATTAAAATTGATTATTTTATAGGTTTTTTATAATATTACAAGATTAGCAACATGACAGAACATGATTTTGCTGTTCCAAACTGGTTTGGTGTGGATGGAAAAATCATGTACGACTTTTATAGAAAAATCGACGGACGAATCTTACCAGAAATATGTCCCTGGGATCTAACAAGGAAGAGTAAACCTTTTTCTATGTTTAAAATTAGAGTACCTAAAAACCATTCTAATAAAAACTTTTTCTATCCAAATAAACCAAAAGGTACGGTAGTTTTTGTAAAAAAAGAACAAGAAGAACTTGTAATTTATTTTGCTTTTTTTGTTAAAGAAATAGATAAAAAAACTCTAAATGATATTCTTGACTATACAAAGACAATAATTATGGTTAAATCTTCTCAATGTCAAGATTTGAGACATAAACTAAAAAGAATTCCTCCCCAATCTAGAGAACGAAGTCCTACTCAACATTTTCGTTATTTTGATAAAAATAGTTCTCGACCGTCTAGAGAACGAAGTCCTCAACAAAGTCGTTATTATGGTGAAAATAGTTCTCGACCGTCTAGAGAACGAAGTCCTCAACAAAGTCGTTATTATGGTGAAAATAGTTCTCGACCGTCTAGAGAACGAAGTCCTCAACAAAGTCGTCGTTATTATGGTGAAAATAGTCCTCAACGACCTCGAGTAAGAAGTCAAAAAAGATCTCGAGAACGGAGTCCTCAACACTCACAAAAACGACAACGAGAACGGAGTCCTCAACACTCTAAAAATTACAGATCTGGATGGTATATAGATCGTAACCCTAAACCATTAGATGAACGTGATAAACTAATACACAAATTGTATTCAAAACTTTATCATCAGCGTGATGAGTGATAATATAAAAATATAAAAACATAAATAATTATAATTTTAAAATTGAATAAATTTTAAAATATAAAATTAAAATATGGCTTCGAAATTATTAAAAAAAAAAGATAATTCATTAAATTTAAAAAAAAAAGATATATTTATTTATAATAATGAAAGTAAAAAATTATTTATGGATAGGGAAGAAAAAAGAAACACAATTAGAAATAGTATAAATATGTTTGATAACTTAGAACATGTAGAATTAGATCATATCATATATAAATCTGCTAGTAAAGAAACTATGATAGAAGGTTCTGTAGTTAAAATAACAGAAAGATTAAAAAAAAGAGGAAATTTAGTATCTAATGATTCTGGTACTGTTAAAGATCCAAGATTTGGTACATTAGAAAAAAATGTTAGATGTAGCACATGTAATATGGATATAAATTATTGTCAAGGTCATAATGGTCATTTAACTACTGATTTTAATATGTTTCACCCTTTTTACAGAAGTATATCTTTTAGGGTATTGCAATGTATTTGCAAAAACTGTTCAAGTTTAATAGTTAGCGAAGAAGAAATTAAAAGAGCTAATATTTTAGAAAAATCTGGTTACAAAAGATTATTAGAAGTTGAGGAATTGAGTAAAAAAAAGAAAAAATGTAGGATGCCTTCTTGTAGAGAAGAATTAGAAAAAAAACTTGAATTTTTTAAAAACGATGGAAATAATAAGATGGTAGAAATTTATGAAAAAAGATTGAATTGTCCTGGAGGTTTTAATTATGAATATAAATCAGCACAAGCAATTGATAAAGATAATACACCCATAGCCATGGAAGCTAGAACTCATGATAAAAAACCTGTGTTTTTAACTCCAGATTATGTTAAAAAATTATTTGAAAATATAACTGATCAAGAATTATCTTTATTAGGTTTTTCACAAGGAAGTCATCCTTTAAATTTTATAACTAAAGTTATACCAATAATTCCTCTTTCTGCTAGACCCCATGTAATTAGAGATAATATAGTTAAAGAAGATTATTTGACAGAGGCTTATAAAGAAATTTTTGAAAATACTCAAAAATTGGATATAGAAGTTTTAGACAGAAATGAAATAGAAAAAAAAATTTTATTTTGTTATGCACATTTAATTGATAATTCAGATCAATCTTATAAGATGTCACCAGCAGATATTTTTAAAGCAATCAAAGATAGGTTAAATGGTAAAACTGGATTAATTAGAAGTAATTTACTTGGTAAAAGAACAAATTATTCTGGTCGTACTGTTTTAGGTCCAAATAATACACTAAGTTTCGGTCAGTTAGCTCCGCCAAAAGATATTAGACAAATATTAACTTTTAAAGAAGTTGTTACAGTATATAACAAAGAATTTTTAGAAGATTTAGCTGAAAAAGGAATGATAGTAAATATTATTAGAAATAAAGTTTTAAGATACGGTTATCATAAAACACGTAATAATAAAATAAATATTGGCGATGAAGTAGAAAGATTTTCTCAAGACAAAGATATTATTGTTTTTAATAGACAACCTACTTTACATAAATGGTCTATGTTAGGTTATGAGTGTAAATTTCAAGACAAATTAAGTGTAGGTGTACATCTGTCTTCAGTTAGCGGTCACAATGCTGATTTTGATGGTGATGAAGGTAATATGCATTTACCAAAAACTGTGGAAGCTCAAATCGAAGCACGATTTTTAATGAATACAAAAAATTGTATTATGAATAGTAATTCTTCAAGACCAGTAGCAAGTTTAATATTAAATAGTTGTACAGGTGGTTATATTTTAACACAACAAGAAACTATTTCAGAAAAATTATTTTATGAAGGTTTAAGTGTTTTAAAAAATCCTTTAAAGTCTATAGAGGATGTTTTTAAAAAAACTAGTAAAGAAAATTTATTTTCTGGAAAAAATTTAAGTTCTATTTTATTTCCGGATGATTTTTGTTATAAAAAAAACGATTTATTAATAGTTAACGGTGTAATAATAAAAGGATTACTTTCGTCTAGTAGTTTAGGATCTTCTCATAACAGTATTATACAATCTCTTTATAAATGGTATGGTAACGAAGTTACTTCTAATTTTATCACTAATGCTACATTTTTATTTAATTGGTATATAAAACTTTATGGAATAAGTGTCTCTTCTAGTGATTGTGAAATGAGTTCAAATATTAAAATTATTAAAGAACCTATTATAGAGAAAATAAATCAAGATATTAAAAATAAAAAAGATGAAAACGAGATAAAAGTTATTATTGATAACGGTATTGAATTAATTAAGAAAGAGTTTGAAAAATCTTTTAATTCTAGTAATAATTTTTATGTTATGATGAAATCTGGAGCTAAAGGTAAAATAGAAGACTTATCAAAGATTATCAATGTTGTTGGTCAACAGTATGTTAATAATCAAAGACCACAACTAAAAACAAGTAGTAATAAAAGATGGTTATCAACATTTAATGTTAATGATAAATCTATTAATTCTAGAGGATTTGCTTATAATTGTTGGTATGATGGTTTAAATCCTGATGAATTATTTGCTGCTGCACAAGCTTCAAGAATTAATTTAATTGATACAGCAGTTAGAACTGCTGATGTCGGTTTTTTACAAAGAAAAATGACAAAAGCTTTGGAAGATTTATACATAAATTACGACGGTACTATTAGAAATCAAAAAAATATTATTTATAGTTTTAGTTATGGCCCTGGATTTAATAATTCTGATATGGTTTTTAGTACAGACAAAATAGGAAATAAAATATTAAGCTTTATTGATTTGAAAGAAACATGTTTTAAAATCAATCAAAAATATGGTATTACTGAAAATTATGAAAAAAGTATAAAATATTTATTTGAAGATTTTAATGAAGAAGAAGATGAAGAAGAAGATGATAATTTTGATAATAATTTACATATTAATGAAGAAGATATTGAAATGTATATGAATGAAAGTTAATATCCTCCGTATCCACCACTATCTTGTGATCCGGATCCAGTTCCAGTTCCGGAACCGGATCCAAATCCAGTTCCAGTTGTGGTACCGGTTTCTGTTCCGGTACCGGTACCAGTCCGTTGATTTGTTGAACTGTTAACATATACATTTTCAAATTCTATCAAAGGTTTATTTAAATTATTATAACCTGATCCTGGATCTACTATGTTAATACTAGTAATTCTTTTATCACACATTCCGTCTATTTTTAATTGAGCAGGTGTCACAACTGTATCTCCTAATTGGGATACTGATAATCTTAAAGCACTTGAAGTTCTTTTAATTATATATATTATGGTATTTTTTTCACATAAAAATGAATTACCTCCTTGTAATAAAATACTTGAATTATTTATATTAATACTATTTACACTATATAAGTTATCTACACTTATATACACTTCTTGATTATTATATAAATATAATTTACCGTATTGATACTGTATACTATTGTCATCATAGTGATATATAGAATCAGGTAAAGTATTAGAAATATATTTTTTAAGAGGATCCTGATCAGGATCAGGATCCTGATCTATATCCACAATACTATTATCTTTTTTATATTTAAATGTAAAAGTAGAATTATTGCTAGGGATATATATACTATCACCTTCTTCTATATCATCTGTAGATGTCAGTTCTAAATTTGAAGAATCGCTAAAATTTCTTACTTTAAATTTTTTTACATAATAATATTCGGAATCATCAAAATCATATTCATAACTTAATTTACTACAAAATTGTATTTGGGCAATAATTAATTTTTCATTAAAACTACTAACATAACAATGTAAACTTGGAGAACACATAATACATTCTTGGGTAAAAGTGTTGATATTCCATACTGGATAATATAAACTCAAATTTTCATTTATTGTTCTAATACAAGTACCTGATATATTATTTTCATATGTTTGGGGAAAATTATTTGAGGTTTGTGTATCATTGCTATATGGAAAAAAAGTTGTTCTAGGACTATAAATATCACCATTATATGAATTTGATACATTGTTATATAAACTATTTGTATTATAAACTCTTAAATCATCAATTATACCGTCTTTACTAATTTTAGATTTAGTGTTATAATTTATTCCGTTAAAACCAAATTGTTTATATACAGTAATATTTTGGTTAGTAGGTTGAATAGTTGTTCCTGTATTAACGTATCTAAACTCTGTTGTTGAAAAAGTATTTTCTAAATTCATAACTTTTAAATTTCCAGAATCATTATAAAAATATCCTAAAATATTATTACTATCTAAATATAAATCACCAGGAGATATGGTAAAATCACCAGGATTTTTTATATCATTTGATGAAATCATAAATGAATTTGTTACTCCAGCATCATCATAAAAAGGAAAAAAATTATTTTTACTATTACTCGCACTAGAACCAAACTCGTTTAAAATACCACAACCATTACCTAATACACAAGAAGTTGTGAAATATTCTGGTGCTTTTAAGTATCCAGATTGTTCTTCATATTTTAAAGTATTAAACTTATTTGTTGAATTTTTTATATATTTGCAAAAATTTCTAGAATTTTCTGTATCATAAATACTTGTACTATCACCTAGTACTTTATCTACGTTATAACTTAAAGCTCCTATTTCACATATTTGTGAATTATTTTGTAAACAATTTATCATATTTTTATAATTATTTTCTGTAGATGTGGTCACACAACCTTCTACATAATTATTAGATAAATAAATATTATCAATAGTTGTAGAATCTGTAATATTTTTACTACCTATACTAATCCATATTGAATTACTAGAATAATTAAAATCTGGTCTTAAAGAAGACGCTGTCCTTTCAACACATTTAGATTTACAATGATAATCATCAAATCCATGATAAGGATAATATATTTCAGTTCCTGCTAATTTAGTTCCACAAAAACATGTAGAACCAATTGTACCAATTCCTAAAACTTCTAACAAAACATACGTTCCATTATTATTATAAAAAATAGTTGAGTTTTCAAAATTATTAATTTCTAAATTTAAAGGTTCTAAATCTATAACTAACAATGTTATTTGGTTAGGTATATTAATAGAGCTATAATTATCAGGAATACTTGTGTTATTAACAGGTGACCTTTTAGGTCTTTTTAAATCATAAGAATCTTTTTTAGTAAATTGATATAAAACATTTATAGCTCCTGATAAAGTATTTACAAATAAATCATAATTATAATTACAATTTGTTTTATCTCCTAGATCATTTATAAAATTACACCCGTTCTTTATTTTATTTGTATAACTTGGATTTATTTTACATATTTTTTTGTTAGGATCGTCTATTTCAATAGCGGAATAACCATAGTTATTATCTGGATTAGAAATAGTACTTATAAAATATCCTTTTAACTCATCTGAATTAGAAAAAGGATTACCATTATTTACATTAAAACTAGAAGCTACATTACGAGAACAATATATATTTTGTGAACAAGTACATATTACACCTTTTTCACATTGACCTGTAGGTCCAGCTGAACCATCCATTTTAATAGCATAAGGTAACCTAGACGAATCACAACTATACATATTTGTACAAGCTTCTGTACTAGGATCAAAATTTATTTGAGTATTTGCAGAATTTGGACACCTTTTAATACCATTACTTAAATTTATAGCACATTGACCTACTTTACATTGTAACATACTTTTATCAGCAGATCCTAAACCAGAATAACTATTTGGATCACTTCCCATTACGCCTGGATTACTATTTTTAGTTCCACCGCCTATGTTTTTATCAGGATTAAATTTTATAACATTTCCTGTAAAATTTAATTTTGCTTTTGTGTTATAAAATGAATATAAAAAAAATAAAATACCTAATAAAAATATAAAAACAATCCCTAAAGTTAAAAATGTTAATTGAGTATTTGTTATATTTTTAATTTCTTTGATTATATATTTTTCTGGAATATTCATTTTAATAATTTTTTTTTTAATAAAATGACAGATACAATTCCGAAATCAGAAGCGATTATTCAAATTGTTGGAGGTATATCTTGTATTTTGCTTTCCTTATTGTATAATTTATTATACTTTTTTTATATAAGACATATGTCATATTCATATAATATTGTTGGAAATGAATCTTTAATACCAAAATTTTATTTTGGTTTATTACGTGTAAATTCATGTACTATACCTATTAAAGAAACTGAAACTACAGAATCTTCTGGTGATACTCAAGGAGTAACAAAAGCAGCACCTATCAGTGAAACAATTAAAGCCACTACTTATGGTAAATGTAACCAATTAACCCAAGAAGAAGTAGAAAATTATAGAATTCACGGCGGTGGAGAAGTTTTAGGAATTGCTAGAGGACAAAATGTTGATTTAAAAACAATTACAAAAACTTTTACTTTACATCCAACAAATACAAACTATAATTTTACTTTTGTTTTACCAATGTTAAGTATTTTGGTTCTAATTTTATCCTGGCTAGTTTTAGGATCAGGTATACTTTTGCTTTATTCAGCCCTTTCCCATCACTTTAACTAAATTTTATAAATATTTAAATATTTATAAAACTAAATTTATCATATATTATAATACATTTAAGATAAATTTGAGATCGCATCTTCTACATCTTTATCAATATTTTTAGAATTAGTTGATAAATTTTTTAAACTTTCACCAAGTTTTACTAAATCTTCTGTTCCAATTATATAATCAAAAACTAAAACATACCTATCAGATACATTTTTAATTTTTCTTAGTTGTCTAAAACCTTTTTTTGAAGGTGTTGTATAACTTTTAGAATTTGTAAAAATATAATTTAACATACCTCCAACCATTTGTGGAGATTTATAAGCAGTCCATGAATTTAATGATACAACTTCACTTTGTAAACTACCAAAAGAAATTTCAGGAAACTCATTTATTGTAGAAACTAAAACTCTATGTAATACATTCTCATTTCTATCTTTTATAAACATATTTTTTTCATCTGTTGACGGAGGATAATATAAACAAATAGTAGACTTAGTTTTATCACCTATATTAAAATATTTTCTTAATTCTTTATCTATTTGTGATAAAACTTTAGGTCTAACCTCCTTAAACCATGCCCTTTTACCATTGCTATAAACACTCGAATTAGGTTCTTTGTCAATATTTTCTTCTACACTTTCTACTAATTCTTTTGTAGAATAACCTAAACTATATGTTTCCATTTTGTTCTTCAAAGAAATACCTTTTTTAAAACTCATTTTATTAAATTTATTCTTTAATCAATTATAAATTGATTAAAAGAATTTATAATTTAATAAAATGAAAGTATTAGTATTTGGTGGAGGTCCTACAGGTTTAAGTATTTCAGATAAACTATTACAATTAGGGTACGAAGTTGAACTACATGAAAAATCAGATCAGTTAGGAGGATGTTGGAAAGTTACTTGGCAAGGTGATTACTTTTCAGAACATGCACCCAGAGTCATTACTACCGATTATCACAATTTTTATAAACTTATTGATAAATATAAATTAGAAACTTCTGATGTTTACGGAGGAGTTATATATTCTAAATATTATTTAGGTAAATTTATTTATAAAAATTTATCTTTTACAGATCTTACAAAATTTTTTTCTTATATGTATATTTATAATAACAACAACGACAACAGAACTGTAGAAAAATGGATGAAAGATGTTAATATATCAAAAAAAGGAAGAAATGGTATAACAAAATTGTCTTTAGATGTAGCTACCCATCCCAAATATTTATCTTTTAGAGTTTTTATGAGATCATTAAAAGAAGGTTCAACAGACCTCATAAAGTTTGTTAATTTAAAAAGTGGTGATTTATGGGTTCATAAATATAAAAAAGATTTAGAAAAAAAAGGTTTGAAAATATTTACCAATAGTAAATTAAAAAGTTTAAAAATTAAAGAAAATAATATAGTATCAGCTGTTATAGAAAATGATAAATCATTTCCTAATAATAATGAATTAAAAGCAGATCATTTTGTATTATCTATGCCACTTTATGCTTTAAGGAAAGTTTTAAAAAGTAGTCATAGTCCAAAAATTAAAAATAATTGGATGGAATGGTCAAAATTTGAAAAATATGTTAAATTTTCTACTTATTCAGGAATAGGTTTTGTTTTGCATTTTAAAGAAGAACAACAATTTCCACCAGATTGGTGTGGAACATGTATGGGAGATTGGAGTATTATTATGATACATACTTCAAAACATTTAAAAAAATTTAGTAAAGATAGAAAAATAAAAGATGTTTATAGTTGTGTTATAGTTGATACAGAAACAAAAAGTAAAATTATAAAAAAATCTGCTGATGAATGTGAAACAAAAGATGAAATAATGACCGAATCTTTACGACAACTTTCTGAACTTTCAGGATATACTTTGGAACCTGATGTTATAACTTTTAATAAAAGTCTTAAAAGATACAAAAATCATTGGTATGTCTCCGATACAGCTTTTGCAATTACTCCAAAAGGTACTTTGAAACAAAAAGGTAAAATAGATAATCTGTTTAGTGTAGGTCCTCACAATCTTGACAAAATTGCTATCCTTGAAAATGCCTTTATTAGTTCAAATTTACTAATTGAAGATCATTTTTAAAATTGATTTTTTTTTGCTAATTTTTAACAGCAATCAACATGAACGATTCACTGTGCATTGTTCTCGATGTTTACATGAAGTCGTTTAGGGTTAATTTATTTAATAAATAAGATAAAACCAATTAAAATTTAAAATTTATAATAATTTTATTATAAATTAATTAAATAATTTCATAAAACATCCTTTAATACTGATCAAATCATCAACTATTTCTATTAATTCTTCGTTATCAAATTGATTAATTTCAACAAATAAATCTTCACTTATTACTTTCATATCATATAATTTTTCACTTACCATTGGTAAATAATGAAGAACTTGAGAACAATTTAATTTCTTTTTACTTAATTTTTTTCCTATATCAATTGTTAATAAAATTAATTTTAAACTTGATTTAATATGTTTGTTATCTAATTTTTTTTTTAATATTATTTTGGAAATTTTTTCTTTAATATCTGTCATTTTTATATTTATTAAAAATATTATTAAAATTAATTTAATAATATTTTTTTATTCACCAACAGCTACCCAAAGATCTTGAACTGGACTGTATGCTACATCATAACCATTACCAGTACCAAAAGGTGTACCGTTTGCTGCTGTCCAATCTTTTCCATTTTTTGAGTAATAAATAT
>Ga0209634_1003752_pt1 | contig 10149 bp, 12 predicted proteins | sample LinPmetageLP40_FD_184043 | JGI IMG/M metagenome (GOLD analysis project Ga0209634, IMG submission 184043) | Marine viral communities from the Pacific Ocean - LP-40 (SPAdes) (version 2) | ecosystem: Environmental > Aquatic > Marine > Oceanic | place: Pacific Ocean | collected 2010-08-26 | reverse complement strand
TGATGGAGGAACAGCAACTACGCTACCTCTAAAAGCCATTGATATTTCTCAAGATCCTGAGAATAGCGACGTAGCCACAGCTAACACTAACGTGAAAGTTGTTATCGGTAACCATATATTCGGCGTCAAGGGCGCTGGGTTAGCATAAGGAGATTGAGTTATGGCTATATCACGTTCACAACTCGTTAAAGAGCTAGAGCCGGGCCTCAATGCCTTGTTCGGAATGGAGTATGCTCGTTATGAAGGCGAACACGCTGAAATCTTTGATACAGAATCCTCGGATCGAGCTTTCGAAGAAGAAGTGATGTTGGTTGGATTTGGCAACGCTCCAACAAAAACTGAGGGAGCTGGAGTCGATTTTGATGACGCTAACGAAGCATATACTGCTCGTTATTCGCATGAAACCGTTGCTTTGGCTTTTGCATTAACTGAAGAAGCAATCGAAGATAATCTATATGATCGTCTTGGTGCGCGTTATACGAAGGCTCTTGCCCGATCTATGGCACACACTAAGCAGGTTAAAGCGGCTGCTGTTTTAAATAATGCATTTAACTCAAGCTTCACTGGTGGAGATGGCGTAGAACTTTGTTCTTTAGTTCATCCACTTGGTGCTGGTGGTACATTTGCGAATGAACCATCAACTGCAGCTGATCTTAACGAAACATCGTTAGAGAATGCTTTAATTGATATCTCAACTTTTGTAGATGAGAGAAATATGATTATTGCCCTTCGCGGAGCAAAAATGGTAATTCCACCTCAGTTGCAATTTATTGCAGATCGTTTGCTAGAATCAACTTTACGTCCTAGCACAGCTGACAATGATATCAATGCAGTGAAAAATATGGGAATGGTTCCAGAAGGATATACTGTTAATCACTTTTTAACAGATCCTGATGCATTCTTCATTAAAACAGATGCTCCAAATGGCTTTAAACATTTTGAGCGTTCACCAATGCGTACAAACATGGAAGCTGACTTCGATACAGGTAACATGCGGTTTAAAGCCCGTGAGCGTTATTCTTTCGGGTTTAGTGACCCTCGTTGCGTATATGGTTCACCAGGAGCTTAATTGCTTTAGTATATTAATTAAAAGAGGCGGCTTTGGTCGCCTTTTTTTTGTAACTTTAATTAGGAGAAAATTATGGATTGGATTAAAGGAAGATTAAAAGAGCCTTCAAGCTATGGAGCTGCAGCTGTTGTGGGTGTTGGCTTAGGTATTTTATTAACCATGCCAATACTAACTTGGGCAGGTATTATCTGTGCTATATTTGGATTGGTTCTTAAAGAAAAATCAAGCGAATGATTGTATAAGTTACCCTCTTTCTTTTTATAAAAAAGTGGTGTAACATAAAATTACCTTGACAGTCGCATCCCGCGATTGACTCTAGCCACGACAAGGAGAAAACAATGGCTAATACAACTTTCTCAGGACCAGTGCGTTCTGAAAACGGTTTTGAAACCGTATCTAAAGATGGGACTACTGGTGCGATTACAATTACCAGTGGCTCAAAAATGGGAACTGAAGCTGCTGGCGGCGCTGGTATTGAAGGCACTGCTGAAGTTTACATTACGCAAGTAGAGCGTTTTAAAAGCGATACATCTACTAATGTAAACATTGTAAAGACCACTATTATGATTGATCTTACAGGTTTAGCATCTACTGCGGCAAATGACATTATCGGTAAAGCTGACTCTGGCGTTGCATACATTGGTCAAGTTACTACTGCAAACCAAGGCGTTGTTTTTGGTGTAAAAATGGAATGTTTTGAAACCCCTGCGGGTGGTGATCCAGACATTGATCTTTACTCAGCAACGGAAGGAACTGGTGTTGAGAATGGTGCTATTGGTGATTTAACCGAAACAATCATCATTAACGGTGGTGACGCTTCGGCTGGAACTCGCACTGCTGGTGGGGCTATTGCTGCTGATCAGTTTCTGTATTTAGTTTCTGGTGCTGCAACGAACGCTGTTTACACCGCAGGTCGCTTGGTTATTACAATACTTGGCTATGATGTGGCTTCTTAATTTAACATAAGGAGTAAATAACATGGCTGATGCTGTAGCAACACAGACGCTTATAGACGGTGATAAAAAAGTAGTTCAAAAATTTACTAATATTTCTGATGGCACTGGTGAAGCTGCTGTTGTTAAAGTTGATGTTAGTGGTTTGGCTACAAATTCTCGTGGCGATGCTTGTACAGGTGTTGTCATAGAGAAAATATGGTGGCAGTGCATTGGAATGAAAGTCCAAATATTTTGGAATGCTTCAACTAATGTTTTTTGTATTGAATTGGGTGAAAACCAAAGTGGTAATCACGATTACACCAATTTTGGTGGTTTGCCTAACAATGCTGGTAGCGGAAAAGATGGAGATGTTCTTTTCACAACTGTAGGTCATACTAGTGCAGATACTTATACAATAATTATGTCTATGCGGAAAGAGTATGGCTAAATCTAAAAAAGGCGAAATGCCTAAACGTAATAAGAAAAACTTCCGCCCCACAAAGTCTGGGGCGGGAATGACTAAAGCAGGTGTGAAAGCTTACAGAAGAAAGAACCCTGGTAGTAAGTTAAAAACGGCTGTTACAGGTAAAGTAAAGCCAGGCAGTAAAGATGCAAAAAGACGTAAGTCATATTGCGCTAGATCTGCTGGACAAATGAAAGACTTTCCAAAAGCGGCTAAAGATCCTAATAGTCGTTTAAGACAGGCTCGAAAAAGATGGAAATGCAGATAATTGAAGGGAATCTTAAACTATGACTGTATCTGGCTCTAAAAACTTTGAATTAGATGTAGCTGAATATATTGAAGAAGCCTTTGAGCGTTGCGGTTTAGAAGTTAGAACTGGTTATGATTTAAAAACAGCCAAAAGATCTATGAATCTTTTATTTGCAGATTGGGCTAACCGAGGCATTAATCAATGGACGATTGCACAAAGAAGTTTTACTGTTACAAGTAACGATGGTCAATATGATTTAAATGCAGATGTAATAGATATTTTGTCTCTAGTAATACAAAGAGATAGTACAGATTATTCTTTAGATCGCATAAGCAGAGATGCTTATTTAAATATTCCTACAAAATCTACTCAAAGTAGACCTACTCAATATTTTTTAGATAGGCAAATAACACCAAATCTAAAATTATGGCCTTTGCCAGATAATAGCACGGATGTCATATATTATGACGCCTTAATTCGTTTAGATGATGCAGATACATTTGTAGATACTATCCAGGTTCCTTTTAGATTTTATCCAGCTTTAGCAGCTGGCTTGGCTTATTATATAGCAGTTAAAAAGGCTCCTGATAGAATACCTTTATTAAAACCAATGTATGAAGAAGAATTAGGTAGAGCTATGGATGAAGATAGAGATAGATCTTCTTTTCAAGTTTCTCCTCAACTAAGAAGTTACAGATATGTCTAAGTATGCTTCAGATAGATGGGCATACGGTATATCAGACCGTTCTGGTTTTAGGTACAGACTTAAAGATATGCGTAAGGAATGGACAGGTTTGCTTGTTGGAAAAGATGAATGGGAGTCTAAACAACCTCAATTAGAACCAATTAAAACAAGACCAGACCCTCAAGCTTTAAGAAATCCAAGACCAGAACAGAATTTAGCTGAACAAAGAGCATTACAATATGGGTTTAATCCTGTTGGTTTTTTAGATATACCAGGAATAACTCCAGACAATAATTTAGTTTCTACTGGATCAGTAGGAGAGGTTACGGTGACAACAACATGAGTTTTACATTTACAACATTAAGAGAAGCAGTAGAGAATTATACTCAAAACAATGAAACATCTTTTATTGCCAATATGGGTATTTTTGTAGAGTTAGCTGAAGAGCGTATTTTAAAATCAGTTCAATTAAATGTTTTTAAAAAAAATGCAGCAGGTGCTATGACTTCAGGAAATCAATATTTAGCTGTTCCTAGTGATTTTTTAGCACCTTTTTCTTTAAGTATTACAACTAGCACTGCTGACATTGAAAATAGCAATACTTTTGAATTTCTTTCATTTAAAGATCTAGATTTTGTTGAAAGTTATAGCCCAAATCCAGCAACTACAGGCGTTCCAAGGTATTATGCTCAATTTGATGTTGACAACTTTCTTATTGGGCCAACTCCTAACGCTTCTTATGTTTCTACGTTAAGTTATTTTTATCGACCAGCTAGTTTAACCGAAAGTCTTTTAACGCTAACAGTAGGAGCAACCGGGAGCTTTACAAACGGTGAAAAAATTACTGGATCAACAAGTGGTGTAGTTTCTACTATTAAAGCTATTCCAAGCTCAACTACATTAACAATATTAGTTCCTTCTGGTACGTTTACAGATGGAGAAACAATTACTGGAGCAACAAGTGGGGCAACAACCACTGTAACCTCTACTGGTTCTGACGCAACTATTAGCTGGTTAAGTGAAAATGCTGAAATAGCATTGTTATACGGAACTTTAATAGAGGCAAGTGTTTACATGAAGGAGGAGCAAGATATTATGGCTATGTATAGTTCAAGATTTGCAGAAGCAATGTCAAGGTTAAAAAATCTTGGAGAAGCTAAAGAAGTAACAGATCAATACAGAACTGGTGAAATTATAAGGCAGAAAACATAATGTTAACAAATTCACTTAGTATGTCAAATGACTTTGCTGTAACCGTAGAGACAACAAACAATAGAGGTTTTACACCAGAAGAAGTAGCAGTTCGTTGCGTAAATAGAATTATTGGAGTTTCTGATAAAGCGGACCCTGCTATTAGAGATCAAGCTCACGCTTACAGAAAGCAAATAGAATCAATAGTTGCAAATTATATGCATCAGGCTATTAAAAGTGATAGAACTACTGTATATAATGCAATTAAAGATTCTGGAAACCCGAAATTAGCAGAATATATAAGGAGAATGTAATGGCTTTTAGTGGAAATTTTTTATGTACATCGTTCAAAGTAGAACTAATGAAAGGTGTTCATAATTTTACAGCAGCAAGCGATCAATTTAAGGTTGCTATGTACACAAACAGTGCAAGTTTTACAGCGGCTACTACTGCATATACAAGTAGTAACGAAATTAGCGGCACCAATTATACAGCAAAGGGTCAATTTCTGACCAGTGTTACACCAACATCAAGTAGCACTACCGCGTTTACAGATTTTGCAGACGAGGTTTTTTCTAACGTAACCATCTCAGCAGTACGCGGTGCGCTAATATATAATGAAGCGGCAAGCGGTGACCCGACAGTTTGCGTCTTAGACTTTGGTGCAGATAAAGCGGCAAGTTCTGGCGACTTCACAATTGTATTTCCAACAGCTGATGCGAGTAATGCGATAATTAGGATCGCCTAATGTCCAATGCCATTGTTGCGCTTTTAGGGTGGAATAGCTCTACCAGAGGGTGGAATGAAGGCGCTTGGAACGCAGGAATTGCTTTGCCTGGTGCTACTGGCGCAATTACCGGAGTTGCCGTTAGCGGAGATGGCGTAATTGGTGTTACTGGTACTAACGGCACAGGTGCTGTTGGTTCTGTAACTGTTATTGGTGAAGCAAACATTTCAGTCACTGGTGTTGCTGGAACATCCGTTTTAGGAAACACATTTGAGACTTTAAATGGTGTTTCTTCTACTGGAGCAGTTGGTTCAGTGACTGTTACTGGTGAGGCAAATATTTCAGTAACAGGTGTTGCAGCAACAACAGCTTTAGGAAACACATTTGAAACTTTAAATGGAATTTCCTCTACAGGCGCAGTTGGCTCTGCAACTATTACTGCTGATTCAAATATCTCAGTCACGGGTGTTAGCGGCACAGGAGCAGTTGGAACAGCAACAATTACAGCCACTTCAAACATTTCAGTTACTGGCGTTAGTGGCACAGGAGTGGTGGGTTCTTTAAGAGCAACATGGGGTCAAATAATACCAGATCAAAACGCAAGTTATCAAGAGCTTGTGCCAAATCAAAATCCGAGTTACAATAATGTAACTCCTTCTCAAACTCCAAATTGGGAAACCGTAGAATATAAAAATACTATAGCAGCATAGGAATTATAAAATGGCTAGTACATACGTTAATAACCTCAGACTAGAAGAGATAGGTTCAGGCGAACAATCTGGTACTTGGGGTGATACAACAAACACAAATTTAGAAATAATAGGCCAAGCGGTTGCCTGGGGAACCAGAGCTATTGCAAACGCCTCAACAGATAATATTACAATTGCGGACGGTGCGTTAGACGCGGACAGGTGCCTTGGGTTAAAACTCACAGGCGGCGGTCAAGCGTGTACGGTAACACTTCTGCCAAACACAAGTTCCAAAACATGGTTTATGTATAACGCAACGGCTGCGGCTTTAACCTTTACATGCGGTAGTGGAGCAAATGTTATCATTCCAGCAGGACAGACCAAGGTTATTGCAACAGATGGTCTAGGTTCGGGCGGCGTGGTCCACGATTTACTGACTGCGGTTAACTTAGCTGGAGCAACTGTTGTTGATGACTTGACGGTTAGCGATGATCTGACGGTTACGGACGATATGACCGTTGGCGGAACGCTAGGCGTTACTGGAGTATTAACAGGAACGTCCTTAGACATTTCAGGTGACATAGACGTAGACGGCACAACTAACCTAGACGTAGTAGATATAGACGGTGCAGCTAACTTTGCCGCAGACGTAACCTTTGCAGATGGCGCAGATATTATTACGGCTTCAGCAGGTACATCTAACTTCAGAGCAGGTGTCAACGCAGGTAACTCAATAATATCTGGTGGTAATTATAATACTTTTGTTGGTGATGAAGCTGGTACTGCTCAAACTCAAGGTGATAACAATGTAGCTTTAGGTTATGGTGCATTTAAAACATCAACTACAGGATATAATTCAGTTGTAATAGGATATAATGCAGGTGATGCAGTTACAACCGCTGGTAACAATGTTTTCATTGGACATACTTCTGGTACAACAGCAACCACTGGTGCTGACAATACAGCAGTAGGAGATAGAAGTTTTAAATTAGCAACTACTGGAGCAAACAATGTTGCACTTGGAACTGTTTCTTTAGAAAACACAACTACAGGAGGTTCTAATGTTGGAGTTGGTTGGGGGAGTTTAAGAGCAAACACTACAGCTTCTAATAACACCGCAGTTGGTAAAGATGCACTAAGTGCTAATACCACAGGTACAAACAACACCGCTGTAGGTTCTTTATCCCTAGATGCAATGGTATCAGGAAATAACAGTACCGCAGTTGGTTATCAGGCTTTATCAGCAGACACAGCAGGATTTAATGTAGGTGTTGGTTATACCGCTGGTGGAGGAATTACAAGTGGAACTAGGAACACAGCAGTAGGCCCTTCTGCTTTAGATGTAGCTACATCTGGAGATGATAATACGGCTATTGGTGCTAATGCACTAGGGGCAGTGACTACATCTTCTGATAACACAGCAGTTGGTTCTTATGCAGGAGCATCAATTACGACTGGTGCTAATAATACAGCAGTCGGCTATACAGCTTTAGATGCTGATACGACAGGTCACAGTAACACAGTAGTTGGGTCAGCCGCAGGTACAGCAGTAACGACAGGCATAAACAATGTAGCAATAGGCTATACAGCTTTAGCTTCAGCCACTACAGCAGCCGACAATGTTATTGTAGGTAAACAGGCTGGATTTAATATAACTGACAGTCAGTTTAATGTCGGAGTTGGAAATAATGCAATACAGACTCTTACAACTGGTGACAGAAACGTGGCTGTCGGTCACTCTGCAATGTATGGTTTAACTACAGCGTCTGACAACACAGCAATTGGTAATGAAGCAGGAGTAGCGATAACCACAGGTGCTGAAAATGTTTTAATGGGTAGTTATGCAGGTGACGCTATAACAACTGGAGCTTCTAATATAGCTATGGGTTACAATGCTTTAGGGTCTGTTACGACAGCATCTTATAATGTTGGCATAGGACAATCCGCAGGTGGAGCAATTACAACTGGTGCAAAAAATACACTTATGGGGTTTGCGGCTGGTGATGCTACTACAACTGGGCAGTTTAATGTAGCTATAGGATATGATGCTTTAACAACAAACATAGATGGTGATGGTGCAGTAGCTATAGGTTATGAAGCTCTGAAAACATTAGAACCAGCAGACGGACAAAGCTATAACGTAGCAGTTGGTTATCAAGCTGGTAAAGCAATGACTACTGGTACAGGCAATCAGATTATGGGTGGTCTTGCAGGTGATTCACTTACAACAGGCAGTAACAATGTTGCGATAGGACAAGAAGCATTAACTACAGAAGATACAGGAAGTAGAAATACAGCAGTTGGAAATGGTACATTAGCTACATTAAATTATGATGGAAATGGATATAACACAGCAGTAGGTTTTGATGCAGGATCAGCAGTAACTACAGGCGTACAAAACACCCTCATTGGTGCTTCAGCAGGAGATGCTATTACGACAGGAGAGCAAAATGTAGCGGTAGGCTACATAGCATTAAGTGGTGTTACAACTGGCGGTTATAATACAGGAGTCGGATCAGATGCAGGAGCAGCAATAACAACTGGTGATAAAAATACATTCATTGGTTGGACTGCTGGTGATGCTACTACCACAGCAGATAACAACACAGGAGTCGGTTCGGCTGCTTTAGGGGTTAACACTACAGGTTCCGAAAATACGGCAGTTGGACAGGGTGCATTAGATGCCAACACTACGGCAGCAGGGAATACGGCAGTCGGTAGTGATGCTTTAACAGCTAATACAACAGGTGATGCTAATACGGCAGTCGGTAAAAATTCACTAGAAGCAAACACAACTGGAGCTAACAATACTGCTGTGGGCAGGTCTGCTGGAGCTGCAGTAACCACAGGCATAGAAAACACCCTCATAGGTGCATTAGCTGGTGATGCTCTCACGGATGCTGATTTTAATACAGCCGTTGGTTATTCTGCTTTAACAGCAGATACTTTAGGTAGTAGGTCAGTTGCAGTAGGTACTTCTGCTCTACAAGCCCAAAACTTTACTACAGCTACAGATGCATACAACACAGCCGTTGGTTTTTCAGCAGGTGTAGCAGTAACCACAGGCGTACAGAACACTTTAATGGGTGGACTAGCAGGAGATGCATTAAATACTGGAGAAAATAACACTGCTTATGGAGTTAGTGCATTAGGGTCAGATACTAAAGGTGATTTGTCTGTAGCAATAGGACATTCAGCTTTAAGTACTCAAAACTTCACAACAGCTACAGATAACTACAACGTAGCAGTTGGTGCAAGCGCAGGTCTAGCAATAACCACAGGCGTTCATAACGTATTCGTGGGTGGCCTTGCAGGTGATGGTACTGATGATGGAAATAATAGTGTTGCTGTTGGTTATCTGGCACTATCTGGAAACTGTGGAGATAGTAATGTAGCTATTGGGCTAGAGGCACTTAAAGTTACTACAGGTGCTGCCAATACTTGTATAGGTAAAAATTCAGGTAACGCTTTGACGAGTGGTAGTAACAACTTATTTGCAGGAAATGACTCTGGGAAAACAGGAAGTCCTGGAGGTAATATGACCAACGATGCCAATAAAATTTCATTGGGTGATGAAAACATTGCTGAAGCTCATATACAAGTAGATTGGACTGTAGCCTCTGACCAACGTGATAAAACAGACTTTACGGCACTAGACTTAGGCTTAAACTTTGTTAAGGCACTAGCACCTGTTACATACAAGTGGGATAAACGTTCTAAATATGGTGACAAGACTGCTGATGACTACGACCTTAACGCACAGTCTCCAGATGGTACACACAAAGAAGACTGGCTAGACATAGGCTTTAAGGCACAAGAAGTTCAAACGCTTGAGGAAGCTGCTGGATATACAACTGCTGCTAAGAAAAACCTTACTGTATCTACATCAGGTGATGGCAAGCAAATGGGTCTACAGTACAGCAAGTTTATACCAATACTTGTAAAAGCAATCCAAGAACAGAACGCATTAATTGAAGCACTCACTGCTCGTGTAGCAACACTAGAAGGTTAATCATGGACTTACTACCAAGAAACTTTCCGAACATAGGGGTTGTTGAAGGACAACTACCTGAAGACGTTGTGGAAAACATATGGACTGTGATTAACGAGGCAAGAGAAGAGCCAGAAGACATGAAGCCT
>Ga0209634_1003751_pt1 | contig 10151 bp, 8 predicted proteins | sample LinPmetageLP40_FD_184043 | JGI IMG/M metagenome (GOLD analysis project Ga0209634, IMG submission 184043) | Marine viral communities from the Pacific Ocean - LP-40 (SPAdes) (version 2) | ecosystem: Environmental > Aquatic > Marine > Oceanic | place: Pacific Ocean | collected 2010-08-26 | reverse complement strand
CGGACAGATGCGCGCGATGATCTCCGGGGGCAGCCAGGCATGAAGCGGCGCAATTTCCTCGTCACCCTGGGTGCGGCTTTCGTCGCCGGATGCAACCGGGTGGCCGATAGCCAGCCGGGCCAGGCGTTGCTGGGCGCAGCGGAGAAATGGCACGAGAGCGCCCATCGGCTGCTGACCGACCGCACCGCCCTGGCGCCCGAATACCCGCGCAGCGCCATCTCGCCCTATTTCCGCGGCAATGGATCGACCGATCCGCAAACGGGCGGCTATCCGGCGCATGCGGAGGAAGGCTTTGCCAATTGGCGACTGACCGTCGGCGGGCTGGTCGAAACACCGCTCAGCCTAAGCATGGAGAATATCCGGCGGCTGCCGCAGCGCACGCAGATCACGCGGCACGACTGTGTCGAGGGGTGGAGCGCGATCGGCGAATGGACCGGACCGCAATTGTCGCTGCTGCTCGACGCTGCCGGTCTGCGCGAGGAAGCACGCTTCATCGTCTTCCGCTGCGCCGACAATCTCAACGGCCAGGACTATTACGAAAGCGTCGACCTGATCGATGCCTACCACCCGCAAACCATCGTGGCGCACCGGCTGAACGGGGAACCGCTTCCCATCCGCAATGGGGCGCCGCTGCGCATGCGGATCGAGCGCCAGCTGGGTTACAAACACGCCAAGTATCTGACCGGGATCGAAGCCGTCGCCAGCCTCGACGATATCGGGCTCGGCAAGGGCGGCTACTGGGAAGATCGCGCCGGCTACCAGTGGTATGCGGGGATCTGATCAATCGGGATAGCGGCGCTTCATCGCTTCCCAATCCGTCCGGATCATCTCTTCGAGCACTGCGAGGTCGATATCGGCCAGCTTGTTCACATAGAGGCAGCTCTTGCCGCGCGCATGCTTGCCCAGCCGCTTGAGCGAAGCGGCGTGGCGACCGCCCGTTTCCTCGTCGCAATAGCCGCCCATCAGATACAGCGAGTGCCGTGCCTTGCGCGGGCTGAAACCGGTCCGCATCAAGTGCACTGCGCGCCCGCTCGCGTAGGTCGTGCGATAGGCGCCATATCCGATGATGCTCGGTCCCCACATGCACGGCTCTTCCCCGGTGACGCGGCGAAACAGCTCGTCGAGCTGGCGCGCTTCCTCTCGTTTGCGCGCGGGTTCGACCGTGGCGAGAAAATCGGCCGGGTCCGTTTCGCGGGGCTGCGTCTTTGGCTCGGCCATACAAGTTCTCCCTGTCTGCCTGCAGGCGCAGTCTGGCAATTTGGCGGCATGCTGGAAAGCCGCTGACGCTACGCATCCGGTTGATTCCAGCTGGTTGGACACCCACATTCGCCCGGAAAGGAAAAAGTCATGGCAGGTGGTTGGGCGCGCGACGGCGCGGTACAGGACCAGATCGACGACACTATTTCCGACGCGGTCAGCGCCGCACGGTCGCGCATGCCCGTGGGCGAAAGCGAACAGTGGTGCATCGAATGCGGCGAGGAAATTCCCGAGCGGCGGCGTCAGGCGCTGCCGGGCGTGAAGCGCTGCGTCGAATGCCAGTCGGGTCTCGATGCCAGCGCGCGCAGCACGGGGATCAACCGCCGCGGCAGCAAGGACAGCCAGCTTCGCTGAACGCTTTTCCAGGCGATACTCGGTGGGGCCCGCGCTCGCTGCGGGGTCAGGCGCTCCCTATCCGCCCTCCTCGGCCTCAGGACGCGGCCAAGACATTGGCGCATGTCCGCTTGTTGCCGCCAAAGCGTGAATCGATTGCCTAGAGCCCCCTCGCCCTGCTAGCGGCGCGCCTCGAACAGTGAAGGTGCCCCAATGTCCGATATCAAACGCGTCGTCCTCGCCTATTCCGGTGGTCTCGATACCTCGGTCATCGCCAAGTGGCTCGAGGTCGAGCGCGGGCTCGAAGTGGTGACCTTCACCGCCGATCTGGGACAGGGCGAGGAAATCGAACCCGCGCGCGAGAAAGCCCGTGCGATGGGCATTCCCGACAAGCACATCTACATCGAGGATCTGCGCGAGGAGTTCGTGCGCGACTTCGTCTTCCCGATGATGCGTGCCAATGCTCGGTATGAAGGCGACTACCTGCTCGGCACCAGCATCGCGCGGCCGCTGATTTCCAAACGCCTGGTCGAAATCGCGCGGGAAACCGATGCCGATGCGATCGCGCATGGTGCCACGGGCAAGGGCAACGACCAGGTCCGCTTCGAACTCTCGGCCTATGCGCTCGACCCGGACATCACGGTCATTGCCCCGTGGCGCGAATGGGACCTGACCAGCCGCACCGCGCTGATCGCATGGGCGGAAAAGCACCAGATCGCTGTGCCCAAGGACAAGCGCGGCGAAAGCCCGTTCTCGACCGATGCGAACCTGCTGCACACCTCGTCCGAAGGCAAGGTACTCGAGGATCCGTGGGAAGAGACCCCAGATTACGTCTATTCGCGCACCGACCATCCGGAAAACGCGCCCGATACCCCCGAATATATCGAGATCGGTTTCGAGAAGGGCGACGGCGTCTCGCTCGAGGGCAAGACCATGAGCCCCGCCACGCTGCTCGCCGCGCTTAACGACCTTGGCCGCAAGCATGGCATCGGCCGGCTAGATCTTGTCGAGAACCGCTTCGTCGGGATGAAAAGCCGCGGTATGTACGAGACGCCGGGCGGCGAGATCTACGCCCGCGCACATCGCGGGATCGAACAGATCACGCTCGACCGCGGCGCCGCGCACCTGAAGGACGAACTGATGCCGCGCTATGCCGAGCTGGTCTACAATGGCTTGTGGTTCAGCCCCGAGCGCGAAATGCTGCAGGCGGCGATCGACCTCAGCCAGGAGAAGGTTTCGGGCACCGTGCGGCTCAAGCTGTACAAGGGCAATGCCATGGTGGTCGGCCGCAAGTCGGACGACACGCTCTATTCCGAAGCGCATGTGACGTTCGAGGACGATGCCGGCGCCTACGATCAGCAGGATGCGGAAGGCTTCATCAAGCTCAACGCGCTGCGCCTCAGGCTGCTTGCCAAGCGCGATCGCTGACTGCGGACCTGCCTCGGAGCAGGTTTGCGGCAGCCGGTTGAGTTGTCCACTCTCCTCCACAGCGAAAATCTGGAAAAGTGGAAAACTTGCCCGTCCGGCGCTGGACGAATCGTTCGACCGGGCGCAGCTTTCATCTATCGGAACGGCTTGGAAAGCCAACGCGATCAGGGCTTAACGGCTTGAAATCGCTTTGGAATTCCACACCGGAAAGACATGGGGAATGCTGTCCATGTGTTTCCAGAGGCCGTATTGCGGAAGGCGCAAGCCCGCAGCAAGACGGTCGATGACGGAAGCGCAAAGTTCATTGTCCATGGATCGGGCTGACCCGGTCGAATGCCGAGGAGGCGGCGCAGCTGACGGTTTCATACCCGATCCGCGCCCCTCTGCCTGAAGCTTCGGCCAGCAAGGGAAAGCCGGATCGCGGCACCGCCCGGCGAAGGCCGGCTCGGCAAGGGAAGCGAGGGCTTCGGCCTGACGCACCCCGATGGGCCTGCTGGAGGGCGAGGTCGGATGCCGGTGCGAGCGCCGGTGACGGATCCTTCCGCCCCTGTCTCAGGACAGGATGGAAGGACAGGCACTGGATGCCAAGTGCTTGTCGCAAGGCAAGTCCACGCATCGGTGAGAGTGGGGTCGGCAGCGATGCCGGCCCCATTTGCATTTGCGGGGCACCGCCGATGGGCGAACCCGGAAGTTTCCACCCGGCATCGCGAGACACGACGAACTGTGGCGCCAATGGGGCAACCGGCCCCCGCCGGTGGGACTCGCCCGTTTCTATCGCCTATATCCCCGTGAACCGAACGGGAGGTCCGATCATGGTCAATCGCGCGCTACGCAGCATGGTGATACTTGCCGCACTTGCCATGCCGGCCACTGCCGCGCAGCCGCAGGAACGCACACATGCGGCTGGCGGGCAGCCGGCCTTCGAGACCAGCTTTGCACGTTTCGAGGCGCTACCGCCCCCGCCCGAACCGGCAGGCCGGGTCGTCGATCTTTCGACGATCGAACCACCGGTCGAGGTCGCGCCCGCTGCGCGCCCGCTGGGTGTGGGTGTGGCATCCTACTACGGCCGCCGTTTCCATGGCCGCCGCACGGCCAGCGGCGAGCGCTTCGACATGCATGCGCTGACCGCTGCGCATCGCACGCTGCCGTTCGGCACGCTGGTCGAGGTGACCAACCCCAGCAGCGGGAAAAGCGTTACCGTGCGGATCAACGACCGCGGGCCGTTTCATGGCAACCGCGTGATCGACGTCAGCCGGGCCGCGGCATCGCAGCTGGGCCTGATCCGCCGCGGGCATGGCACTGTCCACCTCGCCATACTCGAACCATAGGACGGCCCGCGGGCCGCAGGTGCCCCGTCGTCAGGCAGCCATCTCGGATGGCTCGGACTGTGGCGTCTCGGTAGGGGCGCTCTCGAACCGCGCCTCGACCGACAGCTTCACCGCAGCCGCGACATTGCGCACGCCCAGCTTGGTCAGCACATTCGCGCGGTGCAGCTCCACCGTGCGCGGGCTGATCCCGAGCGTCCGCGCGACTTCCTTGCTCGAATAGCCTTCGCACACGCTGGTCAGCACTTCCTTCTCGCGCGGCGAAAGCAGGTCGATCCGCTGCTTGGCGCGGGCCTGAGCCAGCGATGTCGCCGAGCCCTGCCACTTGCGCGCCATGATTGTTTCCAGGCTGCGCTGCAGCGCGTCATGCGCCGAGGGCCATTCGAGATAGCCTGCCGCACCGGCGGAGAGCGCGTCCATCACATGCGCGATGCTGGCGCCTTGCGAATAGGGAACCACCGGCAAGTACTGCCCCGCCTCGCGCAGCGCGCGCTGGGTATCGGCCACCTGCGTGCCGGTGTCGTGAACGAGCAGCCAGCCCTGTTCGGGCCAGCGCCCGCCGAGTTCCTCGAGCGAATCCGCAGGCACCACATAGGCCATCGTGCCGAGTGCCCGCACCAGCTCGTGACGTGTCCGATAGTTGCTGTCGATGACAACAAAGGTAGAGTTTTGCATCGCGTGACGATCCCGTTCCGTCAGTTCCCCCCGGGTCGGTCAAGCGATGGTCCCCCCGGCCCTGCCCTTTGACTATGATTAACGCGGTATTTTCCCTAGTCGTCTGAATGCATGTCACCCATGTGCACTACATCCATAGGCACTACGTAGAGATACGTGCTTCGCAGCGCCAACGGGCCCGATGCGGTATTCATGTACGGCCCTTCGCCCGCCAATATGCCGACACGCTTGCATGTAATGCGAGTGGATGACATCCAGTGAAGGCATGCCGCAGCCCGCATGCCTTCGGGGGAGGTTCGACGCACGCCATGGACGACAGCCAGGCCATCCGCCAGATCGCCGCGGCCCAGGACGAAGGCGCGGTCTTCGCGGTCGCGCGCGCCTTCTTCCGCACGCAGGGCTTCGCCGCGCTGAGCTATGCGCGCCCCTCGCGCACCGATCCGGGGCGCAGCGAGGTGACCTCCTTCGGCTTCCCCGAGGGCTTCGTCGCCAGCTACCGCGAGCGCCTCGCCGAATACGACCCGCTGCCCGGGCTCGCCGCGCGCGCGGGCCGGCCGCTGCGTCTGGTCGACGTCGCCGAAGGCCGGCTGACGGGCAACCAGCAGCTGTTCATCGACGCGGCGCGCGAGCACGGGCTGACCGACGGCTTCCTGCTGCCGACCTTCGGCCCACGCCAGCACATTGCGGTGTTCTCCATCACCATGATCGACCACGAGGACCGCATCGCGCATGCCGATGTGCCGATCCTCCACAGCGTCGCGCAGGCGACCCATTTGCGGATCGACCAGCTGGCGTCCGAAGAGGTCGAGCGCCCGCACCTCGCCCCGCGCGAGATCACCATCCTGCACTGGATCGCGCGCGGCAAGAGCAATGAGGAGATCGCGATGATCCTCGGCAACAAGCGCCCGACCATCGCCACGCACATCAAGCGCATCTTCGCCAAGCTCGACGTGACCGACCGCGCCTCGGCCGCGGTCAAGGGGCTCAAGTTCGGTTTGATCAACGTGTAGGTTTGCGAAGCCGCATCCGCGGGGGGAGTCTTTGCTTTTCGAAGCCGCATCCGCGGCTTCGTCCTCGGGGCGGTTCCTCCGTCGCTGCGCTCCTGCGGGCCCCTGCGGGCGCGCGGTCGCGCTTGCCGGGCCTCCGCCGGCCCGGATCTGGCGCAACTCGGCGAAGGTGCGCTGGTCCCGAGCCGCAGGCGAGGCTAGGCCGACCGGCCGCCCGCAGCGGGTGCAGCTTGCTGCACGTCTAGCGAGGACGAACCGACGGATGTCGGTTCGAAACACGAGGACTCCCCCTCACCCTCTCTCCCCACGCTCACCCCTACCCCTCCTCATCCCCCATCCCCTCCGCCAGCGCGCGCTCCAGCTCTTCCTCGCTCGTCAGCAGCCACCATTGCGCGAGCCCCGCGCAGAAGGCCTCGATCTGCACGCCCTCGACCGCGGCGCCGTTGCCCTGTTCGTGCGGAGCGGGGGCGCCGGCGGGGCGGTCCTCCTCCATTTCCCGCAGGATCCGGCCGACCGGGGGATAGTGCGGGCAGTCGCGGCACTGCGGCCAGTCGGGCGCGTCGCAGCATGGCCCCTCGCCCGCGACGTTGATCACCGGCTCGGGCCCCTGCGCCCCGCGCCGGTAATGCTTCTGCCCGCGATCGGTCCCGTGGCGCGCACCGGCGCAGTCGCAAGGCGGCTCGCCCGGGTCGGAGGCGGCCCCCGCCCCCTCGTCGTCCTGCGGGTCGGCCGGAGACTTTACCCGAGACATGGACCGCCTGTTACACGGTCCAGGCGAAGAAGTGCCGCGCCCCTCCTGCGCGGGTTCAGCGGGGTCGGGATCGGCCACTTCGGGCTCGATCGGCTCGCCGCGGCGCAGCCGCAGGATCATGCCGTCGAAATCCTCCGCGAGTGCCTCGATCCGTTCATCGCCGCGCATCCGGTCGAGCCGCGCGAGATGCGCGAGCAGCAGCCGGTCGGAGAAGCGCCGACGCTCGCCCCTGTGCTCGCCGTGATACCACACCTCCTCCTCGATCCCGTTCATGGCGTAGTCCGCGAGCTTGGCCTCGGCCGCGCCGCGCGCGACCACCAGCGCCGCATCCCAGGCGCGCCCGAAGCCCGCGCTCGCGCGGCGCGCACGGTAGCAGGTCTGGTGCGACACCCGCGCCCGCCGCGCCGCCGCGCGCACGCTGCCGGTGGTCGCCAGCGCCTCGAGAAAGGCGACCTGCCGCTCGACCACGAACTGCGTCTGCGGCGCGCGCTCGTCCTCGGCGTGGAGGTCGGTGTGGAGGATGATGGGGTGGGTTACAGGGTCGAGTACGGGGGTCGACATCATGGTTCACCTGTGGATTGGTGTCAGGGAACCGGGCTACTTATACAGCGAGGGACATGTAGGACAGAAATACCCATCCAACGAGAATTGGAGCGACGACGCTCGCGGGCGAAAGGAGCCGAGCCGCAGGCCAGGCAAGCGCAACCGCGCGCCGGCCGGTTAGGCCGGAAGCCAAGCGACGCGGATGCGTCGCACCCGGCGCTTGAGGGGGTAAACAAATAACGTCGCCGGGGCGAGAACACGGTATGCCCCTCCCCGTGAGGACCGTCGGTGAGGGCGGCTTCGATGGTGACGAGAGCGTTCATGGTTCACCTCATGGGTTTGAGTGAACCGGCCTGATTTTACGCGGGATGGGGAGTAAGACAGGCGAATTGGACGATCCGTTCTCGCAGTATTCTAGAGAAACGAATTTATCGATTTGAAAATCGATTCCGCCACGTCGAGCGTATCTTCGACTTCCTTTTGGTCACCATCCAAAATGTCCGGATTGAAAACAAGCCAAGAAGAAGGTGTAAAATGATCAAACTCGGGAATTGAATCAGGCATCGTTCTGAATAATGCTTCCGTTTGCTTGACCTGCCTGATCACGCTATCGACCGCATCTGACATTTTCTTAGGAGTGAGCTTCTTCCCCGCCGGCAAAGCATAAGCGTTGTTGACGATTTCTGCGAACAGCTTTGCAGAGAAGACATCCTCTACATCGGACTCGTCTTTACCCGTGAAATCCGCATAAGTTTGAATTTTATCAGCCTTCAGAATTTCTGAACGCTTCAACTGCTCAATCTTGTTCCTGTCGCCTTTCGCAAAATCCGTAAGGACTGCAACGTTGAGTTGATTTCCCCCAAAAAGCGACACGAACGACCTGACTTTGTCGACGCCGCCAGTCGGACAAATGACCCAATCGCTAGCAAGTCCTTCACGCTTGCGCCTCTTCAAGGCCTCGGAGAGCGCTTGGAGATAGAGAATATCAGATGGCCCCTCCACAAGGAGTGTATTTCGACCTACGAACAGCGACTGAGCAATGTCATATCCAAGCGCGCCTTGGAGCGGGAAAAGAGTATCCTTGTCGGTCGCAAGCGCGTCCGACCTCACCTTGGTTCCTAGGACCTCAGGCCGCGACTTGGTTCGATCAACAACATCTTCGACAATCCTCACTGACTCAAAGTTGTCTGCGGGGACCATAAATGGCGAGTGGGTCGAGAAAATCACTTGATGATGCGGAAGGAGTTCCTCAGCCATATACCTGAGCAAATCGGCCTGCGCTTTGCCGTGCAAAGTCAGGCCAGGCTCATCAAGGAGGATTACAACGTCGTCCTCTTCGTCGCGCATTGCTGCGAACTGTACCAAGAAAGAAAAGAACCAGACAAACCCAGCGCTTCTTTCAGAAAAAGGCACGCTCGCTCTGTGGAGAGTATTCCAAACGCGGGCATGGACTACCGTGCCGGAATTGAAGGGTGCCGGGTCGTCTGGCTTGGCATGCGCGAAATCGACATTGACCTCAAGCGAATCGTTTTGAGTCCAGTACTTGAAAATCTGTTCCGTTATGTCGTTCGATGCCGCTTCGCATTTGGCTTTGAGATCCTCGTACTCTTTCGCATCGCGGAGTTCTTCCAGAGAAGTCCCAGCCAAATGCAGAAAATCGAGAAATATCTGATCTTCTATTGATACGCGGTCATTTTGTTGATCCTCTAAAAGCTTATCAACAGAGATACGCCCACTCATGCGGTCGTAGTGCGAAACATAGAAGAACTTTGGCGTGTAGGGATCGAGGATGTCTATTGCGCCTTTGACTACGTTTCCGTCTCGAAACCCTTTCAAACGTTTGAGTAGATCCTCCTCTTTTGCAGAACGTTCCGCAATTTCTTCCAACTCTTGCATGAGTGTCGGAGACCAATAGGTTCCTTTATAATTTGCGCGATCCTCCTGCGTCATCCCGGCTTTGTCCATTAGATGGAAAACAGCCTTTTGGTGGGAGACTGGCGGGGTCCAAACTGTCCCAGTCGCTTTGAAATTCTTGACGACTTGCAATTCACTACCAGTAACTGCTTCGTCTCCAAACTTCTCGCGGAGAAGGTTCAGTTCGTTATCCTCGAGTTGCCACCACGTTCGAACTGCTTCTGCCGGTTCCTCGTCATGCCGTTGTTCGAAACGAGTAACGAAGCGGCGGGGATATTCTTTGGTTACATTGAATTCTGTCTGGGCCGTCCCATACGGCCGCAAGCCCTGCAATGCTTGAAGTATGGCCGTCTTTCCGGCCTCATTCTTGCCAACCAAACAAGTCATATTGTTAACTTCAAACTCACCGGAGTCCTCAACGGACCGGAAGTTTTGAACTCTTGCTTTGATTAGCTTCATGCCTGACCCCTTACTTCATTCGGCAGTTACCTTCTGATTGCTAGATATCCCCTAATTCTCTGTATTGTAAATTTTCTTCGCATGAAACGGATATGCAGCGTCCTCACTCCGCCGCCTCCCTCTGCCTTTCCAGCATCGGCTTAAGGTACTGCCCCGTATAGCTGCCCTCAACCGCAGCAACCTCTTCCGGCGTGCCCTGCGCGACCACCTCGCCGCCGCGCACACCGCCACCCGGCCCGAGATCGAGCACATGGTCCGCCGTCTTGATCACATCGAGATTGTGCTCGATCACCACGACAGAGTTCCCCTGCTCGACCAGACGGTGGAGCACTTCCAGCAGCTTGCGCACGTCCTCGAAATGCAGGCCCGTGGTGGGCTCGTCGAGGATGTAGAGCGTCTGCCCGGTGCTGCGCTTGGCGAGTTCCTTGGCGAGCTTGACGCGCTGCGCCTCGCCGCCCG
>Ga0209634_1003750_pt1 | contig 10154 bp, 4 predicted proteins | sample LinPmetageLP40_FD_184043 | JGI IMG/M metagenome (GOLD analysis project Ga0209634, IMG submission 184043) | Marine viral communities from the Pacific Ocean - LP-40 (SPAdes) (version 2) | ecosystem: Environmental > Aquatic > Marine > Oceanic | place: Pacific Ocean | collected 2010-08-26 | reverse complement strand
TTGCAGGTGCTGGTACAGAAACTAAAACAACTGGGGGTGGTAAGTAATGGCTATTGAAACAGCCCAAATGGGTGGCGCTAATCGAAGACCTGCTGCAAGATACCAAGCCTTATCTTCTGGTCGTCCACAAGATCCAACATTACAAGAGCAAGCTGCTGCTATGGCTAAACAAAAAGCTATGGCAAAAGGTGAAGAGCTTGCAACACCTATGCTTGAAAATGTTTTTGGTGATATAAAGACTGCTTTTACTGGAGCATCTACTGCTGCACCTGTTGCTGAAGGCGTAGTTGCCCAAGGTGCTGCTGGTACAGGTGCTATGGCAGGGTTAGGTGCAGCTGTTCCATACATTGGTGCTGCTATGCTTGCTGGTAAAGCTTTTGGTTTGTTTAATAAAGGTGGTTATGTTAACGGGCCTTTGTCAAATACTTCTTATAAAGCAGACGGTGGTAATATTAGAGGTATAGAACAATCCTTAGCAACAGGTAAACAACAAGATATGTCTAAGGGTCCTCTTGGCCTTCTTAATCTGTTTGTAAAAGGAATAGATTCTTTAACTGGTTATGACAGAGATAATGAAGTAAGAGCAGATTTACCTAGAGCAAAAGAAAATATGTTTATTAATAAACGTAGAAACCCTTATACAGGGGAGTACCCGATTACAGAAGAAGAGTACCAAAGGGTTATGGGAAAAGAACCTGTAAATTTATCAATGGGTGGTATGACTAACCCCCTATCTAAAGTACGCTATAAGCAATCAGGTGGGCCTGTCAATGAAGAGATTGAAGTATCCTACGGTGGACCTTTATCTAAAGGAGTTTAACTATGGCAATACCATATCAACCAACTTATAAGTTAAATCCTAAAACAGGTTTTAGATATTCTGCACAACCTTTTGTACCACCACAACAACCAATTAATGCACCCCCTCCTCTTGGATTAGACGGAAGTGCTGCTGCTCCTCCACCTACAATGGGTGGTCAACAAGGTCCAGCTTATGCTAATGATCCTTTTGGTGGTGATGGTGATAATCAGTTTCAAGCAAACAACCAAGCACGTATTAATCAAGCACAGTCTTATGGTTACACACAAGGTACTCAAAACCCTGCAGGTATTGTAAGGGGTGTCCCTTTTGTTGGTAATGTTATGGCTGATTCTTTAAACATGGGACAAGATTCTAAATATACATTTGGTAATCCAGGAACTTATGATCAAGCTGGTAATGTATTTTCTGATAACGGAAGAGCATACGATCCAATTACAGGAAAACCAGCACAGTCTTATTCTAAGATGACAGGAGAAAACTCTTGGTTAGGTAATGCTTATGGTATAGGAACTGAAGAAGGGATTGGTGGTCCAAGTAGTAGTTATGGTAAATTAAGATCATGGGATGAAAACATTCCTAGTTCTATTTTAGGTAGTTATGATAACTCTGTTTATAATCAAATGGACAGTACAATGACAACTGTTGATGGTATTCCTACATACGGAATGGATCTTCAAGGTGCTAGAAATGCCCGTAGGCGTGGTGCTAATTCTCCTATAGAAAATCTCGCTAATACTATTACAGAAAATACTATTAATGCTAAAACAGATGAGTTTGGTAATCTACCGACTGGCCCTGTATGGGGTACACAATCTGGAGATTATTTTCAACTAGACTCTGGACCTGCAGTGGTTAGTGATGGTGGTCAACTACAAAGTAAAGATGGTACAACAGTTATGGTTGATGGTACTAGCTTTGTTAATACTGATATTACTGATTGGGATAGTCTTAATCCAGCACAAAAAGCAGTTGTTCAAGAACGTACTAGTGATGGTACAGGTAACCCAGATGGTTCTCCTTCTTATGATCAAAATGTTAACGCAGACAATTACCAAGACATGGGAACAACTAAAGACTCAAAAGGAAATACTGTTATGGGTGCAAAAACAAACCCGTATGGTGATTCTTTTGAAGGTACATCAGACACAGGAGGCAAAGGTTAATGAAACTTAAAAGTTATACAAACAAAGATCGTTACGGCAACATGACCTCCTTTGAGTTCTATGAAGGCGCTAGTGTTGATATGGGTGACGTTCCCCCAATGATGCAGGGTATACCTGATCATCCAGGGGATCCTAAAGGAACTGACACAGTACCCGCATGGTTAACCCCTGGTGAGTTTGTTATGAACGCTGAAGCCACTCGTATGTTTGAGCCACAGATAGAAGATATGAACAACGCTGGTCGTGCTGTACAAGCACAACAGGGCGGTACAATACCAGAGTATGCTGCGCATGGTAAACCTATCTATGCAGCAGCTGGTGGTAATAGTGGATTCCTTGCTAATATTCTAAAACGCTTAGAGGGTGTTAAGAGTGAAGCATATCTAGACTCTGCTGGTAAAGCAACCATTGGTGCTGGTAGCACACGTGGTGTGCAAATGGGTGACACAGCTTCTGATGATCAAGTTGACTCTATGCTTTCAGAAGATATTGCTGTTGTTGATCAAGACTATGGGCAACTTGTGTCTGCAAATCTAAACACTAATCAAGAAGCAGCAGTTAAATCTTTGTTGTTTAATATTGGTGGACCACAGTTTGCTAACAGTAAGGCACGTGCTGCGCTTAACGCAGGTGACTTTGAAAGCTTTAAGAAAGAAGCTGCAGAGTTTCGCAAGGTTGGTGATGAGGTAATCCCTGGTCTTGAAAACCGTAGAGCACAAGAACTTGCTTTGTTTGATTCACCTGTTGGGGATGACCCTTGGGGTATTAGCAGACGACAAGTATCTACTCGTGATAATACAGCTAAAGAGGTTTTTGATGAAAGGATCCCTGATCTTCAAGGAAGGGCTAATGAAAGAACTTCTGCTGAAGAGTTCTCTGGTACTGGTACTGCACCTAGAACAACCAAGGAAGTCTTTGATGAAAGAATCCCCGCACTAAGGGATAAAGTAGATGAAAGAAATCTATCTATACCTGACGAACTCAGTGGTCCAGAAATGGGCCGTAGTCGAACAGCACAAGAAGTGTTTGACAATAGAGTTCCTGCTTTACAAAGTAGAGTAAATGACAGAAACCTGTCTATACCTGATGAACTTAGTGGTCCAGAGATGGGTCGTAGTCGAACAGCACAAGAAGTGTTTGACAGTAGGATTCCTGCACTAAGGGATAAAGTAAATGAAAGAAATCTATCTATACCTGATGAACTTAGTGGTCCAGAAATGGGTCGTGGTCGAACACGAAAAGAAATATTTGACAGTAGAATACCTGCATTACAGAACATGGCTAATCCAGAAGCTAACGAGATGCTACAAGCTAGTGAGTTTGAAGGGTTAGGTGGTGTTCCACCAATAGGTAATACTGTAATAGGGACACTTCAAGGTAACACTGTTTATCAAGATGATATGGGTGAGTATGTTAATACACCTGAAGGTCCTGTTTATCTAGATGGTAATCAACTAAAGGCTGTAACAAAAACACCTCCTTCAGTTACTCCTAGTACTACTGAGGTTATGGATGAAGTCAGTTCAATGAATAGACCTTCTGGTGATGCAGAATCTATGGATGGTCTTGGACAAGTTCCTGAGATTAAAGAACCAAGTTCTAATATGACTGTAGGTGAATTGTTTTCAGCTGCATCTAATATTGACCCTTACACTGGTGAACCAAAAGTTGATGCAGGTAGTAGTGATCTATTAGTACCTTCAGCAGCTACTAGTGGTGGCGGTGGTTATGGTATACCTCAAAACCGAAAAGAAGCTGACGCTCTTGCAGAAGAAGTAGATTCAACAGCCCTTAAAGATGTACAAGAAAAATCAAATAAGGCTAACTCTGAATTGGAAAAAGCAACAAAAGAACTAGAAGCTAAACAAGCTAATGGTACAGCAACTATTGATGATGTTAATAGTCATAAATCTATTGCAGATAAAGCTGATGTTGCTAATTCTAATCTTGAATCTACGATTAAAAGTAATGAAGCAGGTGCGGTTAATAGAAAAACAGCTGCAGATAAAGAAGCCAGTACTGTTTCGTCTTATGATCCTAAAAACCCTACTGTTCCTAAAACAGGTGAGCCTCCTAAATCTGACCCATCTCCTTTTGCTAAGGGTGGTGAAGATACACCTATAACTGATTTAACAAAGACAGTTACACCTGAAGAAGTTGTTAAAAACACTGACGGTAGTTCTGTTCCTAAAGGTACAACACCAAAAGATGCAGAAGATAAGGGTAAAACAGCACCACCAGAACAGGTAAGCAAAGCTGAGTCTTTCTTATCAGGTATCTTTGGTGATCTCTTTGACAAGGGTGAGCTTAAGCGTATGGCTATTATGTATGTTGGTGGTCGTATGTTAGGTGGTTCTCATAGTGGATCTCTTAACTTTGCTGCTAAACAATATGTTAAGCGTGTTGATTCTAAGGCTTCTGAACATAAGAAGTATGTTAAGGAATTAACAAAAGATGGTTCTTATACTCCAAAATCTATTGCTTTATATAACAAAACTAAAAACATAGCAGACCTTGAAAAGAAAGGTGCTTCTTATGCACCAACTGGTGGTGCTCCTATAACTAAAATGGTTCCTCAGTTTAATAAAGAGGGTCAAGTTACAGGTTATAAGAAAGCAACTTTAGTTCCTGTAAAGAATAGTATTACAGGTGGCACACATTACCAATCACGTAGTGGTGCTGTAATGCATCCTGCACAGGTTTCAAGCCTTAATGATTATCGTGAAGAGCTTGATGCCAACACTGAAGCTTATAAGCAAAGACGTAGTAGAATCCTTGGTGACATGGAAGGTTACTTCTCAGAGATTAGAGATAAACCTGGAAATTCTAAAGGTGAAGGCGATGATAAGGAGTACATTGTTGGTGTTGGTCCTAAGGAAGCAGCATTAGCTTATTATGATTGGGCTAAGAAGCAAGGGGTTGATCCAGACTCTACAGCTGGTCGTAAGGTTATGGCCCAAGCATATAGTACTATGGTTGCAGAAGCTGCAGGTAAAGATATTAAGTATACACCTAATGACTTTACTAGGTACTTAGAAGATCAACAATTACGAGAAACTACAGGTGCTCCAGAGTTGTTTATTATTAATGAAGATGCAGTAATGAATAAAAAGGCAACTCCAAAATATGTACAAGCAGATAAAATGAGTTTGCTTTATCAAAATCTTGATACTGTTATTTCAGGTATTCCAAACTCTAGTACTGATCGTGGAGATATCATAGGTATTGCTATTCAGAAATGGAATAAATTAGATTCTTCTGAAGAAGGTCGTACTTTAAGAAAGAAATATAATGACAGTGCAGAAAAGAGTGCTGGTGAATCTGGCTTTTATAAGTACATGATGGACACAGCACAGGCATTACATGCTGAACTTAACAAACCTAAAGAATAAGGAGTATTGCTATGCTTGATGTATCGGATTATGCTAACATCCTTAGTGATGATGCAAACCAATTAATAGGTGCAAAGAACAAGACTACGTTCTTAGATGCAGATACTATCCGTGAAGAAGGCAATGATCTAGATGTACGTTTCGGGGGTATAGATGCTCCTGAAACGTACAAAGAATGGCAAGGTTTAAGTGCTTCACAAGAAGTTGGAGCAGTTCAAACAGCTGAACAAGTACAATCTTTAGCTAATCAACTTGGTTATACTGAAGTTCGTAGACGATTTAATCCAGACGGTACTCCAGAAATGGATGCCACTAAAAGTCGTCAAATGGGTGACCTTGTTCATCCAGAAACTGGTAAATCTTTTTCTCGTGAGCTTGCTATTAATGGTGTTGTAGATATCGCTAATGGGTTTGATCCAGGGAATACACTACGTAGTTCTAGGACTTATCAAGATTTTCTAAAAGGACCTAGAGCAGATCAAACCTCTGCTGAGTATCAACCAAATGAGTTTGACAAAGCTCGGATGATGATACAAGAAGGGGTTGATGAAGAGCGTAGGTTTGCTCAACAGTTTAAAAGAGCACAGAAGTTTTCTGGTGAGATTGGTATGCTTGATGAGCAGATTAAGATGGTTGAAGATGGACTATCTGAAATGCGAGAAAGTGGAGAAGAGCCTACAGATCAAGACCTTGTAGGTCTCCAAATGCTTAAGAAGCAAAGGGCTGCTATTAATGAAAGTGCTAGACCCGACATTGATTATTTCGATAGAGATGATGTAACTGGTCGTGCAAACAACCCTATGACTGTTGCTTGGGAAACTGGGTGGAACAGTGTAGCTGAATCCGCTTACGCTCTTGCAGATATGCTTGGAGAAAAAACAGATTGGGAAGCTGCAGAAAACTTTGGCGAAGCAGGTATGGAACGTGCTCGTACTCGTATGGGTGAGAACGGAAAGATTATCACAGACTACAAAGATGTAGATGGATTCCTGACAGCTGTTGAGTTCTTAGGAACTAATGCTGCAATGTCTTTACCATACATGGCTGCGTCTGGTGGCGCTGCTTTACTTTCAGGTGTTACTGGAGGGGCAAGTATTCTTTTACCAGTGTCTATGTATACTGGAAACACATGGGCAGAGATGGAAGGTGATAATAAGAGTGCTACTGTTGCAATTGCAGCGGGTGCTATTCAAGCTGTATTAGATAGGGTTGGTATTAATCTTATATTTAAAACAGGTATTACACCTAAAGCTATGTATAAGGATGCCTTAAATGCGTTGACATCTAAAGGTATGGATCCAGGAGATGCTCAAAAATTACTTCTTACAGCAACACGTAAAGAACTCGCAGGGTTTGCTGGTGATGCAGCTAAAGTAGCTCGTCAACAGATTACAGGTAAGGCTATCTTTAAAGACCTTGCAACACGTGGGTTAATTGGTGGTACTGGTGAAGGCGCAACTGAAGCTATGCAAGAAGCTACTGCTTACCTTGGAGCAACCCTTGGTTCTGATAAAGTCTTTGACTACAATGAACTTACTGATCGAATGATTGCTGCTTCAATAGCTGGTACTTCTTTAGGTACAGCCTTCTCAGTTCCTGGAGCCGCAGTTAATGCTGGCGCTTGGGCTGATGTAGCAGTACGTCAGTTACCTGCAGAAGCCAAACGTCTTTCTGAAGAAGGAGCACAGGCTGAAGCAGAGCGTACTCGGAATGGTCAGATAGCTTATGATGAAGCAATTGCTGCAAAAGTTAAAGAAGCTAAAGATAGAAAAGTAATACCTGATATGGCTGTTATTAGAGAGTTTGCAGAACAAGCCCGTATAGCTGGTAGTCGTGTTAAGTCTATTGAAGAAAACTTACAGGATCTTGAAAAAGAAATAGCTGAACGTAAAGAAGCTGATTCGAATTATAAACCTGTAGAGTTAGACAGTCGAACAGAAGCCCATAGAAAAGCAAAGTCTGAAAGAACTCTTGGAGAAACCATTGGTGAAATGTTTGCTTCGGCTCCTGCACTTTGGAGAAGGTCTATTGATTATATTATTCCTGCTGAAGTAAAAAGATTATCCTCTTCTGCAAGAAAACTAGCTGCCCAATTTGGTGGTGGTTTACAAAAAACATATAGCAGTGCTGATTTTGAAATGGCTAAACGTAATCGTGTTTCTGTGTATAGGAATAAATTACAGAACCCTGATGATTTTTGGAATGCTTGGGGGAACGGTCAAGTCTTAAGTCAAAAAGAAATAGATATTCTTAGTGATGATATTTATCGAAGACTAGAACCTGTTGTAAACGGTAAAGGTCCTGTGGATATCTCAGGTCTTAATGAAACACAAAAAATAGTAATTAAAGCCTTAGCCGAGCAAATGGATACAGTATCTGAGGATATGTATAATGATCAAGTAAAAGCAGGTGGTGAACTTAACCAACGTAAACACTATCTTCACAGATTTAAAACGTTAAACAAAGTTGCTGTTCAAAAGAACCGTAATGAGTTTGAAGCTTTATTAGTAAAGACATATCCGCAGATTAGCCCAGGGGATGCTAAGATTTTAGTAGATGAGATACTTAACTCTGATACTATTACTGACATTGATGAGGCTGGTGCTGTTGCAGGTATTGAGTTTTTAAAAGGATTTGATGTTACTAAAGGCGGTATTGTTCCTGGATCCCATAGAAAAAATACACTTGGTATGTCTGAAAAGAAAGGCGCTGATGGTGAGCTTGTGTTTAAAGACTTTATGGAACGGGATATTTATAAGAACATCCAGCACTCTATTAAGTCTGCTGCTAGGTTTACAGCACACAGAGATTACATTGGTAAGAATGGTGAGAAGGTTGCGTTTCTTTTAGATAAGATGCAAGCAGAGGGTGTTCCTGCTGCAGAGGTCAATCGAATTGCTAAGCTTATGCAGGATTATCTTAACGCTGAGTCAGGAAACTACAAACGTCCTACATCAGACATGGGTAAGATGCTTGTTGGTATCCAGAAAAACCTTATGTTCCTTACAACTATTGGAACACTAGGTATGGCTGCTGTGTCATCTCTTCCAGAACTTGCATTGTCCTCTCGTGCTTTAACTGCTGAACAGATCTTTAAAAGAAAAGGTTCAGATTCAAAAGACACAAGCTTACAGAACTTTGGTAAAGAACTAGCTTCTGGGTTAGGGGCTGCAATAAAACAAACAGGCTCTGTTATAACACGTAGAGAACAAGCCTTGGGTAATATTGATCCATCTACAGGTATTCCTTTTGCTAGTAGATCTAGAGGTCAGAACTTACGAAGAGAACTAGGTTATGATGCATGGGAACTTGGTGCAGCTACAGTAACTGGTGTTTCAGAAATGAACCCATCACATCAAAGATTCTATGAGATCTTCTTTAAGGCTACTGGTCTTACTGGCTTTACTAATATGACTCGTTCTATGAGAGCAGCTATATCTGCTGATTATATTTTTGATCATGTGAATATTATTGTTGATCAAAGAACAAGTGGTGAAGTAAAAACCAATGAGGTTCAACAGTCAGAAGAAGCTTTAAGAAACATTGGTATTAATGTTGATGACATGGCTAGGTTGTTTACTGAATCAAGAAAAAGAGATGCTGTGGGTGATACTAGAACACAAGAACAAATACAAGCTGACGATAAACTTATGCAAGACAATTTAAGAATTGGATCTATGAACTTTATTGATGATGCTATAGCACTCCCAGGGGTAGCTAACAGACCATTGATCTATCAAGACCCAAGGTTCTTTTTGTTTACACAGTTCCAGGGATTCATTGCTACATTTACAGCAAACCATATTCCTAAACTGTGGGGTGAGTATGTAAAGCGTGGTACTCCAGCAATGAAGTACAATGCGTTTGCTATTATGGCTACTATGATTATGATGGGCTTTGCCTCTCAGTATCTAAAGGATCTTATTAAGTATGGTGGTTTGGATGAAGACGAATACAAGTCAGGTAAGAATCCTCACCTAGAAACTGAAGAGTATATCCAACGTGGTATCCGTTCATCAGGTCTACTTGGTGTTGGTGAGCGTGTGCTTGATCAGTTCTTCCCTATATACGAACAACGTTCTGGTAATGCTGGAGAGTGGTTGTGGAATACAACAACAGGTGAAGCACCTGCTACTGGTACATTAAAACGTATTGGTAGAGCAATCGGTAAGACAGCAACAGGAGACTTTGCTGGTGGTGCACAAGAAGGTAGTAGGTTAATCCCTGCCCTCGGTGTCACTGGTGGATTCTCAAGAGTTGGAGACTTTGCACCAGACTCATGGAACTTTAAAGGAGAATAGTATGGCAATAGGAAAGACTACCACAACAGGCCTAGATGCTGGTACAAAACTACCTTCAAAACAATTAGAGTTAATTGAAGGATTTGAAGACACATTGGCGGGGCGTACAGCCCCGTCAGAGACCTCTGAAGCCCCTGAGGTTACTACCCCACCAGTAGAACCTGTAGCGCCTGTCACAGAAGCTCCTGTGGAGACTGTTCCAGAAGCCTTGCCTAGTACGGTTGACAAAACAGCAGGGGTTGTAGAAGAGGAAACTGAGGGTGAGCCTGAGGTGTTTGGTCCTCCAGATCCTGCAAGAACAGCAGTCCCTATGACACAAGCAGCAAAGGGTACTCAACCACAAGCACCTACATACTGGTCAGCGTTTGAAGCACAACCAGACCCTGATGCTGCTGGATCTTCTAGTGCTATGCCTAACGGTGACATTGAAGGAAGGGCAGCAAGACTAGCTGAAGATGTTGCGTCAGGTGCTATA
>Ga0209634_1003748_pt1 | contig 10156 bp, 11 predicted proteins | sample LinPmetageLP40_FD_184043 | JGI IMG/M metagenome (GOLD analysis project Ga0209634, IMG submission 184043) | Marine viral communities from the Pacific Ocean - LP-40 (SPAdes) (version 2) | ecosystem: Environmental > Aquatic > Marine > Oceanic | place: Pacific Ocean | collected 2010-08-26 | reverse complement strand
TATAAAAAAAATTTAAAAAGTTCCTCCACTTTGTATTACACTATCTGCTAATCTTAAACCTCCACCAGCAGTATTGGGTTGGAATGCGTTTGCTTCAAAATTTGCTGTGCTTCTTTCACTCATCGGTCTATTATCTCTTACTCCTTCTGGTTGTGGTCTTCCTCTTGCTTCTGTTCCAATTGGTGCTGGTGGTGGTTGTGTTGATATAAATTCTGGTTCTGGTTCTGGTTCTGGTTCTGGTATGCGTGTTCTAACTTCTGTTAATTTTGTTGCTACTTGGTTTAATCCAGCACCACCAAATAAAGCATTCGCAAAATCAACTCTTTCAATACCACTTCCAAATACTCTACCAGCAACTGCTTCTCTATTTAATTCTTTGGTTAATCCACTACTACTTAATTGTTTATTTATTTCAAATTTTGCTCTATTTACTTCTCTAATCTCTTCACTTTTTTCTCTACCAATTCTTCGTGCTTCTGCGATTTGCTTACTCGTTAAACCAGTTTGTCTGCGTCTTTCTTGAAATTCTGCGTTTCTTTTTCTTTCGTTATTGCGTTCTTCAACTTCTCTTAAAGCATCAAGTTCGTTTCTTGATTGAAATAATCGTTCTACTCTATCTGTTTCTCCTTGACTTAATACTTGACGACTACGAGCAACTGGTATTCTTGCTCTATTTGTTGCTATTGCTTTTCCTCTCTTTAATTGTTCTCTTGCTCTTAAAACATTATCTGCTGTTTTTTTTGGAATGGGGGGTGGTCTTGAACTCATAGTATCCTATATATTAATTAAAGGAGATAATAAATTTGCCGTGTTTTATTTTTATTTCTGTTTTAGTTTGTGCGTGTTTTGGGACATACTTATAATACTTCCCTCCCTTTTTATAAAGTTCTTTATTTCTTTGATAATAAGATTTGGGTTTCTTCGGTTCTTCCATCACGTTCTATATTCTTAATTTTTAGAAATAAACGAATAAAATATAAGTTATTATATAATTATGGAAGGTATTGAAGCGGAACTTGAAAACAAAAGTATTGAAAAATCTATTGAAGTTGTTGTTAAAGAAGCGGAGAGAACGATAGAACCAAAACCAAAGAAACCAAGAAGTCAAGCACAAAAAGACGCTTTTGAAAAGGCAAGAAAAAAGAGAGCAGAAAATTTGTTAAAGAAAAAAACAGAAGAAGAAGCAGTAGCACCAGAACCAGCAGAAGCAGTAGCAGATATAAAACCAGCACCAGCACCAAAAGTTAAGAAAACAAGGGGACGACCAAAGAAATTAACTAAAAATCAAGAACCACAACCACAATCTTTTATACCACCACCGGACCCACAATTATATCAATATCCATACCAAGTTCAAAATCAAGCACAACCACAATTTAATCCTTATCAATATTGGGGTGGTGGAATTCCACCGCAACAAGCACCACAACCAGCACCAGTAAATAATTATTATTATTATGGAACACCACCACAGCAAGAAGAAAAGAAAGTTGAATTTGTAGAAGCAAGAGAACCAGAACCCTCACCGAATGGTAGTATTGAGTATGAGTATGAAGAAGAAGAAGAAGAGATTGAATACGGAGAACCAGCACCCCAATTAAAGTATAGGTTTGGTTGAAAAAAATAATATATAATATATAATATATATAATGACGTCTATAACAGAAATTATAAACGAAAGTCCTATAATTGTAAATAAGTTTAAATTCACTTGTGATGATGAAGACAATACAATACCTAAACCACTTCCGCGAATGGGCGGTTTTGCTATGTTAATAGTTGGAAAACCGCGTTCTGGAAAAACAAATCTACTATTAGCACTAACAACAAAAGCACACAAAAACTTTAATCGTAAATTTGATAGAGTGTTTTTATTTAGTCCAAGCGTTCATACAATAGAAGACGACCCTTTTGAATTACTACCAGACGACCAAAAATTCCAAGAAGCAAGTTTAGAGAATTTACAAAATATGCTTGGAATGATTAAAGATAGTGGAGAAAAAGTATTACTTATACTTGATGATTGTATTAGTGATATTCGTGGTAAAGGAAAAGCAGAAGTGGAAAATTTATTACATAGAATGTTTTTCAATAGAAGACACTTGGCGGGGAAAGGTGGAAGTTTAAGTATTATAGCAACAAGTCAAACATACAATAAGATAGACCCAAAATTAAGAAGGACAGCAAGTCAATTGATTTTATTTGAGAATAAAAATAAGAAAGAGTTAGATAGTATATTTGAAGAAGCAATACTAATACCAAAAAAAGAATTTTATGAAGTATTAAGATATATTTATGATAAGAAATATCAGTTTATGTATATTGATACTACACTACCAGATTATAAGATGATACATAAGTGTTTTAATCAATTAGAAATATCAAGTCCAAATATTATGGGTGATAATTATTTTGATAATGTTGAACTTGTGAATAAATAAACTTTGTTTATTTATAATCTTTGATGAATAAATAATATATTACATAAGTTTATTTAAGTTCCAATCTCTAATTCCTTCTCTTAATTTTATAAGTTCCTCGCAATCATTAAGTCGTTGGATATTTAAATCTTGAATTTTTTTGATATAATCAATCCATTCTTGTTCTGTATTGTATTCTAAATTTAATTCTTCTTTAAAGTTCTCAAAGTTATATTCTTCTTTTTCTTGAATTAATGTAATTAATTGTGCTTTCGTGAGTTTCGTTAAATCGCTCATACTTTATATTATATATTATATTTTATTTTTATGCGTTTAAATTATATTTTTTTTATATTTTATAAGTTATATCAAATATGACTACCTTTAACAAACCCCTTTGGACGCTTGGAAACAAAATTGAAGATGAGATTAAACCACACTTGGAAGAATTTTTAGGAAAAGAATTATATAGAAGTGATGATATTTATGATATTATGGATTTTAAAAGTAAAGACAATAAGTTAGTAGTTGAAATTAAAGGTCGTCGCGTGAAATCAACTGCTTATGATACAACTATTATAACTTGTGGAAAGATTATTGAAGCAGAAAAATTAATGTGTGTTGATGAAGAAGTTAAAGTATATTTGTTTTTTGTTTATACAGATTGTGTTAAATATATTCAATTACCAAAAGAAAGACCAGATTGGAATTGTAAGCATACTGGAACAAATCACATACCCCACTTTTTAATTCCAGTTAATGAACTAATGGATTTTGAAGGAGTAGATAAATTAAAATCTAATCAATAATATATATTATGAGTGAAAGTTCAGCACCTATGGAGAGACCTATGGAACAATTCAATATTAATGAACTTGCTGGTGCGAGTGCTATAATACTAACTGGTATTTCAAGTATTTTAGTTATTATATTTAAATCTCGGTGCTATTGTAAGTTTAGGGTTGGTATAAGTGATAAATTTAATCTGTGTATGTGCGAACGCAAACCCCCAGTAGATATTAAAGAAGAGGGAGAGGACGAAGAAAACCCAAAAGAAGCAAAAGACGCAAAAGACACAAAAGACGCAAAAGACACAAAAGACACAAAAGAAGATAAACCAATAAAGGATAAACCGATAAAAGATAAACCAAATATACAATTAGTTCCAACAGAACCAGAACCAGAAATTATTACTGGTCTGCCCCAGAATAATAATAATCCGTAATCCAATTACCACCAGTAATATCAGCACTAATATCATCAATCCACCACCCACCTTCTTCTCTATGTAAATAATAAGCATACAATATAGGAGTTTCTATTAGTTGGTCTAAATCCGTATCTTCTAATTCATAATTAAAATTTCCTATATCTATTAATACTTTTTTAAATTTATCTTTATGAACTCTTAAATTAAAGTGTTCTGTTTTTTTTATCTCTTGATTTATAAGATAATGTATATCACCACATAAATCTAATAGGTTCATTATACTTCTTATAATATTATATATATAAGTTTTAAACGAATAAATATAATTTGAAATATTAATTTGAAATAATTATAATTAAAAAAGAATAATATAAATATAATTTGAAATTTAATTTAAATAAATTGTAATAAATACAAAATATATAAAGAATAAAAAATATATATATATAATATATGAAACTCTCCATTATTCCAGATATTATATTTAGAGGGACAACAATAAATTATGGTGATTTTGATGGTGCTGGTAATAGAGGTAGAAAAGAAACCAGAACTTTTAGATTAATCGCAGAAAACCCAATAACAATTGAGATACCGAGTGTTCGCTATCTTCCAAGTTGGGCGAGTGCTGATAGTATTAGAAAAGAATTCATAGAAAATAAAAGTATTATTACAAAACAAATTAGAAAAAAATTAATAGAAATTACAAAAGACGCAATACAAGTTGGTATGGATAATGATATATCTATATTGACTGGTGATGCTAATTCTCCACCAATTATAATCAAAAAACCGAGAAATTGGGATAATGCGAAAGTTCAAGATTTATTCGCACAAAAAAATACACAAGCAACATTCAATATAATTAAAAACGATGGAACAACGATAAACAATAAATTTGGTAAAGAAAGAGTATGGTATTTGAATGCTCCACAATTGAATAAAGAAATAGATTTTTACGAACATAATGACGATAGTTTAAGTTGTGGTTATGATTATCTCGTAAATAATTTTGGTAATAAAAAGGGTTTTATAAAATTTTCTAAAAGCAAAGAAGTAATTGATAAAGTAATTAACAATCCAACAAAAGAAAACGAATTAATTTATAACGAATGGGAAAAGGAATATTGGGACGAGTTCAATATTGATGAAAACGAATTTCATACACTACCAGAATATATTGATACTAATGAAATAGAAGAAAAAGAATGGTATAATATCAATTGTGTTGATTTATCTAAATCAACTTGGAAAAACAAAGATATTGATAATAGTTTATGTATATTGGATATTGTTAAGTGGTGTATTATGGGAAAGGTTAGATTGAATGTAATAGACCACGACAACAATTATTATCTAACATACAATCCACAACAATACAAAGATAAGTATTCAAAACCAATTAGAAACAAACTTAATATAAGTATGATTGTTAAATACAATCACGCTTATTTCATAACTGATGAAAACCTTAAAAAGAGTTTAAGTATGAGAGATACAAATTTTAAATTAGATTTAGATGGATTGAACGCAATTAGAGGTAATATTGAAAAAGAAATCAAAGACAAAAAAGAACAAGAAGAAGAAGAAGAAGAGATTGATAAGATTGAATTAGCAGAGAGAGATTATATTATCAATAAAAATACAAAACCGCCACCAACGGCGGAAGAATTGATTAAACTTATGGATAAAGGACAACCAACAAACTATTATGTTGATATGAGTAAATTGAATGGATTAGTTGATTATTTATTTAGACACCATAAATTAACACCAAAAAAAATAATAAATCAAAACAGGACAACAATTGATAAAGTTGAGTATAATAATTTAACTATATTGAGTAATAAGAAGCGACCACCAAATTTAGAATATTTAGACACCAGTAGAGAAGATTTCTACAATCAGTATGGAAAAATAATTGAATTATACCCTTTGTTGAATAAGGCGTATATTCCAAGCGATACTGAAATAGCACACACACTTTATGAAGACATAGCAACAGAAGATATTTATAGTATGTTTAATTCAAATACGAGAAAACTATTTTTCAATAGTGAAATCAAACCAGATAATAGAAGATTTATAAAACCAGATTTTATGGATAATCCAACAATCAGTTTTGATTTTAAGAGAGCATACACAACAGCATTAAAATATAATGAATTCAATTATAGTGTGTTTGATGCGATTAATCACCCAGTCAAATACAGAGGAAATTTTAAACCAGATAGATTTTATATTTGTAAAAATTTAGATAGAAAATTAAGAGGAGGTTATGGAAAGCGTATGTTATATCACGGCGTATATCTACAATATATTATGGATAAGGTTGAAATACAAAGTGTAATTAATCCAGTAAAAGAAATACCAAAAGATTATTTCAATAAGTTTTTAGATACTATTGATAAATTAGAACAAGATGGAATATTGGAAAATATAACAACACCAAAAGCACTTGTAAATAATTTTATTGGTGCTTTAAAAAAGAAAGATGGAATTACAGATTATACTTCGTGGTTGATTAACAATAAAGAAACAGCACTACGAGAACTAATGAAAGGTAATGTTCCAATAAAATTAAGGGACGATGGAAGTTGGAGGAATGAGTGTTTAATTACTTCAAAAGCAAAACACACTATTCACTTCCAATCAGCACAACCAATTAGATTACAGATTATGGAGACAATCAACGCACAAAATTTTCTATTAATCAAACACTATAAGAATTGTTTATATAGTATGAGATTTATTCATAATTATCAAAACGATATAAAACAAAGAAAAACACTATCAAAGATTAGAAATAAAAAATCAGCAATACCAAAAAATAAAAAATTAAAAGATATTAATTATACACCAATAGTTCAAAGCATAAAAACAGATGCTGTATATTTCAAAAGTCCTTTTAATTGTGAATGTGTTAAACGAATAGAGTATGAAGGTTTTGAAAAGGTTGAAAGGAAAACTTGGAAAAATAGTGAAGGTATGATGAAGTTTATAAATTATGTTGTTGATAGTTTCAATAAAAAGGGTGTATGGAAAATTGTGAATGAGAATATTATGGAGAGTTATGAGTATTGTGAATGTTTAAAAGATTACAGAGAACAAATACCAATTGTATTAGGAAAGAATAAGTGGAAAACTGATATTGATATAATATACAAGTGGGATAAAGATATTGGAGGAAAGATATTATTGAACCACGCAATCTATAATGATGGTGCTTGGATTAGTGGATTAGGTGGAAGAGGTAAAAGTGAATTGATTATTGGATTAGATAAGATAATACAAAAGAATAAGATTAGATACAAGTGGATAAAAGCATTCTATAAAATTACACAACCAAAGAAATATTTAGATTTATGTGAAGAATGGAGAAATCGTAATCCAGTATATTACGAAAAATTTGCTCCAACAAATATTGCTTGTAATCGTATTGAAGGAAAAACACTACACAAAGGATTAGGAATACCAGTTATAACAGATGAAGAATTATTAGAAGAAGGTGAAGAACAACAAGAATACAAAAGTTTTATCAATAGTATATTGAAAAGATTAGAAGGTGGTGGTAAAAACCCTTGCTATGATATATTAGTAGTTGATGAATTAAGTATGGTGGGAGGTTATATAATGTCTGTATTATCTTATATCAAAACGAGAATACCAAGAATTAAATTTATATTGATGGGAGATTTAGACCATCAACTAAAACCAGTAGGAGAAGAACATAGAAATTTTGTAAATTCATTAGCAATCAAAGAATTAGTCAATCATAATAAATTAACATTACACTATAATTTTAGAACTGGTAAAACGATTGATGAATTGTATGAAAAGTGTAGAGATAATCCACAAGAACTAATACATTATGGAGAACCAACAAAACGCAATTTATCATTCACGCATAATAAAAGAAAACAAATCATAGAATATCACCAAGACCAATTGATTAATCCAATAGTTATAAAAACAAACGATACAAAAACGGGACATAATGATAATTTAAAAATAGTTATTGGAACACCACTAATAGCAAGAATAAGTTTAAAAAAACAAGAGATATACAAGAATGAAATATATTATGTAAAAAGTATTGATGAAGAAAATATTGAATTAGAGAATGAAAGGAATGAAATAGAAATAGATAATCATAAAGATTTAATTAAGTGGTTTTGTAGTGCTTATTGTATTACTATTCATAAATCACAAAGTCAAACATTCCGTGATGATTATACAATACACGAATGGAGTTTTATAAGTCAAAGCAACGACAACTTTTTAAGATTAAGATATACAGCGATGAGTAGAAGTGATGATTATGAGAACAAAGTATTTATGAGATTATAATTAGAATTACAATAATATAATATAATACATAATATAATGAGCGAAGCAAAACCAAGTTTGAAAGTATTAGAATTATTCAAAGGGACTGGTTCAGTCGGTAAAGTTTGTAAAGAATTAGAATGGGAAGTAATTAGTTTAGATTTTTTATGTAAGTGGGAACCAGATATAGTTGCTGATATATTAGAATGGGATTATAAAGTTTATCCACCAAATACTTTTGATATTGTTTGGGGTTCGCCACCTTGTGCTGAATATAGTAGTGTTAAAAATAGTTGGATTGGAAAAGAATTAATTGATGGTAAAACTGGTGAGAGATATATATATACAAGAGAAATACAAGAAGAGAAGATGAAACAAAGTGATAAGTTAGTCAAAAAAGTTTTAGAAATAATAGATTACTTTAAACCGAAATATTGGTTTATGGAAAATCCAGAAACTGGTAGATTAAAGTGGCGTGAATTTATGGAGGATAAACCTTATTATGTTGTTGATTATTGTAAATATTGTGATTGGGGATATAGAAAAAGAACTCGTATATGGACTAACAAAAAAGATTTTGAACCGAAAATTTGTAAGTGGGATTGTTGTAATTTAATTGAAGGAAAGAAAAAACATAAAGCAGATGTATCAAAAACTTATTCAACACCAGAGATGAGATATAGAATACCACCACAATTAATTAGGGACTTATTTGCTAATTACTGAAAATATAATTTGAAATATTAATTAATTAATTTTGGAATTATAAAAAAAATTTGAAATAAAATTAAAAAAAATTTGAAATAAAATAAAAAAAATTTGAAATAAAATTCTGGAAAATCTGGTATTAAAATAAAAAAATTTGAAATTTAATTCTGGAAAATCTGGTATTAAAAAAACAAATAAAGACACTATGGTTTCTCTAATTGCTGGAATGGATAAAATTGTTGAATACATCACATCACTTGAAATTAAGAATAAGAAACTTGATAATAAGAACAAGAATTATGTTAAAATTGTTAAAATCAAACAAGAAAAGATTAAAGGACTTGAAGAAGAGAATAAAGAACTGGAAGAGAAGAATATTGATTTAGAGATGACTGATACTGAAATCGCAGATGAGAGATTAGATGAAATAATTAAGTTAGAAGGTCGCATAGAGGAGTTAGAAGATGAAAAACCTTGTGAGGAACTTTATGAATTACGAAAAGAGAATGAAGAACTTGAAAAGAAAGCAACTTATTTTGAAGATAAAGCAATTTGGGCGGAAGATTACATTAGAGATTGTAAAATATCTGCTGGTTGTGTTGATGGGCGTGAATACGCAATCATAGATTTAAAAACTATGATTGAAAAATCAAAAGAACGAGAGAACAAATTGATAAAAGAGATTAAAGAACTGAAAGAGAAAGTTGATGAAGGATTAAAATACAAAGAACTAAAAGAACTTTATGAAGGTCGTGCGAAAGGTATGGAGGAAGAACGCAACAAGATTGAAAAAATTGTAGGGATAAAAGAAAGTAGAATTCCAGAACCAAACCAAGTATTGAATGCTGTGAATAAATTGAATGAAGAAATTAAAGAACTAAAAGAATTCAAAGAAAAAACAGAAGATGAATGTGAAGCAAGTGCTGTTATGGAAGATATGATGAAACGAATTCAAGAAGCGGAAAGAAAAGAAAAGATGTGGTATGAGAGTTATAAAAATCAAGAACCTATGGTGAAAGCAAACAGAGAACAAAACGAACAACTCATAAAAATTGTAATGAAAAGTTATGACCTTGAAACACAAGAATATATCAACCAACAAGGATATTGGAGCAATAGGTTTGAGAAGTTTTATTGGAATGTTGTTGTGGAAAATAGAGAGATTGATTGGTGGAATATATTTGAGGAAATTGGTATTGAATGTCGTAATTGGGATTTTATCAAAGAAGGTTATTTTGAAGACAAAGAAATTAGGGAACAATATTGCGCGAGCGAATATGTAGAACACACACAAACAGATAAAATCCTTAATGATGAAGATGAAGATTATGATTGGGACGAACAAGAAGAAAATTTTATTGAATGGTATATTGATGATTGTATGGACGCGTGTGAATATACTACTATTGATGAAGATTACTATATGTTAATTAGATAAGTTTATAATTCAAGCAAAGCGATAGTGAAACCAATAATATAATACAATAAT
>Ga0209634_1003747_pt1 | contig 10157 bp, 16 predicted proteins | sample LinPmetageLP40_FD_184043 | JGI IMG/M metagenome (GOLD analysis project Ga0209634, IMG submission 184043) | Marine viral communities from the Pacific Ocean - LP-40 (SPAdes) (version 2) | ecosystem: Environmental > Aquatic > Marine > Oceanic | place: Pacific Ocean | collected 2010-08-26 | reverse complement strand
AAAGCAGCCTAACTTTAGTTGCTAATCCCGAGTCCTAGTAGTATCATTTTACTACTAGGATTTTTTTTAACTTGTTTTATCGACTGACCTAGCAGACAAGCCAAGACGATAAGACTTATTTCCGGGAGGAAATTATGGCAAACACAACATTTAATGGTCCAGTAAGAGCCGAAAACGGCTTTGAACAAATAACCGTTACAGCGAAAACTGGAGCAGTAACAACAAACTTTGACATCGACTCAAGTGGTAATATTAGCGGTACAGGTACATCTAAAATGACAGGTGCTACAAACCTAGTTTTACCTTACGAATCTTTGACAGCAGCAACTAAAGCAGCAACCGCAGCAGAAAGTGGAACCACTTTTGTATTTAACAGAGCAGCTGGTGTAGTGGTAACTTTACCGGTAGCAGCAGTAGGAGTTACTTACAAGTTTATTGTTGGTACTACTGTTACTTCAAACGCATTAACTATTAAGGGTGCTACAGCAGTTGATTGCTTTACAGCTTACTCAATGGTCACATTGTTTGATAAAGATAACAATGTTGCTCAATCAAAAATATTTTTAGCAGACGGATCAGACGATGATGTCTTTTCTATGAATGGTGGCACAACCGGTGGATTCCTAGGCAGTGTTATAACTGTTACAGGAATTGCAGCAGGTGGCCAAGGAAGTGCAGCGGCAGTATGGCATCTAAACTCAGATAGACTTATTGCAGATGGTACTTTAGCTACTCCATTCGCATAAGGAGTAATTTATGGCAACTAGATTAACTGGTTCAGACGTATTAGGTAAGTTTATAACTGCCGATGCTCAAGCCCTAGATGCAGATGGTATTTCAGTAGCAGCAGCCGTTGGAAATAATGCAGCACTTACTATAGGTGGTGCGTTAGCTGACGGCGGCTCTGTTACTAATGTTGGCGGAAGGATTGTAACGATCCTTTCTGCTGGCAATGATGCAGCTAAATCATTCACTGTAGTCGGCACCGATGTAAATGGAGATGCTCAAACAGAATCCATAACAGGTGCAAATGCTGGTACTGCTACTGGTTCTAAATATTTTAGAACAATAACCTCAATAACAGCTGTTGGTAATCCAGCAGGTAATGTTTCAGCTGGTGTTAATGCAGCAGTTGCAGACGTTATTTTTGCAGGAAGGTCTAGGCTACAGGGAGTAAATTTGGTTTGCTCTGGAACGGCAGGAAATATAGATTTTGTAAACACCTCTCCAAACGGAACCAGTGCTTTTAAACTAGGATCTGTAGCATCTGCTACTACAACTAGAGATATCACTATTCCAGATAATGGATTGGTTTTTAGTGACGGCATATATATTAATTATACAACTGCTACATTTTCATCATTGACTGCTTTTCATGCGTAAAGGTGGCTGAGAGAAAAAAAAGTAAACCTATTCCTAAAACTACAGGAAAAGGTGGTAATTACCGCTCTACCAAAAGTGGAGCGGGCATGACCAAAAAAGGGGTTGCAGCACATAGACGTGCAAACCCTGGCAGTAAGTTAAAAACTGCTGTAACCGGAAAGGTTAAAAAAGGTAGCACAGCTGCTAAAAGAAGAAAGTCTTATTGTGCAAGATCATTGGGACAACTTAAAAAAAGTTCTGCTAAAACAAGAAACGATCCTAATTCAAGAATTAGGCAAGCAAGAAGAAGGTGGAAGTGCTAATGGCTAAAAAATCAAAAACACCAAGTAACGTAACAAATCCAAGTTTATATTCACGCGTAAAATCAGAAGCAAAACGTAAGTTTGACGTTTATCCTAGTGCTTATGCAAATGCCTGGTTGGTAAAAACCTATAAGAAAAGAGGCGGTGGCTACAAGGGTGCTAAAAAAGCAGCTATGGGTGGAGCTATAAAATTAAAGTTTGGCGGCCCTGTAATGGTACAAGGCAGAGGCTGTGGCGCTATGATGGAAAATAAACGCAAAAAAACAAAGGTCCCGGGTAGTTAGTAATGAGTTTGACTACGTGGTTTAAAGAAGATTGGGTTGATATAGGCTCTAAAAAAAAGGGCGGTGGTTATAAAAAGTGTGGTAGATCAAAACAAAAAGCAGACGCTAAAAGAAAGTATCCAAAGTGTGTCCCGGCTGCAAAAGCAGCTAGCATGAGCAAATCACAAATTAAATCCGCAGTAACAAGAAAAAGATCTAAAAAACAAGGTGTAGGTGGCAAGCCTACAAATGTAAAAACTTTTGCCGCAAGTGGTGGTAAGATAACTAAAAACAAACCAGGAAATTCTGGTTTATATGGCAGACGATAGGAGTCAAAATGAAAAAATCAAAAAATGCAAGCGTGATGAAGAAATCAAAAGGTGGCGCTATGATGAAGAAATCAAAAGGCGGCAGCATTATGAAAAAATCTAAAGGCGGAAACATAATGAAGAAGTCTAAGGGCGGAAACATAATGAAGAAGTCAAAAGGTGGAAGCATTATGAAAAAAACAAAAGGTGTAGCAAGAGGCATGGGCGCAGCTACTAGAGGCGGAGAGTATACAATTTAGTTAGGAGGATTAAATACTGTGGCACATTTAATAAGTAATATACCTCATTTCAAATGTTGGATAAGACGAGAGTTTACCTGTAACCATGAGAAATATCATGGTGAATACATACACGCTTTGGCTATAGCGGTAAATACTATTCCGGATAGATCACTAAGCTTCCAAGTAGTTTTTACTGGTTGCGAAGATAATTGTGAGGATTGGGATGAAGGAAACATACACGGTGGAGCTATGTGGGCAAGGATGCCAATACAAGCTCTTGTAGCAGATATGCCTTTAGAAGACTTCCCAGAGCCTATGGAAGACCATTTAGCGCAACCATGGGACTGTGAAGCTAGAGATCATTCTGTAATTGTTATGGATAGAGTCAGCTCCTCACCTTGGCTAGCAAAAATAGGATCTGAGTTTTACACGGCCAAATATTTATTTACTGTAGACTATACAAATTCACACATTGCAGATGATCCTGCACAACACAAACAATCTCATGTATTATATATAACAGAAGATTGTGAATGGAAAGGTAACATTATTGCTTTACCTAATAATAGAGTAAGAGCAACAAGTCCTGCTCTTTGGGTTACAGGTGACGGTCCACCAGATTTTAAACCGTCCCAGTATAAACATTCAGCAGAGGCACATGAAAGTTATTTAGATCCATCAATCACATTTAACAATTTATACGAAGATTGATATGCACTATACAAAAGATTTAAACAAAGTTATTAAGGGCCTAAAAAAAGCAAGTAAGTTACACGCTGCTCAAGCTAAAGAATTAGAAAAAATAAAACAAGATCAAAAGAAATACACTGGCGTAAAATCACCGCCTAAAAAAACAAAAGTATCTAGCAAAAGGAAAAAATAATGGCAGTAAGTAACAGTAAAAATTTTGAGCCAGATGTAGCTGAATATATTGAAGAAGCTTTTGAGCGCTGTGGTTTAGAGATGCGCACTGGCTATGATCTCAAAACGGCAAACAGAAGTTTAAACTTAATGTTAGCTGAATGGGCCAACAGAGGTTTGAATCAATGGACTATAGCCAAGAAAACAGTTGACATGGTTTCTGGCACAGCAACTTACAATATTGATAGTACAAACTCTACAGCACCTATAGATGTGCTTGATGTATTTATTAGAGAAACAACTGGCACTGAAACCACAGACATTTCAATGACCAGGCTAAGTAGATCTGAATACTCAAACATAGCAACAAAATCATCTACAGGAAGACCTAACCAATTTTTAATTGACAAACAGCTGAGCCCGACAATTACTGTATGGCCAACTCCAGACTCCTCTAGTAATTACACAGTTCACATGAATGTGCTTACAAGAATGGATGACGCGGATTCAGCGACTAACACTATGGAAGTTCCTTTTAGGTTTTATCCTTGTTTGACAGCTGGACTAGCTTATTACTTGTCAATGAAAAAAGCGCCTCAACTAACTCCTCAGTTGAAAGCTATTTACGATGAGGAGTTTAACAGAGCTATGGCTGCAGATGAGGATAGAGCATCCTTTAGAATTGCTCCTAACTTAAGAAGTTACAATAACGCATAATGGCTTTTGCATCTAACAAAAATGCTTACGGTATCTGCGACATAACAGGATTTCGTTATCGTTTGCGTGACATGAAAAAAACATGGGACGGTTTATTGGTCGGATCAGATCAATGGAGTCCTAAACATCCGCAACTACAACCTAAGTCTGCACCTATAGATCCCCAGGCTATTAAAAATGCTAGACCAGATACAAGCGATGACAACAATTTCTTTGTGGTTTATAGTAATATAGGAAGCGGTAAACTAGGATCACAACTTACAACCTTTGAGGTTACAGCAAGTGTAGGATCTGTAACGGTAACAACAACATGAGTTTTACATTAGCAACATTAAAAACATCGGTTCAAGATTACTTACAAGTATCTGAAACTACTTTTACTAATCAACTACCGACTTTTATAAAAGAAGCTGAAAACAGAATATTTAGCATGGTCCAGCTGCCAAATCAAAGAAAAAATGTTCAAGGTACACTTACAACAGACAATAGGTTCTTGGCTACACCCACAGATTTTTATGCACCTTTTAGTCTCGCAGTGGTCAGCAGCTCAACTTACGACTACTTAGATTTTAAACACCCATCATTTATGAAAGAGTATTCACCTGGCACGACAACAAGCCAACCAAAATATTATTCATTATTTGACGATACCTCTTTTGAGGTCGCACCTATACCAAACTCTGGATATACGGTAGAATTACATTACTTATATAAACCAGCCTCGTTAACGAGTGGTAGTGACAGCGGTACAACATTTTTGTCTACGGATTATCCGGATGCTTTGTTGTATGGCACGTTAGTAGAAGGCGCGGTCTTTTTAAAAGAACCGCCCGATGTCATTGGCCAATTTGAGGCAAGATTCAAGGAGGCGGTTGCTAGAATGAAGACACTATCCGAAGGTCGCGGTACACGTGACGAATATAGATACGATCAGTTGCGCACTGGCGTATCTTAATGAAACCCATAAAATCCCTAGAGGGCAAGAAAGTAGCCATAATAGGACTCGGCCTATCGCAAGTAGATTATGCTGTTGGCTTACAAAATGGCAGGACATGGGACGAAGCCTGGTGTATTAATTCTGCTGCTGGTACTTATGGTTGTGACAGACTATTTATGATGGATCCTGCAAGTAGATTTTTTGATACCGAAGATGCAGGAAGACAAACGAGCGTAATGACCAGAGTATTGACCGAAGGCAAATACCCGGTCTATACATGCGAATTAGATAAAAGAGTTCCTAAAGCGGTTCTATATCCATTAGAAGAAGTCTGTAATGCAACTAGCTGCGCTTACTTCAATAACACCGTAGCTTATACACTTGCTTTTGCTCTATATAATAAAGTAGCGCAAGTTGATTTATTTGGTATTGATTTTTCTTACAAAGAAAATATGCACCTAGCAGAAGCAGGCAGAGCTTGTGTTGAATTTTGGATTTCAAAACTTATGGAGAACAATGTTATTGTTGGTGTAAGTAATAGATCTACTATTTTAGATTGCAATGTACCTGCACCCGAAAGGCTATATGGTTATCACAGATTAGAAAAACCATTAGTAGCTATACCAAATAACGGCAAGTGGATTATTGGCAACTATGAAGAGATCAATGAAAAATTAGCGAAGCAAGGATTAAAGATAAACGAGGATGTGGCACCACCAGAGCCCTATAAAGGATGACCGACAGTTTTGTAAAATTAGGCCAAATTGGCATACACACCACACAAAATAAAGGACACGATCCAGAATTTTGGGCAGAGCAAGCAACAAAAAAAATATGTGAGGTTTCTTTAGAAGCACCAGAGCATGTCAAACAACAAGCTTTAGCTTTTCAAAACCAAGTTTATACTGTAATCTTACATAGTATAAAGAACGCAATAAATTCTAAAAATGTGACGTATGTGAATTTATTAAGGCAACAGGGCCATGAAGATATGGCTAAGATTATTAAGGAGCTTTAAGAAATGGCAATAACATCGGCAATAGCAACAAGTTTTAAACAAGAAATTCTTGTTGAAGGACATAATTTAACCCAAGGCGCAGATTCTATTAAGTTAGCGCTCTATACTTCCTCGGCTACGTTAGGAGCATCAACAGCTGCTTTCACAACAACCAACCAAGTATCAGGTACTAACTATTCATCTGGCGGTGGAACACTTACTAACGTAACTCCATCTACATCTGGAACCACAGCTATCTGCGATTTTGCAGATTTTACTTTCAGCACGGCAACAGTGACTGCTAGAGGGTGTTTATTATATAACTCAACAAACTCTAATAAAGCATTGTGTGCTATAGATTTCGGAGGAGACAAAACAAGTACAGCAGGCGATTTTACTATTGTTTTCCCAAGTCCAACAGCAACAGGCGCTATTATTAGATTAGCTTAAATTATCAACGGTTATGGTAAAATTTAGATATGCCACTAACAAAGTTTCAATTTAAGCCCGGAATAAACAAAGAAGAAACCGATTACTCTAATGAAGGTGGCTGGGTAGACGGTAATAAAATTCGTTTTAGAAAAGGCCGCGTAGAAAAAATAGGCGGTTGGGAAAAAGCAACATCAAATACTTACCTTGGATCTGCCAGGGCATTACACAGTTGGATTTCTCTAGGCAGCTCACGTTTCCTAGGATTAGGTACAACTAATAAATACTATATAGAATCCGGTGGTAACTTTAATGATGTCACACCAATTAGAGCTACGACAACAAACGGTATAGTCTTTGCAGCTACAAATGGCTCAACTACTATTACAGCTACTGACTCAAGCCATGGATGTGTTACAGGTGATTTTGTTACCATATCTGGAGCTGTTTCTTTAGGAGGCGCAATAACAGCTGCTGTACTAAATCAAGAATATGAAATTACAGCAATACCCACAGTAAATACATACACGTTTACAGCCACTGCAACTGCAAACAGTAGTGACACCGGCAACGGTGGATCTGGCGTAGACGGAGCTTACCAAATCAATGTTGGTCTTGACTCTTATGTAAAATCTACTGGTTGGGGTGCAAACACTTGGGGTGGTGGAACATTCGGGTCATCAAGTGCAATCAGTGCTTCTGGACAATTAAGACTGTGGACACACGATAATTTCGGTGAAGACCTTATTATTAATCCACGTGGTGGTGGTCTTTACCGTTGGAAAGAAAATAATGGCCTTAATGTTAGAGCTCTTGAGTTATCTGGAATTAGCGGAGCAAACCTAGTGCCAACCATAGGACTCCAGGTTATAACATCTGAAACCGATAGGCATTTGATAGTATTAGGAGCCGATCCTATAGTTGACGGTGCAAGAACAGGTGCTTCGGATCCTATGTTAGTAGCCTTTAGTGACCAAGAGAATGAGCTACAGTTTGAACCATTGGCATCTAATACAGCTGGTGATTTACGACTATCCTCCGGATCTTTAATTATCGGTGGTTTAAAATCAAGACAAGAAGTCCTTATCTGGACTGACACATCTCTTTACAGTATGACTTTTATTGGACCGCCATTAACTTTTGCGGTTAACTTAATTAATGAAGGCGCAGGCCTGGTGAGTCCAAAGGGTGCGGTCAATGCTCCAGCAGGCGTTTACTTTATGAGTAAAAATGCTTTCTATTTATACAACGGATCTGTGCAAAAATTACCTTGCTCGGTTCAAGAATATGTTTTCTCAGATCTAAACTTAGACCAAGCTTTTAAATGTCACGCAACATTAAACAGCGCTTTCTCAGAAGTTTGGTTTTTCTATCCTTCTATCGAAGATGATACTGGTGAGATTTCTCGGTATGTTATATATAACTATGAAGAGAACTCTTGGAGTATAGGATCTTTGGTTAGATATGCTTGGTTAGATACAGGTATTGAAGACAAGCCATTAGCAACAACTACTATTTCTGGAGTCACTTATCTATACACACACGAAACTGGTTTTAATGATGACTTAGCCTCTATGGATAATGTCTTTGTAGAATCAGCTGACTTAGATGTCGGTGACGGTAATGACTTTGCTTTTGTAAAAAAAGTAATACCAGATATTAAATTTATATTAGAGGCAGGAACCGATCCTACTCCGGCTATTAATTTTGTGTTAAAAAGCAGAAATTTTAATGGTGAGTCATTAAGTACATCATCTACCACGCAAGTGACCTCAACGTCTACATTCGCTAGTTTAAGATCTAGGAGTAGGCAAATAGCATTAAGGTTTGAATCAGATGATGATAACGCAGAGTCAAATAGAAAAAATTACAAGTGGAGGTTAGGAGCTACTAGATTAGATGTTACACCTTCCGGGCGTAGATAATGGGCAAGTTGTTAGAGACAAGGCTGCCTATTTCCCAAGGTGACAGCGTAGATTCTGTAACCTTTAATAGATTAGTTAGAGTTTTAGAGATAAATTTATCTGCTTTTGATCCAGATACGGTTAAACACTATACAAATAGTGACGTGTCTGAATTGCAATTCGCGACAGGAGCGATTATATTTAACTCTACAGTAGAAGTTCACCAAGCTTTCGATGGTAATGAGTTCCGAAACTTGTATGAACACCAGACTTATATAAGCGGAGTATCTGCTACAATGAGTCTTGGAGCAGTAACAGTTACAATAGGTTAAGATTATGGCAATGAGCGAACAATTACAAAATAGAATAGCAAATCTCACAGGCGACGCAGGTGTAATAGGTGGTCAAGATATCCCTGTTCCTATGCCTATGCAGGCTACACATACAATGCCAGATGGAACATCGATGCCTGGTTCAGATCATGCAGCATACCAAGACATGATGATGCGTCCAGGTGAGCAAATGCCTCCTCAAGACATGATGATGAGAAATAATGATCCTATGGGAGAAGCGCAGCTAATGCAAGAGATGCAAGGCATGTCAGAAGAGGATCAAGAAAGATTACAAAATTTGCTAGAACAAGGCCAGATAAAAACTGACGCGCCATTAGCAGACATAGCAGAAGAACTTAAAGCAGCTGGAACAGGTGAAGATACACAGCTAGCGCATTTACGACCCGGAGAAATGGTTATACCTCCGGAGTTTTTAGAAGATACTAAATTCGAGTCAATGCTCGAAAAAAAATATAAAGAATTTGATATAAACCCAGAACAAGCTGTAGTCGGCGCAGGTATTGCAAGTCTTAACGCAACCACAGGCTTAGAAGAGTTTGGTTTCTTTAAAAAGATAGGCAAATCTCTTAAAAAGGTAGCTAAAAAAATAGCACCTGTTGCTGGCCCTCTAGCTAACCTAATACCTGGAGTTGGCCCTTTGGTAGCTGGAGCAATCGGAGCTGCAACTAACGTTGTTGGCGGCGGAGGCCTTAAAGGCGCTGTTGGCGGATTTATGGGCGGTTATGGTACCGGTAAAATGCTAGGCGGCATTGGTGGACTAGGAAAAGTCGGTGGTAAGGCAGTCGGTAGCGGCAACTTTGGTAGCCTAGGATTTAAAGGAAAATTAGGAGCTTTAAAATCTGGTTTAACATCTGGTAACTTAACCAGCACTTTCTTTAACCCAGCTAAGGGCTCTACAGGAATGTTCGGTGGCAAGATTGGTCCAGGCATAAGACAAGGACTAGGCAGTCTAACTGGCTTTGGTCAACCTCAACAGGCTGCTATGCCTGGTTTTGACATGCAATCTTCACAGCTAGATCCAAGTACAGGAATGTTTGTGGACGGTTATGGCAACACAGTAGATCCAGCAACTTACAGCCAATACCTATCAAACCCAGGTTCTATACCAACCGGAGGAGCAGGATCTGTTATGCCAGGAAGTAATAGAACATTCTTACAAAATCTAAGCGCAAAATTATTACCACAGGGTGTAGAAGACGCTTTGGGTACGGGCCCAGGTGGTGGTGGAATCGGTGGCCTACTTGGGGGTGGCGGAGGCAGTGGCGGCATGGGCGCACTTGGAGCCATGGGAGCTGCTGGTTTATTAGGAAAGCTAGCTTATGAAGAAGCTAAAAATGCGAAAGGCGTTGAGCTTACACCTTTAACTACAATGGACGCTAGCGGTAGATACAATATAGAAGCTGAGATAGCAAGAAGAATGGGCCAAGACGCACCTAACCCAACTGAGTTTGGTTTATTACC
>Ga0209634_1003746_pt1 | contig 10158 bp, 8 predicted proteins | sample LinPmetageLP40_FD_184043 | JGI IMG/M metagenome (GOLD analysis project Ga0209634, IMG submission 184043) | Marine viral communities from the Pacific Ocean - LP-40 (SPAdes) (version 2) | ecosystem: Environmental > Aquatic > Marine > Oceanic | place: Pacific Ocean | collected 2010-08-26 | reverse complement strand
ATTAAAACTACATTTTAGGTAAAAATCAAACATTTTAATTTTACCTTCGTATATTAACTACAATTAAGGTAAATAAAATTATTATGAGTAAACATCATCTGGGAGAATTTGAAGAAATCGTACTGCTTACGGTAGCTATTTTACGTGACGAAGCTTACGGCATTGCCATCATTGATGAGATGGAAAGTCGCCTCAAAAGAAAGGTGAGCATTGGAGCACTCCAAACAGTATTGAGAAGGTTAGAAAAAAAGTCTTACCTCACTTCCGAATTTGGGGAAGCTACCAAAATAAGAGGTGGTAAAAGAAAACGCTTTTTCTCACTAACTGCCTATGGCAAAAAAGTCCTTACCGAGGTAAAAGAGCAAAGAATGGGTCTATGGAGTGCTGTTCCTGAGTTTGCTTTTCAGTCTTAAACTATGATTTGTATGATTTATTGAAAACTATGAGCGATTCAAATTATAACAAAAAAGAGTACAAGCATTCTGATTTGACAGGCAAAATCATCGGATGCGCCATGGAAGTACATAAGACCATAGGGAACGGATTTCAAGAAGTAATCTACCAACGTGCGCTGGCCATTGAATTCGAACTTCAAAACATTGGGTTTGCCCGAGAACTTGAAATGCAATTGCACTATAAGGGAATTGAAATTGGTACAAGAAGAGTCGATTTTTTAGTTGAAGGGATCATTATGGTAGAACTGAAGGCTGTGATTCAGCTTGAAGATGTGCACCTGGCTCAAGCTATAAACTATCTGGAAGCTTACAACCTAGAAGTTGGCCTACTCATCAACTTCGGAAGCAAAAGCTTACAGTTTAAGCGGGTAATGAAAGACAAAAATCATAGCCCAAACATTAAAAAGCATCTGCCCCAAAATCATAGTCGGTCTGATAATCATTAAAATCATAGTTATAGACAATGCACCAACCACCCAAACTCCCGCTCCGCTTCTTCCGATGGTACTGCCATCTGGACTATTTGGAAGATCTAGAAGGTGATTTATTGGAGAGATTTGAAATAAAAACCGAGGAAAGAGGGCTTAAATATGCCAAATGGCAATTTACAAAAGATGTCATTCGGCTTTTCAGACCGGGGATAATAAGGTCATTAACAACAACTCAAAAACTAAATCAATACGACATGTTTAGAAATCATTTTAAAACTGGTTGGAGAAACCTTATTAAAAACAAAAGTCACTCACTGCTGAATATTGGTGGACTCTCACTAGGTGTTACCGTTGCCTTACTTATTGGACTCTGGGTATTTGATGAACTTACTTTCAATGAACGCTATGAATACCATGACAGAATAGCTGGTGTCCTCCAAAACAATACAGTTGATGGGGAAGTGGATACTTGGGGAAGTCAGTCCTATCAGCTTGGGTCAGAGCTTCGGGTCAATTATAGTAGCTACTTCAAGCACATCGTTACCTCTTCTTTTCCAATCAACTCCATACTGGCTAATGACGAGAAAACTTTCACCATTACTGGCTGCTATATGGATGGGCAGGCACCAGAACTTCTATCCTTAAATATGCTCCAGGGTAAGAGAGAAGACCTCCTGGATCCTACCTCTATATTGCTTGCCTCCTCTGTAGCGGAAAAGTTCTTTACTAATGGAAATGCACTAGGCAAAGTATTAAAGATTGACAATAACACAGAGCTCAAAGTAACTGGGGTGTACAAAGACCTGCCTTCAACTGATAGCTTCAAGGGTGAGCTGGACTTCATTGCTCCATTAGATTTAATTGCTGGAGGTGGAACAGATTTATACAGTGCGGGTGGAACCTACCTGGGCTGGGGAAATAACTGGCTTCAAGTATTCGTAACTTTAGCTGAAAACACAGGCTTTGATCAGGCTTCTGAAGCTATAAAGGATGCAAAGGCTAAGAATATGTTGGACAATGATTTTGGGTCTAAATTCAGTCCAGAATTATTCCTTTTTCCTATATCAAAATGGCGATTATACTCAGATTTTGAAAATGGTGTCAACGTTGGAGGTCGTATTGAATACGTTTGGCAATTTGGTCTTATTGGTGTTTTTGTGCTGTTCTTAGCGTGTATCAATTTTATGAACCTCAGTACAGCACGCTCGCAGAAACGTGCCAAGGAAGTGGGTGTACGAAAAGTTATCGGATCAAAAAGAGGGCAGCTGGCTGGGCAATTTTTTGTTGAGTCGTTTCTAGTGGTTTCATTTGCCTTTATACTTGGCATTTTACTCACTCAAATCTCACTGTCATGGTTCAATGGCATCTCGGACAAGAATATTGTCCTACCTTTATTAAACGCTTCTTTTTGGTTATTGATCTTAGGGGGCATTCTTGGCATAACAATAATTTCGAGCAGTTATCCCGCACTTTATTTATCTGGATTCAAACCAATCAAAGCCCTGAAAGGCACATTTACGTTAGGTCGCTATGCGGCACTTCCCCGAAAAGTGTTGGTGATCGTTCAATTCACTGTATCAATTACGCTTATCATTGGAACCACCGTTGTTTACGAACAAATACAGTTTGCAAAAGACAGGCCTATGGGCTACGAGTTGGATGGGTTAGTAAATGTCCCTATTAAAACACGTGAAGTAAAAGAGAATTTTGAAAGATTCAGAAATGAGCTCGTTGCAGGCAATTTAATATCTGAAGTCTCAGCTTCTGAAACTTCAGTAACAAATATTTGGCCCTCAGATGGTGGGTTTATTTGGGAAGGAAAAGATCCCAGTATGCAAGCCCATATTTACCGAGGAGCTATTAGCCATGATTTCGGCAAAACCGTGGGTTGGAAAATTGTAGAAGGGCGTGACTTTTCCAAAGACATTGCCTCTGATTCGACTGCTATGATCCTTAATCAAACGGTCGTTGAATATATGGGACTAAAGAATCCCGTGGGGCAAATTATAAAAGCATATGGTGGAGATTACAAGGTAATAGGTGTGGTGGAAGATATGCTTTCGCAATCTCTATATGCACCCAATCGGCAAACTGCTTTTATCATCTCTCCGAGTAGGCGTCTGAAATTAATGCATGTGAAAATACATCCAGACGCCAGCACCAATAAAGCACTGGAAGAAATAGATCGGGTCTTTACCAAGTACAATACAAGTACTCCATTTGAGTACACTTTTACCGATGATGAATTTGCTGAAAAATATTCATTTGAAGAGCGTATTGGAACATTGGTGGGTGTATTCTCTTCTCTCGCCATTTTTATTAGTTGCCTGGGTTTATTTGGTCTTGCCTCTTTTATGGCGGAGCAGCGTGCCAAAGAGATTGGTATTAGAAAAGTAATAGGTGCTTCAGTATTTAGTCTCTGGAAAATGCTTTCTAAAGATTTTGTAATGCTGGTAATATTTGCTGCCATTATCTCTGTGCCACTTGGCTATTACTTTATGGAAGACTGGCTTCAGAGCTACGAATACAGAACTAAGATCAGTTGGTGGATTTTTGCAGGATCAGGTTTAGCAGCTTTGGTAGTTACATTGTCTACGGTCAGTTATCAGTCTATTAAAGCGGCTTTGGCAAATCCAGTAAAAAGTTTGAAATCAGAGTAAGTAGACTACGCATGATGTTGACCTTTGATATTGAAACGAACCAATTCTATACCCCAACCCCCGACATACGTACGGGGCAGGCTCTAAAGGGAGGAATTGATTCTTCGCTTAGAGAATTAAAATTGGGTAGTCACCCCTTTAGGGGATGGGGGTCATTTATTCAAAACCAGTCTTTTACCCCAGCCCTAAAGGGTGAGACTGATTTTGTATCATTAGAATTGAGATTAACATGGCACCCCTTTAGGGGTTGGGGGTATAACTGCAGTAATGCATATTGAAACTATGTCTGACGTAAGAAACATGTTCTATGGAGCTAATCCATCAATATTCGAAAAAGCTAAAATGCTACGTTCCAATATGACTGTACATGAAAAATTACTTTGGGAAGAATTGAAATCAAATAAGGTTATGGGGTTAAGATTTAAAGCTCAACATCCAATAGACATTTTCATAGCAGACTTCTATTGTCACAAAATAAGACTTGTGGTTGAAGTCGATGGAGAAAGTCATAATTCGGAAGACCAAATTGAATATGATCAAAATAGAACCATGACTATGAAAGAACTGGGAATTACAGTTATGAGGTTTAAGAATGATCAAATAGAAAATGGTATAAGTAGAGTTATTGAAACCATTAAAAAACAATGCAATGATTTACTTGGTCAAATGGATTTGCCTGAAAAATGAATTGTATCCAAATCATAACGAACCAATTCTATACCCCAACCCCCGACATACGTACGGGGCAGGCTCTAAAGGGAGGAATTGATTCTTCGCTTAGAGAATTAAAATTGGGTAGTCACCCCTTTAGGGGTTGGGGGTCATTTATACAAAATCAGTCTTTTACCCCAGCCCTAAAGGGTGAGACTGATTTTGTATCATTAGAATTGAGATTAACATGGCACCCCTTTAGGGGTTGGGGGTTTCTAAACCTGTTGAATGTATAATATAAAAAAAACTCCACCCAAACTCCCCCTCCGCTTCTTCCGCTGGTATTGCCATCCGGACTATTTGGAAGATATCGAGGGCGATCTCTTCGAACGATATGACAGATCAGTAGAGCAGAAAAGTACAAGGTCAGCAAAGTGGAGATTTACTAAAGATGTGATTCGACTATTTAGGCCAGGAATTATACGACCATTATTTAAAACTCAAAAACTAAATCACCTCGGTATGTATCAACACAACTTCAAACTCGCTTATAGAAATTTTTTCAAGTACAAAACTCAATTTTTGATCAACTTAACTGGCCTCTCTACTGGACTGGCCTGTGTGCTTTTCATTTTCCTTTGGGTCTCTGATGAACAAAAAATGGACAAGTATCATGACAATGATCAACGGCTCTATCAAGTAATGTCTAACCAAACCGATGCCAACGGGATTCGCACTTGGAAAGGTGTACCTGGTTTGTTATTAGAAGAAATTCAAGCTGAGGTGCCGGAAGTAGAACATGCGGTAGCCATGACAGATGCGCATGAATATACTTTGTCAGTAGGTGACGCTTATCACAAAGTCGATGGCAAGTTCGCCAGCCCTGGCATATTTGATGTATTCACTTATCCATTGATCAAAGGCAATAAGAAAACCGCCCTTCAGGACAAGTCCAGTATTGTCATTACGGAAGATCTTGCCAATCGCTTGTTCAAAACAACCGACATCCTAGGGAAGGACATCAAATGGCACTTTTGGGGAAGAGAAAAAATAGTGACTATAGCTGGTGTGATGAAAAATTTGCCACAGAATACTTCAGAACCTTTCGACTTTATATTGTCATGGGATTACTACCACGATGATTTGATTTCTTACAAAAACTGGGGAAATTACTATGGGCGAATTATGGTTGTCTTGAACTCCCCTTCTGATAGAGTCCCGGTAAATGAAAAGGTAGATGCCATCCTTAAGAAAAAACAAGAAGACAACAGCGTGGATTTGTTCTTGGCAAAATATTCAGATCGCTACCTATATAGCAATTATGAAAATGGCCAACAAGCTGGTGGGCGAATCGAATATGTAAACTTATTCTCCATTGTAGCGCTATTTATACTGTTCATCGCCAGCATCAATTTTATCAATTTATCTACCGCCAAGGCATCTCATCGCACCAAAGAGATAGGAGTAAAAAAATCGCTGGGAGCTACACGGAATTCACTGATCGTCCAATATTTTACAGAATCCATTTTACTCAGTACGATATCTCTTATCATTGCTTTTTGTTTGGTCTATCTACTGCTGCCACAATTCAACTATTTATCACAGAAAGATCTCTCATTGGTACTGAATAACGAGATCATAGCAGTCGCAATGAGCTTAATAGCCATTGTAGGAATCCTTGCCGGAAGTTATCCTGCCTTGTTCCTATCAGGGTTTAATCCAATAGATATTCTCAAGGGTAAGATTGTGAGAAAACCGGGAGAAATACGTGGTAGAAATACATTGGTGATAGCTCAATTTTCCTTATCAATCATTTTAATTGTAGCAGTAGTGGTGGTTTATCAACAAATGGAATTTGTGAAAAACAAAAACTTGGGATTTGATAAAGAAAACTTGATCTATTTCGAAAGAGAAGGCAAACTCATAGATGACTCCGAAACATTGATCAATGAACTCAAAAACACAACTGGCATATCAAATGTTGCGCTATCAGGTTTTATGGTCGGTGGTGGCAACTCTACTGGTGGGGTAAGTTGGGAAGGCAAGAGCCCTGACGACCAAGTACAGTTTTGGGAAGTACGATCAGGGGAAGGCAGCGTTGACATTATGGGCATGGAGCTGATCGAAGGCAGAGACTTCTCAGAGGAATTTGGTGCAGACTCTATGAGTGTGATCTTCAATGAGCAAGCGATCAAAGCCATGGGGCTCACTGATCCTATCGGTAAAACCATTGAGCATTATTCTGGTCAGAAGCAAATCGTTGGCATCGTGAAAGATTTCAATCTCTTGTCACTGCATTCTAAAGTAGAGCCTATGATCATGCTCTACGCTCCCAAACAAACGCATTTTATTATGGCCAAGATTGTTCCAGGCACTGAGGTCTCCTCGATAGGAAGAATTGAGGAGTTATACAATAAATTCAATTCAGGTTATGTTTTCAAACCTGAATTTATAGATCAGGATTATCAGGCACTCTATACATCTGAAGAAAGAGTTGGGGTATTGTCGAGGTACTTCTCTGGCTTAGCCATACTGATTTCGTGCCTGGGACTTTTTGGACTAGCCGCCTTCACCACAGAACGCAGAATGAAAGAAATTGGTATCCGCAAAGTATTGGGCGCGGGAGAATTTAAGATTGTCTACTTGCTTTCAAGTGACTTCACTAAAATGGTGCTGATCTCCATCCTTATTGCGCTGCCGATCAGCTTCTTCATTGTACAAAGTTGGCTGGAAGGCTTTGCCTTTCGCATTGATCTTGAATGGTGGTTCTTTGCCGGAGCTGGCTTACTGGCTTTAGTGGTTGCTTGGCTGACTACAGGTCTTCATACGATCAAAGCTGCGATAGCAAATCCTGTAGAGTGCCTGAAGGATGAGTAAATCAAAAATGCCTCCCAATCTGCTGCTTAGTTTCTTCCGCTGGTACTGCCATCCAGATTTTGCGGAAGACATCGAGGGTGATTTGTTGGAGAGATTTGAAGTAAAAACCGAGGAAAGAGGGCTTAAATATGCCAAATGGCAATTTACAAAAGATGTCATTCGGCTTTTCAGACCTGGAATAATAAGGTCATTAACAACAACTCAAAAACTAAATCAATACGACATGTTTAAAAATTATGCAAAAGTAGGGTTCAGAAATATTCAGAAATATAAAATGTTTTCATTCATCAATGTCTTCGGACTAGCTGTTGCGATGTCTGTCTGTTTGCTAATTATTTTGATGCTTGCTGATCAGAATCAGTATGATCAGTTTCATTCAAAAAAGGATAGAATCTATCGCATTTTGACATCGCATACTGATGGAAACATGACAGCAGCCACCACCCCATTTTCTGCCTCAGAAGAACTACAATCTGAATATCCCATCATAGAAACTTCAACCTCTCTTCGAAGAGGAGTAGGAGGTGATGCAGTACGTGAAAAGAAATTTACAGAAATGATCGGATATTTTGCTGATCCAAACTTCTTCAAAGTATTCAGTTACAAACTTTCTAAAGGTAATGTTAGTACAGCATTGAGTAAACCGAACTCTATGGTCATCAGTGAAGAAATTGCTTATGAGCTTTTTGGAGCAAATAATCCCTTGGGCAAGACAATAGACTTTACTAACAGAGGACTTGATTTTTATGAAGATGAAAGCTCTGCACCTGACTATTGGGGGATATATACAATCACTGGAGTTATTCCTATAAAAAAGTATAAGACACATTTAGAATTCGATGTGTTGATCTCCTCCTCCTCTCTAGAGATTTTGCATAGTGAGGAAAAGGTTTATAATTTATCAGAAAGCTGGTCTAATTATTACATGACATACAATTATGTATTACTGAAAGAAAGTAGCACGGAAGATGATTTGACAGCGTCACTTTTAGATTTTTCAGCAGTCAAATTTAGCAATGACGAAAAAATGAAGTCTTCTTATTTGACTCCTCAATCACTCATGGCTATCACTCCAGGTCCACCATTGAACAATGCTCCCAATATAAGCTTGCCTTCATTTGCCTATTACATTCTTGCATTTTTAGCGCTAGTAGTGCTGGTGTCTGCTTGTCTCAATTACACTAACCTCTCTATCGCCAGAGCAGTCACCAGGTCAAAGGAAATTGGAATACGAAAAGTAAATGGTGCTCATCAAAAAGATCTCATCTTTCAATTTTTGAGTGAATCAGTGATTACTACATTGTTAGCACTATTATTTGCCAATGTTATTTTACTTTTTGTAAAATCTGCTTTTATGGATTTATGGGTGAATAAATATCTCAATTTCGATCTATCAACTAATCTATCTGTCTATATAATATTCTTTCTATTCGCCATAGTTTTAGGTGTTATAGCAGGAATATTCCCTGCCTTTAAATTATCTAAACAACAACCTGCAGTAGCTATTAAAGGGCTGAGTATGGCTAAGAAAAGTGGGCTTAGTCTAAGAAAAGTATTAACGGTTTCTCAATTTGTGATATCACTATTATTCATTATCACATCGATTGTGGTTCATGATCAATTCAAACATTTCATGAAATTTGATTATGGTTTCGAAAAGGAAAATGTGTTGAATATCAACCTTCAGAGTAATGACTTCCAAAAGGTACAAAATGCATTTTCAGGGATTGCCGGAATCAACAAAATTTCTGCGTGTGACTACCTGCCTTCTACAGGAAGAACTGAAAACATATCTCTCAAAAAACCAAATAAAGATGACTTTGAACAAATTATCGCCATAAGCGGTAGTAGTACTTTTGCTGATGTATTAGATCTAAAACTCATTGCTGGTAATAGTTTATCAAAAGAGATGAGTGAAGATGGTTCTTCTATTTTAGTGAATAGAACGATGGCTGCGTCATTTGGCTATAGCATACCTAATGACATTATAGGTCAATCTTTTGAATCATCTGATGGTCAGTTCAAAAAAGTCGTAGGAGTAGTTGAGGATTTTACCTTCCATCTTCTATTCAGTGGAAGACAAAAAAGCCCCATTGCCATTCAAAGTATTCCTGAGAAATTCAAAATGATTAATCTATCAATCAACATTGATAGTCGTTCAAAGATATTAGCTGAAATTGAGACGGCTTGGAATAATGTCGACCCAATTCACCCATTACAATACGAATTCTATGAAGACAATTTAGCAAGTAACAATCAGGGTATTTTTGACATTGTCAGCATCGTCTCATTTATAGCATTCTTAGCGATATCCATAGCGACATTGGGTCTTTTGGGGATAGTAGTCTATACTACAGAAAGAAGAGCTAAAGAAGTTGGAGTGAGGAAAATTTTGGGGGCAAACAACAATAGCATCGCCTTCTTACTTTCTAAAGAGTTTATAAAACTACTTTCCATATCAATATTGATTGCAGCTCCTCTGGCTTACTTTTTCAATAATTTCTGGCTCGACTTTATGGCAAGCCGAGTTGAATTTGGATTAGGTAGCATTGTGTTAGGTTCGATTATACTTCTTATCATAGGTATGATAGCTGTCAGTTCACAAACGATCAAGGCTGCTATATCAAACCCTGTAAAGGCTTTAAAAGATGAATAAAGACGCCTCTCCTCCCAAAACTCTTCTTCGATTCTTCCGCTGGTACTGCCATCCGGACTATTTGGAAGATCTGGAAGGTGATCTATGGGAGAGGTTTGAAATAAGGTCTGAAGAACAAGGACTAAAGAATGCCCAATGGAATTTCACTAAGGATGTGCTAAGACTTTTCAGGCCAGGAATAATAAAGTCATTGACAACAACTCAAAAACTAAATAACTACGATATGTTAAAAAATTATATAAAAATCGCTTTTCGGAATATTCGCAAACAACGTGTCCCCAGTTTTCTGAATATACTTGGTTTATCAATAGGTATTGCTAGTAGTCTTCTGATCATTCTACATCTAAGGCAAGAATTAAGTTATGAGAATAACTTTGAGCAAGCAGAAAATATCTATCGGATTTCCAGTTCTAGTTGGGCCAATTCTT